>Ga0123341_1006160_pt1 | contig 10812 bp, 6 predicted proteins | sample Turbeapinknodule_FD_89959 | JGI IMG/M metagenome (GOLD analysis project Ga0123341, IMG submission 89959) | Root nodule microbial communities of legume samples collected from Mexico - Turtle bean Mexico pink nodule | ecosystem: Host-associated > Plants > Roots > Nodule | place: Mexico: Nepantla...
AAATTATATGACACGATTTTAATTTAAATATGTTAAAATAAATTATATTAGGTTAAGATGAAATTTTGACAATTTTTTATTTTTTTATTTTGATAATTTTTGAAAAATTGATTTATTTTGATAATTAACGAGTGAATTTTCTGTGAAACGTGTTGGAAGCAGTAATAATTGCACCGACGAAGAGTGTGGGTGGATGTGGGTCCCACCTCCCTCAGTCCCTTCCATAAAACGCACAGCAGCACAAACCCTTTTTCTTCTCTCTCTCTTTCTCTCTTTCTCTCACCAACCACACTCAGTCGCCAAGCGTGGTTGTTGTGTGAGCCGCGCTGCCGATTCGCTCGCCGAGACATGATGTCCTCCTCCGGCGCCGGCAGGTACATGGCCTTTCCGCCGTCGCCATCCGCTCCTCCCTCGCCGCACCTATCCGCTCTTCGCTCCTCCGCTCTAGCTGAGCAGGACAAGTATATCTATATCTATATCTATTTCTGTTTCTGTTTATTACTATCGCTGTACATGTGTATGTGTGTGTGTGTGGATTGCTTGGATCTTTGGATTGGTTGTTACTTGTTGAGTTTAGTTTCAGAAATTCTGGTGATGAGATTGTTTCTCTAGTTTTCGTGTCGCTTGCGATGGTGTATGTTGAACTGATTCGGACTTCGGCTGAGGGTTTTTTTGCGGGCTGGGAAGGGGGATAGGGTTTTGGTGTTGTTTATCGGGAATGGTCAAAGGGGAGTCGCACTGTGTTTACTTCAATTGTTGATTGTTTCTTTTGTTTTTGTGGCTGGATTTCGTGGTGGATGGTTTGGATGGTGGTTTTCGTGGCCTGATCTGCCGCTTTCGCTGCAGTTGGTTGATGGAAAATGGTTGTGGACAGTGGATGGTGGATTTGATTCCGTGTTTGTGAACTGAATTTTGTTGGGATGGATTGTTGTTTTGGCTTCGCTGATTGCTTTTGTGGAGGGTGATCTTTGTCGCAAATTAGTTGATCTTGCTGTAGATGACTTTGCTTTGCGCTTAGTTCATCGGAAATAAGTTGGTTTTTCTTTGATTGGGTTTATGTTGTTGTGTGATCCTTTTACTTGACCTGTCCTAGTGGGAGAAGGCTTTGTTGTTGTTTGTTGCTGAAGATGACTTTGCATTGTTGGTACTGCCTTTGCATGTGTGAAAGCGCTGTCATTTGTTTCTTTGTTGTACTTTTTATTCATGGTTTTTTTAGTTCATGGTTTACTACCTAGCAAAAAAATTGTCATGGACCCTTCGTCCTTGAAGAGTTTATTACACTGTACTTTTGTTTTGTGTTTTGTAATGGCTACGTCGTCCTACTCTCATTGTGTGGTTTTTTGATTGCTTTTCAGATATCTATCTGAGTTATTGGGAGAGCGCAACAAGCTTAGTCCGTTCATGGCCGTGCTTCCCCAGTGTTTTCGATTATTAAACCAAGGTGAGATTCGTCCCTCAAATTAGTGGTAAAAATAAGCATGAAGCCCCCCCTCCCCCTCCCTCCCACTGCATCTCGCTCTGTGCTTTAGTTATCTTTATCATAACATCACTTTACTTCCTTCCTAGTCGCTTATTGTCTAGGGATAGGATATCAAAGCATCTATCAATTGCGAAGCTGCTTAATCAGTTGTCTATTAACTTTGTCATAAGTCAGAACTCAAATTTATGTGATGTTTCATATTTTATTCCATGATTAAAAATGTTCAGTCCATGGTAGATTATGGGAGCACACCTGTGCTTTAGCAAACTGAACAAGTTTGTGCCAATAACTAAATTCAATACTTTTCATTCTAATGTTGTAGACCTGTATGTAAATTTCATTGAACTGTTTAATTATTCTTTAACTAATAATGATTGATTATTTGCATTAATGTTTTGTAGTCCCAAGGAAACGTGAACTATGGGGATTAATGTAGTTGTCGGACTTATGTTGCATTAAGGTTGCATAAAAAATAATTTATTTTGCGTAGCACCCAATATAGGCAAGTACGTGCTAATTTGCTTGGTTATATACAGAGATATGAAATGTGTTTTGGTAGATTCATGCTATGATGTATGTATGTATATATATATAACTTGGTGTCGCATATGCCCTAATTATTGTAAATTAGGAAAGATTGACAGTTTCCATAGTTTAAGGCTTATATTTGGGAAGTGTTGATGCTACTTAGCGTACATAATGCACTACCTTTGTATAGTTTCAAACTATCAAGTAATGTTCAGAAATTTCGCTCACAACATGGTATTAGAACTCCTGATTAATTGAACTCTTGTGGTGGGCCAACCCTGGCCTTCAACACACCATTTCCATAACACTGCCTGTCCTGTCCCATCTGCCACATCTCTAGAACCTAATCTAATACTGCCGCAGGACCTCCAGAGTCCAGTGGACCTGGTCATCTCTGAGGCCCTGTTGCTGGAAACCTCCACATTTTCCCTCACATGCCAGGAAACCTCCACATTTTCCCTCACATGCCAGTTCTCCTTCGGGCATATGAGCGACATGTACCATCTTGCGTGAAGCCCTGTTGTTGGAGACTTCCACATGTTCGTCACGTGCCACTTCCCCTTGCTTGCGTGTGTGCTCCATGACCATCTTCCCAGCCATCATACAACTTTTTGTGTACCTGCTTTTTTTTTATTGAATGCCCTTTTTTCGGACTATAGCCTGAGCTGCACCTATTATGGTGGTTCCTTAATTAAACCCAAATTCTCTCTCATGAGAAAACCCTGAGCCTCTGGCAATGGAGAGGAAATTAGAGGACAGAAAATTGAGAGCTTTGTAGGATGCGGTGAGAGCACAGTTGAGTACAATGGAGGACGATTTTGAGGCGGCAGAGACAAAAGAAGGTGAGCTGGCATATTCCACGAATGGTGTCAGATTGTGGTGGATGATTTGAGCACGACAGTGATGAGAGAGCTTGAAACTGATGAACTGATGTGAAACTTCTGAAGGAGAATAAACCAGAAAGAAACAGAGGAAGCATGACAATTACTGCAACTGATGCCATAGTTTGGCTTTGGCATAACTATCTTCCCTGGCTTCCTTTTACTCCATTAATATCAATGTTTTGGTATTTATTATACAATAAGTTGTTATGCCCTTTCTTTTTCATGTTTGTCACTCAATAATTTGTTAAAAGAACAAACACGTACTTCCTTTCCAGCTCTAATAAAAATGGTTCTCCTTTTGGTCTTCTTCAGCCCGATGCTTTGGGGCCCAGCCACTATTTCTAGCATTTCTAGTTATAAATGGTCAATTTCTTTCATTGATGGCTGTACTTTAGTAACTTGCCTTTTCTTGATGAAAGCTAAGTCAGGCGTATATCAATTGTTTCTCTCTCCAGTTTTACCATAGTTTGGACACAATTTGGGAAGCCAATAAAGTGTTTATGATAAGTTAAGTGTAAAGATTTTCTGTTGAATGATAAATTATTCTGGGAACTGAAGATTGTGTGCCAACAAATTGTGTGAAAGCTCATGACATTCGTTGTATTTCAAGATACCATAAAGTACAAAGGGTCATAATAGAGAAGGATAAATGTACATTTTTCCATGCTGTGCTAGAAAATTGCACTTTAACTGTGAGGAGAATTATACGATTTATGTGCACATGTGTGTATATTTTATTCTTTTATAGTTAATTGTTGCATTTGTTGAAAAACCTTTTTAAGTTTGTTGAGATTGGGAAGTTTGGGAGTGCACAAGTTTAAGAATGTAGCATGAATGAATATGAAGCAATGGTATGAAAGAGTTCAATGTGAAGAATTTAATGAAAAGGATTGACAGGTTTAATACTTTTTGGTCCACTGTTATTTTAGTTTTAACTAATATCACCAATTTTTTTAATGAGGGATGGGTTTGGATGGTATCAGACCCCTGACCCCTGCACATTGAAAGTGAAGAGAGGATCTGGAAGGTTAGTCAGTTAGTCAGCTGACTAGTCAGTTAGTCAGTCAGAGCTGCCAATGGGTTTGACAGTTGGGGGTGGTGACAGTTAATAGATAAGGGGGATTTGTGTTACTAAGCCTATCTACCATTAATAGATTGTGAAAGGGGCTATTCTGGTGAAGGAGTTCTCTCCTTGTTTCACCTTTCTTCCAACCAGATATATATTTCCTGAGTTTCCACTCTATCCCTCCCTCACCTGATCTATTGTTACTGTTTTTCTTCTCTTGTGAGGTGTTCTTCCTAGAATTGCCACAGATGGATTTTCGGTTAACTTGTAGTTTCCTTCACATGACAGTGGAAACAGTGATAGCAGCTTCAACTACACGTAATTAGTTAGAAATGACATATTGTAAATGGAATAACATTCTAACTGGGAACTCTTGGTTGGGAACCCTTTAAAAAGTTTCCAATCTAATTTCCTGATTTAATTGATGGAAAGACTACTTGTTTGCTCCTTTTAGAGGGCCTGTTGCACACCTTGTATCCTTACCTTTCATCTCACTAGGCTAGATTTCTGTAAGTCACAAGATTTTTTAATTGGCTTTTGGCAAAACTAGTTGCAGGAAATCTGTATGATTTCAATTGAAAGTCTAGGGTGCTGTACCTACACAGTTTTAGTTACTTGTTACTGACATGAAATGCTGGGAGAATTCTTCATGAACGATTCAGTAAATGCAGGAATTTAGGCTCTTAAACATCATGGCAAGCCTTCTCATGCACCTCATAACAAATCATCCCTTTTCCATTATTACGAGTATGTTTAAATAAATGAGATGTGAGGGAAAAAGGAGGATTTGAGAAAATATTCTCCGTTGGGAGTTTCTAAAATGTGGAGAGGATCAAGTAACCTCACAAAATTCTCACTTATAAATTTCTACGGACATTTGAGATTTCCTTTAATTTGGACGATTTTAAAGGTCCACCAAGGGAAAGAATAATTATTACTTAACCCTTGATTTTTTTCCCCTTTTTTTCACCTTCCTTTCATCCTCTTCTCCTTCGTTCCTAAATGAACCCAAATTGGATCAGATGTTAATTATATATGCTTTGTTAATTAAATTATTTTTAAATACTCATTTAATGGGTATGAAAGGTATTTCTTGAGTTGATGTCTTGGTTGTTTAGTAATTGATAAAATTAGATGTCATTAATCTTTTACTTATCTGAATGAGGTACTAGGGGTTCAATTAGCTTGGTTTTAGCAGAGTTTAGTGTGTATACCTTATGGGCTCTGATGTGTTATTACTAATTGTTTTCCATCTGAGAAAGCAGAAAAAGAAAATTTTCCGGCTGGTATATGTGATTACTGCTTTACGTTATCCTAATAGTATGTGCTTACAAGATATTGTTTAAACCCTTGAATTGTTTCTGTCAAAACAAATTCTTAAATATTGTTCAATTTTTAAAAGATGTTTTGAAATTATATTTTTATGTTGGAAATACCAGTTTCAATGGTTTACTAAATGACTTTAAAGGTTTTCTAGTTTCAATTTAAGTTTGTAATATTATTTTCTTTAAATATTATATGACAATTAAGTGCATTCCCCCCCTTACCATTTAGAGTACTACCATAAAAAGTTATAATATATCTCATAAGGATAGCATTAGTTTTTACTGACTGAGGAAACATCCGTGTTGCATCGATTATGTAGTGACTGCTAACATGTTAACAAATGCTGATTGGTAAATCTTCTTCTTGAAAATTGACATTTTTGGAGCAGAAATTTTGCGTGTAACATCGCTGATGGGGAATGCATCAGTTTTAGGTCAAAGTGGGCTTGAACAAGCTAGCCCCCTGGCTACTGGAGGAATATTTTCAAACGGAGGTGCCAATGTGAACGGATGGGCATCACGATTTCAATCAGAAGTATGGATACTAACCATTAACATAACTTCATTAATTCATTTTCATCTAATTCTGTATTTTAGAAGTATTTCTGACTCAATTTTACATCTCATGCTAACTCATGACATTTGTTCTAGTTATTGTAGTTCTAATTGTTTGTGAAAGGCAATGCAAAGCTAACATCAAGATCTGACAATTATTCTATAGCTTAGATTCTGTTTCTAAATCCTGTTAGTGGATCTCATCTTCTTTATGTCAAGATAAATTTCATGTCAATACTTAGCCGCCTTTACAATTTTCTGCCAAATCACTGCTCTGGTGAATATTTGCATCTGGATAAATCTGTGTATATTAACATGAATTATGGTAGAATACTAACATCAGCCTTTTTAAGAAAAGTGAAACTGTAAGTTTAATTAGGTTTAATGAATTATTAGCTAAGTTGCCAAAATTGCTTGTAATTATCTTAATGCCTTAATAGTCTGACTTCAGCTATAATTTGAAATTTCATTCGGACACACTAGTTCTTCTTGATAATCATAGTCAGGACATGTGTGCATTTTTGTCTTTATTTTTGTCATCTCATAGATACTCTTTGCTTGTTTTTATTTTCCGTTATGTGTTTTCAACTTATTTTTAATTCTGAGCAGCTAGTATTGTCCCTTTTTGGTGATCTATCGGTGGCCTCTGATACAGCAGTAATTTCATCTGCATGCCAGTAAATAGACCTCCATGTCTCTTTTTTGTAATTGACATTAGAATTAAAACATGCAGAGACCCAGCATGTTACAGTCCTCACCAACACCAAACTGGCTGAGTCCACAAGGTAGCTCATCAGGTTTAATTGTTAAAAAGACAGTCAGAGTGGATATACCCGTGGACACATTTCCTAATGTATGGAGGATCTTATCTCTGCCCCAATTTATGTTAAATTTTATTTTGTTGAAAGATCTACTATTGACTTTAGTTTATTGCAGTTTAACTTTGTTGGTCGCCTTCTAGGCCCTAGAGGCAACTCTCTAAAGCGTGTAGAAGCAAGTACTGACTGTCGTGTCTTGATCAGGGGCCGAGGTAGCATTAAGGATCCAACTAGGGTAAGAATGAACATTTCATTACGGGTTCCAAGTCTAACATGATTATTGTACCCTGATAAAATTACTGCACTACGATGAAAAATTGAAATCTGTTGAGAAAATATTTTATCATGTCATATATCAAATCATAATGTTTACTCCAACATCTGATTAATGTAGTACTATTTATTTTATCTAAAGATCTGACTTTCTTCTGGTTGCAATCGTCTTCCATTGATGAGTTTTAATCATATATTTGTAGGAGGAAATGATGAGAGGGAAACCTGGGTATGAACATCTGAACGAACCTCTCCACATTCTAGTTGAGGCAGAATTACCAGTTGAAATAGTTGATGCACGCTTGTTGCAGGCACGTGACATACTTGAAGATTTGCTCAAACCGGTGGTATGTTCATGTGAATTCAATTGATATTGGTGGTGATACACAACTTTATCGTTGTTTGTTCTAATTGTTTGAAGTTTCATCTTTCAGGATGAATCTCAGGATTTCTACAAGAAGCAGCAGCTACGGGAACTAGCACTGTTGAACGGCACTCTTCGCGAGGAGGGCTCTCCCATGTCAGGTTCTGTTTCACCCTTCCAAAACAGCCTTGGTATGAAGAGGGCGAAGACCAGGGGGTAAACCGTCCTAGAGGGTGAGAGGGCTTTTGGAGCTTGTGTTAATTTTCTACATGAGCAGTTTACCATGCATGAGTGGTGGTGCTGTGAATGAATGCCCTGAATTGCCATCGGGGCACTGGCACCATAGTGCCAGTTCTAACTTGTTCTATGTGCAGTGTGTTTACATTGAGTTTGGGGGAGGTTTAAAGATGGTAGCACGTAGTGAAGGTCCAATTGAGTTTGGTGATTTTTTTTAGTGTCGGTTAGGCGATTTGGTTAGATATTCACCAAATCTGTCTATATATTATTATATGTGGGTTTATATTTAAGCTTGCAATGACAGTTTTGATATGGTTTTGGAATTGTGAGGAAGGTTATGTCATGATAGATTGTGAGGCAGATAATATCTACTTCAATGCGTGTATGGCTCACATTTTGTAGTATCTAATGTAGATTTTAAATTTCTCAAAATACCTTTTTTCTCTTTCTTCCATTCTTTTACTAAAACTAATTACTACCTTGTTACTTTCTTTCATTCTCTACATCTTCCTCCTCACACTTGCTGCTTGCTATTACCACATTTCATCAAGTTGGTTTAATCTAAGATTTGACACTTAGAAACTTGCATCATTTGAAAGAAAAGAAGCAAGTGGTCAAATGTCTTCATTTTATAGTCTAAGCTTCATTTAGTGAACTAAAACTTTACTTTGAATAATAGGCACTCAATTCTGCAACCCCATCTTTTATATGTTTCTAGATTTGGAAAATACTTTTTGGAATATAAATCCACTATTAATACACTTCATATTGCACACAATTTGATAATATATTATAAAATGACAAATCATACCCTTTGAGAACATATACTAAAAAAACAATCAGATGGTTTTTAGATATCAATACAAGTCTTTCTCAGATAAGATATTTGTTTCTTTGAGATCAACCTTCTTCCTTTGTTGCTTGAACTTCTTGTTCCTTTTAAAGACAACAAACCTAGAAGATGATTCACAGATGCTTCAAGACATTGTTTCTTTGTGTAGAGACTAAACTTAACCTCTTTTAAGTATAATGTAATCCTTGTTATGCTCAAAGTATACATAATTCAAATATTTGTTTCTTCAACAACAATTTCTTATAAATTAATTTCGTTATGAAGATCTTCTCTACTAAATATGCTTTTCTATCTGTGACATACTTCCTCAAAATAGTGTTCATACATGTTTCTCTTTTTATCTTGGTTTTCCACAAGTTTCTTATTAAAGTTCTAAATTTTTGAAGTGATATCTTTCTTTTTACAAAATTTTACCATCAATAGATGTAAACAGATATTGAAGTGGTTATGATACTAGTTTGTTGTACACCTAAAATTGAATTAAGTTTAAGAGTGATCACATTAAATGAGTTGAAGAACAAATAACAAATGTATAATTAAAAACGAATCATTAATAAAATGAAAAACAAAGAACAAATATAAAATTAGAAATAAATGATATTTCCTATATATAATATTTAATTTTCATCACATCACTTAAAAAGACATGCAATTTACTTTTTAAAAAGAAACACAAAGTATTTATAAATTACTTATAAATATAAATATAAATAAAATTTAATTAACCTACAAAGTAAAATTATGCAATCTATCTTAAAAAAACAATTTTAGAATACCAAGATCTACCATATTCCTAAATCTTTTTTTATTTCCTAAGTTTAAAATTTTGGTAAATGCATCTTCTATTTTTGTATTATTTTTTCTATACAACTATCACACCTCACATAAAATTAACTAGCACACCTAACTATTGCCGATGACCAAATGAATTAAACCATGTTACATTGTTTTTTTTATGGATAAATTAAATTAAGTATATTAAGCAATAACATTACTAATATTTGTAATTCAAGGATTCAATAAAAATCACTTTAAGAGATTTTCTTTTAACTTATTGTATTTTAAATTTATTATTTAAATTTAATAATCAATAATTAAATAGAAAAGTAGTCTATTTTAAATTAAAATAAGATTTATGTACTTAAGTTATTTATTTATTATAAACTCAAATTATATAAATAAATACTTATTTTGTGTACTATAAAAACTAAAATCCTACTTCACATAATGAAAGTAATAATAATGTGAATAATATATGTGAAGGAGAAGATAGTAAGTAAAAGAAAAAAGAAGAAGAAGAGTGTAGTAAGATAATATAACACGTAAGAGCATCACATTTAGAAAGAGACCGAAAGTGGAAACACGCTTTTCCACAAATAATAAAAAATCATATAATAATATAAAGCACCGATTAAAGATGGCATCACACCAATATTTGGTCACCAATGCTCATTCATCTTTATTCACTCTCTTCTATTTTTTATTTATTTATTGCATTATGCTTCAACAAATTAAACTTTTCATATAAAAGTAAAAATTCGTATATAAGTGAACTCAAATTAATAATATTGATTTATAATATAAGATTTATATTATTTATATATTATAAAATATTTTTATTTCTAGTCAAGTTGGATTTTCAATACTCCTTTCTTTCAGGGAGATCTTTCAATTCGTACGTGTCACTAAATATTTATGGATGGTCGATAGTGAGTGATCTGATAAGCCAACAAACTCTTGTTAGGATAGAACTTAAATGACTCTAATGTCATATAACGAAATAGGCCTAATTTAATTTTATAAAATCGATTTATAAAGTGAGGTTTGTACCCACTTAAATACTATGAAATATCCATCTCTACTCAATAGTTTCATGATTGAGTTGACAATCGCGTCGGAAATGTGTTGAAGATCTCATATCAACTAGAAATAAAAATATTTGATCTCATATCAACTAGAAATAAAAATATTTGATAAGTGCAAACCTCATTTTATAAGACATTTTATAAGGTTATATTAAACTTAAATTTCCCTTTTTAATATTATTATTATTTTATGAAATATGACATGTATAAAATTAATTAAATAAAGCTAAATATGAATAAAAAAATGTAACAACAACTAATATCAATAAAATGAGCTAAGATTATATAAGATTAGAAAATTGAAAAGTGAAGAATGTGCACATGAAAAGAAAGACAACTTAGATCACTAAAAGAAACTAAAACCAGTGAATCACATGTTTGTTCAAATGTTAGCAAAAAGAAAAGTTAAAAACAGATACACACAACAAGATTTCTTATTCTTGAAAATGAAGTAATAGGATAAATTTTCATTTTTTAAATGAGTTTATTGATTATTAATTATTATACTTCTAATATATATATATATATATATATAAAATTAAACCACCTTTACTATTTTTATAT
>Ga0123341_1006162_pt1 | contig 10812 bp, 14 predicted proteins | sample Turbeapinknodule_FD_89959 | JGI IMG/M metagenome (GOLD analysis project Ga0123341, IMG submission 89959) | Root nodule microbial communities of legume samples collected from Mexico - Turtle bean Mexico pink nodule | ecosystem: Host-associated > Plants > Roots > Nodule | place: Mexico: Nepantla...
AAATAATACTTTACAATAAAAGCTTCACACCAATAAAAATGAAAGCACAATATCGAATACAAATAACGAATATGGAGTATGTGATTCCATATTTTATTTTTTTCTTTAGTTATTTGGTCTATATTGTACTATTTTAATGTATGAGGAAAAAAGAATTTCAGTAATCTCTATATTTTATTATTAGTATACGGTTTCTGTTATTAATATTATTTTTAAATTTTACTCTTTAAAATATGAGTTTAGTTCTAATACAGACGCTTTAAAACATGAATTTATTTCCTAAAGTTCTCTTCACTCTTAATAATAATAGTTGTTCCTGCGGTTGACTCGTGTTGTCGGTTGACTCGAACGACAATTTTCAACCCTTCTATCTCCGCCTGAGATTAAAACGTTCTTGATCAAAGAATCTCTCACCTGCAAAGACTTAGGGCGTCTTGATGGCCGTTTGCACTTCGACGCTCAAGTTAGTATTAGGGCAAAGAAACACCAAGTGTATAAAGTAGTTTCAGTCTTAGAAATTGTGTACCTTGCTAGGGTTCTTGACACCCTTTATATAGGTTGAAACTAGGGTTTACCTTTGTGTTGTTACCCTTGTCTAGGGTTCCTTGGGAAACGTCCTTGCGTCGCTATTTACATAATCTTAGCGTATCTGGCACATAGAACTTCCCTTAACTAGAGTGCAACGAATAACGGTGTGGTCGCCTGGGTACCAACTTGTGCACCTAATCTCTGGCGCCATCTTTTTCTACGGGTGCCGTAAGTATTCACGTGTCATGCATGCAACAATCCTTGGAAACCCTAACCCTAATGGTCCTTAGCACCTCCAAGTATTATTCCCACGTGCCGCACCTGCATGCGCTATACACACCACGTGCATGGATCCCTCGTGACTTAAGCTTCCCTTATATCTAATGCTTTAACTGTTGACTTAGGATAATTCTAGGGCCCACCTCGCGTGGCCCAACATAACGTTCAGACCGCCAATGTCCGATCTCTCCCTCTGTTGGCGAGGGCCGATGTCGATCTCCAACATCGGGGTCTATAGTACCGATGTCCGAAGACTGACCAATCCTCTGATAGGTACGTTTGGGGCCCACCTTATGTGGCCCCCTTCCACTATCAGGCATCGGTGTGCGATGTCTGAGGTCAGTCAATGGTGTCGATGACCGAGGACCGGTTGGGAAACAAGCCCCCAGTCTTGAGCTGTAACTTGTTTCAGCGAAAAGACTAAGTGATCGCGCTGGGCGACCTACGTGGCACTGGGTAACGGGATGTGAACAATACACCGAATTGACATCTTACCATACTTTCTAACTCAGCGTACACGTGGCAAGATCAACGACTGGGACTTGTTGGCGCTCAAACTTCTTCGTGCACTGTTCAAACCTTTAAACCCTTACACTCTCTTCACTATTTCATTACTTTCACTTATGCGAACCTTCTTAAGCATTTCTTCGAAACGCTCTCTCTTCTTAGTTTCGAAACTTCAAACCTTCGAACCTCAACTCATTCAAAGGTATGATTTTTACTCACCGATTTGTCTTGCTTTATGATTCCGCTGCCTATAACATGCTTATAACTGCCTGAGACTGTTTATGTTTTCTGCATTTAGGTTTTCTACACATTCATTTCCCCTATTTTACGCTTCGAGTCTCTGTTTTTCTGGTTTTGTCGAGTCACACCATCTTCTTCTTCTAAAGGGGTTTAAGAAGCACTTTTTCAAGGTGCGGAGCAATCGGAGGGACCCCACTCTCTTAGATGGGTTCCCTCTTTAATGGGCGGAGAAGCCTAACCTTCAGAAGCCCAAGTGTCTTGAGGACCTTCTTCCCCAGGAGCGGGAAGTATGCGGCCTCCTCTCTGGCCTTTGCACTCCATTTAGCATGTTGGAGCTGCTCAAGCTTGAGTTTAGCCCCAAGGCCCTTAAGAGTTATATCGGTACCCTTCTCATACTTGCTTTATCATTGCTTACCCCTTTACTTGCTTTATCGTTGTTACTTACATGTCTTGACCCTTCGTTGTTATTCGTTGTCTTTGTGCAGACATGGGCCTTAACAAGGACAAGAAGAAAAAGCTGGCCGAGGTGCTTGCTAAGCGTAGGGCGTTCGTTGCTGGTGTGGGCACTTCGTCACCCGCAACTTCCCCACCTTCTGCCACCTCTGCCCCAATACAACTGAACCAGCCCCTGTTGACGACAGGCAGAAAGGGGTGGTGGCCGTCGATTCGGAGGACGAGGGCACTTGCACGACCCTCGTCTTCAAGAGGCAGAGGGTGGGCGAAGTCGTGGCGCCCTCTCACTCTACGTCTGGTGGGCTCACTCCAACCTTCAGGGATAACCCCCCAAGCGCTTCCTCCCCGCGCCACCTTATTGTTCATGAAGGTGGGGAGGAGAGTGCCCCCGGAGGCCAACAAATACCTCCTCCTCCCGAGCTCCCTGCCCTTCTCCAAGATGCCCTCAAACGCTTTCAAGACCAAGAGATGGTAGAGAGCTTGGAGGACAACTTTCTCCAAGACCGCGTGGCTTGGGGTCTTGGAGACTTCCTTGTCGCATCCAACCTCGCTCTGATCAAGGCGCAAGAAACGCAAGACTTGCAGTCTAAGATGAGGAAACTGGAGGAGGAGCTAGCCCTCAAAACCAAAGCCTTCTCCAACCGTGAGACCGCCTTGTACTAGGAGCTGGCGAGCCTTCGCCAATCCGAGAAGGACGTCAAGAAGCTTCTTTTTGACAAGAGCCATGAGGCCGTCCAAATGGAAGCGAAGATCTTGCCTCTTCACAATAAGGTGATCGACCTGGAGAAGAAGGTCAAGGGGATGCAGGCCAAAATGGCCAAGTTGGAGGAGAGGGCCACCCAGCGTGAGGTCCAGCTGGGGCAAGTGGAGGGGGAGCTTGCTGAGAAAATCGAGCTCTTCAAGAAGACCGAAGAGGAGCTTAACAACGATGTCGCCGATGCCTACGACGAGGGGTTCCAAGACGCCATAGCTCAGTTTGCCTGCGTGCATCCTGAGGTGGATCTTTCCCCCTTTGCTGAGTCCAAGTGTGTCGTTGAAGGGCAACTCGTGCCAAGAGAGTAGCAATCTTTGTAATTTCGTCTTCTTGATAACTCACGCCTTTGTAAATATTTATATAAATATTCCTTAGCATATGCCTTTCCTTGAACTGCCTTTGTCTTGCTTACTTCGCGGCTTCAACATAGGTTCACCCGTTAGGTAACACTTTAACCTCATATGTTTCATCTCTTGCCTTTCATTGTTTAAAAGGCACTGATGATGCGTGCGCGGATCCCCTAACTGGCTCAACCTTTGTTCGAGGATAAACTCCTCTTGTTGTTTTTTATCTTCTTCTTGCAAGGTAAGGCTTCTTGCTGATCTTGTCCCTACCCCCCCCTCAGATTGACGGGAATATCTTGCTGGTAACATTGGTGAACCACGCCGCTCTCGACCTTGGCTTGCTAACAAGGGGAAAGTGTATCCTCCCGATTTCGACCCTGCATCACAAGGGTAAGGGTGAACATAACCGATGAACCATGCTGTTCGACCCTAGAGTGCCTACACAAGAGGGAGGCTCCCTAAGGAACCATACTGCCCCCCATCTTGGTGTTTCTAACTCGAGTGAACGGGTCTTACCGACCTCATCCTTGCTGTACAAAGTCAAGGGGCAGGTCTGAATAACTGACCGCGACCTTGCTATAAAAAGGCAAGGGACAAGCCTTTAACGTTTGAACCATACTTTTCTCAGTCTTGGTAAACTTGCGCCAGAGGGAGGGTCACCAAGGAACCATACTATTCCCGATCTTAGCGCATTACTTCAAGGGAGAGGTTCATTAGCTGGTTGAACCGTACTATTCTTCGCCTTGGTGAACTTACACAAAAGGGGGCTCATTGGGGAACCAAACTACCTCCGCTCTTGGTGTATCACTTCAAGGGAGAGGTTCATTAACTACAATGCACACATATTTCTTAACTGAATAACTGAAATTTTATTTGGGTGACCTCGTTAAAAAATCCTTATGAGAGAAAAAGAGTGTCCCCTTAACGTGTACAATGCAAAAAATCTTTAACTAAAATAAAACTTAAGATTGGTCGCGTTCCAAGTACGAGGGATCGCGCCACCTTCCAAGATTTTGAGCTTGTATGCTCCATTCCCAAGGACTTCTTTCACTCTGAAAGGACCAGTCCACTTGGGAGATAGCTTATTCTCTAGTTGGTACGGGTGGGCCTTTCGCATCACCAGGTCGGTGACCTGGAACTGCCGAGGTCTCAGCTTGGAGCTGTATTTGTACTCCACCCACCTTATCAAGGCTTCAGCCTTAATCCTTGCTTCCTCCCTTACTTCATATAGTAGGTCCAGGTTCATTTTTCTCTCTTCATTGGACTCTTCGACCACGAAGTTCTGGAAACGCGGTGAGTTCTCCTGGATTTCTACTAGAATCATTGCGTCCGAGCCATACACCAAGCCCACACAATTCTAGGAACTTTTTCCGCCCAGGTTCCCGTGGCTTTGTCTAGCCTTCTCTTTAGACCTCTGAGCAGAACTCGGTTGGTAGACTCGACCTGCCCGTTTGTCTACGGGTGTTCAACTGACGTGAACACCTGTTTCACTCCCAGCTTTGTACATAACTTGCCTAATTGTTGGCTTGCAAACTGGGTACCATTTTCAGACACCAACCTCTTCAGGATTCCAAAGCGGCATATTATGTTTTTCCATACAAAGTGATGGATCTTATGGGCTGTGATCTGGCCACTAGCTCAGCCTTGATCCACTTTGTGAAATACTCTATGGCAACCATGAGGTACTTCATCTGCCGCACTGCTAAAGGGAAAGACCCATAATGTCGATCCCCCAAGTATGGAATAGCCATGGCACATTGTGCCAGTCAGCATGCAGTTGGCACTGCTTGCACTGCTGTGCATACCTCGTGTAATCATCCCTCATGGTTGGCCAGTAATATCTTGCACGAATGGCCTTTGATGAGACAGATCGGCCGCCGATGTGGCTACTACATATCCCCTCATGCAGCTCTGCCATAATGCGCGTGCATTGTTTGCCACTTACACACACTAGGATAGAATGGGTGAATCCATGCTCGAATAACTTCCCGTCGATCATGGTGTACTTGTTTGAATTTTTCTTGATTTTTCTAGCTTCTGTGGGCTCTAACGGGAGTACTTCATCGGCCAAATAGCGTTGGTAGGGTGTTATCCAAGTTTCTCCTGCTTCAACTTGGTGAACATGCGACGACATCTCCCCAACAACTGGGTACACGCTTACTCTGGGTGTTTTTACCGTTTCTTGTGTTAATGACCGATGACTACTCCTCACCCCTACTGATGTGCTGATCTATTGGACTTCTACTATATTGTCCGCAATAGTTCGAGGTGTCTCTGAGGATCTTTAGCTTGGTACTCCCCCGTGACCTGACTTGTGACTAACAAAGAGTCACTCTTTGCCAGCAAACCTTTCGCTCCCATCTCCTTGGCCAACAACATTCCAGCTATCAGGGTGTCATACTCTGCTTGGTTGTTACTGGCCATGAAAGTGAATCGTAGGGCCTGCTCAATCAACAACCCATTTGGTCCTTCCAAGATGACACCAACCCCACTACCTTATTGGTTTGAGGAACCATCCACAGAGAGCACCCATATGAAACCTGCTCCTTCTTGGTGCGTGGCTATCGAGGAGATCTCTACGACAAAGTCAGCATAAACCTGGCCTTTAATGGGACCTCTAGGCTGATACGGTACGTCAAACTCAGATAGCTCTACTGCCCACCGTACCATTATGCCTGCCTCATTTGGCTTTTGTAAGACCTTGTGAATTGGAAGGTCTGTCATTACTATTGCGGTGAAGCTCTGGAAGTAGTGGCGAAGTCTTCACGCCGAGAACGCTACTGCCAGAGCTGCTTTCTCTAGGGCCCGGTATCTCACCTCTAGCCTTGCAACACCTTGCTGACGAAGTAGATCGGTTTCTGCACCTGGTCTTGTTCTTGCAGCAAGACCGAACTAATCGCCTTCTCTGTAACTGCGAGGTACAAGCGAAGCGGAGTACCTAGCTTTGGCTTGCACAATACTGGTGGACTGGCGGTTAGCTACTCTTTCAGCTTTACGAACACCTCTTCGCACTACTGGGTCCATACGAACCTGCTGTTTCTCTTCAGGACTGGAAATAAGGATGCCCATTGTCTCCTCCTGCCGATACGAATCTGGACAGAGCGGCCATACACCCTGTCAACTGCTGCACCTCTTTAACTGAGATTGGGCTCCTCATTGCTATTATTGCAGCGCACTTCTCAGGATTTGCCTCTATCCCACATTCAGTGAGTAGGAACCCCAAGAACTTGTCTGCCTCGACCCCGAACACACACTTCTCTAGGTTAAGCTTCAGCTTGTACTTCGCTATCGTGATGAATAATTCTTCTAGGTCTGCCACGTGCTGCTCCTTCTGCTGGGAGGTGACCACCATGTCATCTACATATGCTTGGACATTTCGTCCTAACATGGGTGCTAACACTCTGTCCATTAACCTCTGATACGTGGCACCTAAGTTCTTCAGTCCAAAGGGCATCACCTTATAACAATAACAAGACATCTCTGTCATGAATGTCGTCTTGCACTCGTCCCTGGGGTGCATCATGATCTGGTTGTAACCAAAGAAGGCATCCAGGAAGCTGAGTAATCTGCATCCAGACGCACTGTCCACCAAGGCGTCAATACTAGGTAGCGGGTAGGAGTCCTTTAGACAGGCCTTGTTGAGGTCCGTGAAGTCGACGCACATCCTCCATTTTTCGCTAGCCTTCTTTACTAGTACCATGTTCGCCAGCCACTCAGGGTACTGAATCTCCCTAATGTGGCCAACCTTCAACAACTTCTCTGTCTCTTCGCGAATGACCTGACGCCTCTCCTCGTTGAATTTTCGTCTTCTCTGGCGAACAGGTCGGACCTGGGGATCCATGGTGAGGCGATGACACAAGAAGTCAGGACCTATGCCAGGCATGTTAGAGGCGGACCATGCGAATGCATCAAGGTGCCGTGCTATGACCTTGGCGATCTGATCCTGCAATTCTTGGCCTAAGGACTTGCCAAGCTTGAACATCTTCCCACCGATCTTTCGCTCTAGCACGTCCTCGACGGGTTCAGATCGTCTCTCCCGGGCAATCTCTGCGCGAGAGACCCCTTCTTCCCTTGGAGGTTGGGTAGTAACCGCGAACACTCCTCTTTTTGTCTTGAGGCTATTCTTGTAGCACTTTTTAGCCTCTGTTTGGTCAGACTTGACGGTGATCACAGTACTTTCAAGGGAAGGTAGCTTCACTTTCATATGCCTCGTAGAGGCAATCGCTCTAATCCTGTTCAAAGCAGGTCTACCTAACAATATATTGTAGGCTGAGGGGACTACAAGATACCTGATCTTTGCAGTGCGTGAAGTTGTGTCATCTGTGAAGGTCGTCCTCAGCTCTATATGCCCACACACCTCCACCTGGTCTCCAGCGAAACCATACAAACACTCAATATAGGTCCTCAATTGGTCTGGGGACAACTGCAACTTGTTGAAGGTCGACTAGAACATTACGTCGGCCGAACTTCCTTGGTCTACAAGGACGCGATGCACCTTCCTTCCTGTTATGACTATCGAAATCACTACCGAGTCATTATCATGGGGTATGATATCCTGGAGATCGACCTTGGTGAAGACAAGGTCGACGTCGGGAGTCTGATCTACCTCCCAGACTTCCACCGTCATCATCTTTCTCGCGTACTTCTTCCGCTGGGAGGCAGTGCATCCTCCAGAGGTGGTGTTGATCTCCCCATGAATGGGCACCTCGTGCGCCTGATCCGCCCTTGCGGTCACCAACGCTTGGTCGTTCTGCTGCTATTGAAGGTAATCCTTTAAGAAGTCGTTTTTCACCAGCTCATCCAGTTAGTGTGCCAAAGCCAAACAATTGCGTATATAGTGGCCATGTGCTTGGTGGAACTCGTAACAAGCATTCTTGTTGGGCCCCATCTTCCTATCGATCTTCGGGGATACCTTCAACCTTGCCACTATGTTTGGGATAGCGATTATCTCCTTGAGCTCTATAAAAAAATTATGTTTCGGGGGCGTGTCCCTTCGCGTGTGCGTCCCCACCTGGAACTGTTCGTAGGGTTTTCCCGTGCCCTTCTTCTCTGTGGTCACCTCGTGCACCCTCATGGGCTGAGGTCGACCTGGCGCTTGAGGTCGGATAAAATCAACGAGACCGCGTTTCTCTGTGACTCGTTCATCTGCAGCGATGTGCGCCAAAGCCCGACGCCTGATCTCGGTGAACGTCTTCGGGTAGAACCTCAGCAACGATTCACTAAAAGGTCCTGGCAACATTCCTTTGACGAAGGCGTGTACCGTCATGGCCTCATTTGTGGGTTTCAGCCTTACCACCTAGACCCCAAACCTGTTCAAGTACTCCGTCAAAGACTCCCCCTAGTATTGTTTAATGTCAAAGACATCGTAAGAGAATCGAGTGGGGGCCCGGTTGATGAGGTACTGTTCTCTGAACAGCGTCACGAATTGGTCGAAAGAGGTGATGTGTCCGTCAGGGAGGCTGACAAACCATTCCAGCGTCGGGTCTGCCAGCGTGCTCATAAGCAGCTTGCAATACACAGTGTCAGACCCTCCTATGAGCATCATCTGGGTATGGAACGCTGTGAGATGGGCCTTTGGGTCCTCGACACTTGTGAAGATGACCTTCAGGCTTAGAGATGTGGTTGGCAATGTTGTACAGGTGGGGAACATTTATCCACCGCGCGTTCCCCCACTTGTTGCAAACCTCTACGCAATTCCTAATTGGCTCTGCGCAACTCTTCGTTGTCCGCTTGTGATGTGGCTATTTCAGCCCTAGATGTCGCCACCTGTTCCTGGAGGGCGCGCATGGTCTCCATGAGTTGTTGCATGGTGACGTTGTCCCCTCTAGGAGGCACAACACCTGGAGCCATAGCAGATCCTTGCCTTGTACTCCTCATATCATTGGTAAAAACTCTCAACACGATTGTGAGTGGGACCTTGTTTTATCAGGCTCCACGGTGGGTGCCAAATGTTCCTACCGGTTGACTCGCGTTGTCGGTTGACTCGAACGACAGCTTTCAGCCCTTCTATCTTCGCCTGAGATTAAATGTTCTTGATCAAAGAATCTCTCACCTGCAAAGACAAAGGGCGCTTTGACGGCCGTTTGCACTCCGACGCTCAAGTTAGTATTAGGGCAAAGAAACACCAAGTGTTTAAAGTAGTTTCAGTCTTAGAAACTGATATGAGTTGAATCAAGCATAGACACTTTTCAGCATATGAACACATCAATATATGTGAAGAAAGACAACAATTAAGAGTTGAAAGCAAGGACAAAAAATTAGGAACAAGTGGAGTAACTTAAGGAATCATCATTGAAGTACAAAGACTTCTAATAGATGAACCAAACATAAGATTGAGTGCCATTCCACAATGAACCAGAACAACACAAGGAATTGGAGATACAAATAAAAAATCAAATTAAGCTACAAGTGCAAAATTGAAAGTAGAACACAAGATGAACAAGAATATTCAGTGGAAATTAAAAAACAACACCTAAAAAGACAAACTACCGATTGGAATTTGCTAAAAACCATGGAAATGGAGATGGAAGGAAGAAGGAACTTAAATGGATGAAGACTTGAAGGAGATGGGCACACCACTTGGAGATGATGATCCAAGATGAGTGCTAGTTGCCGCCACTTGAAGCCCTCAAAAGCTCACAAGATAAGACTTAGTGAAGGAGATCAAATCTCTCACAATTATCTCTCAATTTGAGTAGAGTTTCCTTTCTTCAAGTTCTCAATTCTAAACTTACAAGAGCATGGCCTCTTTATAGTAGAAGAGGGTTGAAAATGAAAAGGCACAATTCAAAATTAGAGCCAAAACAAGTCACATGAGAAGTGTGACTTGCTTTCCTACTTTGGCACCTCCTAAATCTATATCTACACCTACTCTTTTATGTCACATGGAAGGTGTGACTTTGTTTTGTACATTAGCACCCTTTATTTAATATCTAGACCTTCCTTTTAAAGTTCTACTAAAAACTACACAAAAGTAATTACAAAAAGAGACATCCTATTGATGCTCATCTATTAATGCTTGGCCTTGCTCCTCATGGGTTGGGCTTGGGCTTCTTGGGCTTGGGCCTCATCTTTTGAAAAGACTAATAAGAAGAACTTTAAATGTTTTGGCCCTTGTCCATTCCTCCTATTAATAGCATCCTTTTGATTCTCATCATACCCCCCAAGTTGGAGGGAATTCGTCACGAATTTAGTACTCCTGCATAAACAAAGTCAGTTTGCAATTAGATAAAAGAATATAAGAAGAAATAGGCAAACTTGACTTAACACTTTGAAACGTTGGGAGTTTAGAAAAAGATGTCCTATACACAGACCATGTTGAAAAAGATTGTTTATGAATGATATTATTTGAAAAAATAGTGTTGAATCAAGTGTGTTCAAGTTTTGAAGAATCCAAATCCTTTGAGTTTGATGGAAGGATGGATGTGCTTGTTGTTGCTAGTGTTTTAGAATAGGATCTGGGGTAGATTATCTGTGTTAATCCACTCTTGATTGAATCCAAAGCTTAAACATTCTCAAACCTTTTTAATTGAAAGTGTTTTTCAAACTAAGTGAAAAACAACCTGTTATTTTATCGAAACAACTGATTGTTTTATACTTAGGTGTTTTGAGAAAGGTTGAAAACTGTTTTTGATGGTTGACTTGCTGTCAAACCAAAACAACCGATTGATTCGAGCATTCAACCGATTGTTTGTTTTGGAACCATAA
>Ga0123341_1006164_pt1 | contig 10810 bp, 11 predicted proteins | sample Turbeapinknodule_FD_89959 | JGI IMG/M metagenome (GOLD analysis project Ga0123341, IMG submission 89959) | Root nodule microbial communities of legume samples collected from Mexico - Turtle bean Mexico pink nodule | ecosystem: Host-associated > Plants > Roots > Nodule | place: Mexico: Nepantla...
CAACCACATTATCCTTCCGTTCATGAGAGAACATCCAAATTGGAGGATACTTTTGAGAAGTTCATGCAAGCCTCTCTATCCAATCAGAAAAATACTGAAGCATCAATAAGAAATTTAGAGACACGGGTGGGACAGTTGGCTAAACAATTAGCTGATAATCAAGGAAGTCAATTTTCAACGAATACACAAACGAATCCCAAGGAGCATTGCAAGTCTATCACCACCAGAAGTGGGAAAGTTATAGGAAAAGGAATTGGAGATAATTTAGTTGTTGAGGAGGAGGTTTTAAATGTGAGAGAGAATGAAAAAGAACAAATTGAGTATGAAGGAGTAGAAAGAAGGAATAAGGAAGATATTATAGATATTGGAGAGTGTTCCTGGAGGTTGATCGGAAAGTTCTCCGTGTTCGATTCAAATCTGTTGCTATGACTCGCGTAACAAGGACTCCTTCGTCTTCGATTCAAATCTTCACCCTACACCGCCGTGAGTACCTGAAGTAGAGAGAACAAAGGGCGCCCTCGCGACCGTTTGCACTCCGACGATCAAGTCAGCAAGCAGAAAACACCAAAGACCTCCGTATCGGAGCACCATGATTGGGATGCTCTGAAGGCGCGTAACTTAATTGTAACTAACTTCTCTCTGGTGCTCAAATCACTCGTGCGTACAGTGTGTAAGCGTGCAAATGATTAGAACGTACCTTACTAAGCTTTCAGAAAAGCTTATATACCTTGGGTTTTAGTGCTTGCTGCCACGTGGCCTTTCTGACTTAAGGGCAACTCCACGTGGAAGGCCTTACGACGCTGTAACCCAACTTAGGGAAATCTCAGCGTGTAAGTCTTCCCTCATCGAAGTGCATCCAGTGCAAGGGGTGACTCCCTGGGTGCCAACTCATGCGCCCCAGCCTCTAGTCACTCGCCTTGGGAGTGTATCTGCCTTCCTCTCGTACCACGCACATGGTTCACCCCTGGGTGTGGCCCTCTCCCGGGTCGTATCTGTCCCAGGGATTCTCCAGAGGTGGCGTGGGTACTTCACGAGTCAGGTTACTCCCTACTGGTACTGGGAATATGGCCTTGAAGCCACCTTTCTCTTCTCTTTATTACTGTTCTGAGGTAACGGGGCCGAGGCCTCCTCGTCCGTACCGTGGCCTCTCGCGGTGGCACCCCCTCCACGATCTTCCCTACCCGTGGGTATCGGAGGGTGTCACCATCTGGGCCGAAGCACGCCCTTAGGACAACGAGCCGCGCCTCTATGGTGAGAGACGCCTAAACCTGGCAACGCCCACACTTGGCGATGCCCATACCTGGCGACGCCCAAAGCGGTGAACCCATTGACTTTCTACCTTGGGGCCCCTTGGTGGGTACCATCATCTGTTTGACTTTGGTCAACGCCCGAGGACGGGTCGGTACACAAGCCCCCAGTGTTGAGCTGATAATTGTTTTCAGCAAAAAGACTAAGGCCTCGCCCTACCATCCCATGTGGCACTCTAGTGACGTGACGCTCTCTGCACTGGTAACGTGACACTTTAAGTCATGCCTTAATCTCTTGACACGTGGCTCAATCGCACGGCCACCACTTAACGTCTCTGTGCTTCTCAAGTTTACGTTATATCTTTCAAAATCGCGCGCTTCAGTTACTGTTTCGTCACCTTTCGCATTCCTCAACACTGTTCATCTTCTCGAAGCTTTCTCTACATTCTCTCTTCACACCCCAAAACTTTCGTCAACCCGATCATTCAAAGGTATGATTTTTCTCCTTCAATGGCTCTTTCTCTTGACTTTTTGTATTGATATAACTGCCTGGGTCTGTTTATTTTCCTCGCATTCGTGCTTTTTCTTCCTCATTTCTTTGTTCCCCCTCTTCTCAATCTCTCGCGTGGGTAGGGTTTTTCTAGGGTTTCTTCCCCTTTTTTTGCCTTAACCCTCATTTGCTGAACCTTTGCTCTTCTTCCTTCTTCAGTTTCCTTCATGGCGCGTACTAAAATGATTGCCAACCCTCCACCCCCAAGGGTCAACTACAGAGCCTTATACCCCTGGGCCCCTAATGAGTTGCTCACTGAGTGCTCAAGTCTAACCTCCCTGAAGGATTGGAGGGACCACGTAGGCGACCCAAGCGTCTACCAGTTCAGCGCCTTCGCTAGGAGGCACGACGCGTACATCTCTGTGCAACCTTGCACCCCAGGCGAGCCTGTCTATGTGGACGATAGGTCAAACAACGAGGTTCCCTTCTTCTTCTTTTACCAAATGGTATTCAAACACATTGGAATGTGTTTGCCCTTCTCTGGGTTCGAGAGGGAGGTCTTGACTGAGATCAACGTCGCCCCTGCCCAGCTACACCCAAATAGCTGGGTGTTTGTCAAGGCGTTCGGGATCTTATGAGGGTATTTCGGCCAACCCCCCTCCGTGGACATCTTCCTCCAGTTCTTCAAGGTTAAGAAGCAAGGGAAGAGTCTATGGGTGAGCTTCAGCGGTATTGCTGGAAGAGTCCTTCTCTCCCTGTTCTAGCAATCCTACAAGGGATGGAGGGGAAAATTCTTCAGGGTGGGCTGCACCGAGCACGACCACACCACGCTAGATGGCTTCCCCTTATACTGGGTGCAGGAAGTGAAGCTGACCAAGCCCAAAACTTTGGACGAACTGCCCTCGACCGATCGAGAGGTTTGCCAAATTTTGGCTAGCGCGGGGGTCCTCGACACTGCTGAACTAATAGCTCGTGAATACGATGCTGAGGCCCTCACCAGATATATTAGTACGAGACTCGCTCCCCATTTATCTGCTTTGATTTCTGCTTCTGCTTATTTTCACTCTTGCTTGCATGTGAATTATCTGTTTGCTTCATGCTTTAGCTTAGCTTGTGCCTAACCCTTGCTCTGTTTGCTTTCTTGGTGCAGATTCAAAAATGGACAGGAACAAAAGGCTGAGGCTCGCCCAAGCTTTGGCATCCCGGAACAAGACTGGGTCTAAAGGAGCTGAGGACTCCACACGCCCAACCTCCGAAACTACTCCCACTTCTCCAACCTCTCGTCCCCAAAACCTTTCCCATACAACACCTCCACAAACTCTTCCTTCTCCCACTCATACTCCAAGCTCCCCACCTCCCATCGTGGCCGTGCCCCTTGCTCTGGCGGAAACTGCCACAACACCAACCCCCCTGGACAAGGGCAAAGGGGTGGTGGTGGTCCCCTCAGAAGACGAAGAGGACTCCGCTGATGGACAAGTCTTCAAGAGGAGGAGGACCACCAAGGTCGTCACCTCCACTTCCTCTTCCAACCACGGTGCTGAGTCTCTAAGGGAGCACCATCTAAGTGCCACTTCACCTCCCCAACAACTGGCTTTGGAGGGTGGGGTCGAGTCTGAGCCCACACCTACCCCTACATCGGCTCCAGAACTTCCCCAACCAGTCCAAGAACTTCTAAAGGGCTATCTGCGCAGGATAACGCCAGGGGGTCCACTTCAAAACGCCAAGAAGGAGAGCATGGCCTACCACCTTGGGGCCTTCCTCGCTTGTGCCACCACTTGGCGTGATCAGCCAAGGCCGGTGAACCTTCTGCCCTTCAGGCTCTTGAAAAAGAGTGTGCCTCCCTAAAGGAAGAGAAACAGGCTTTGGCACGTCACTGGGCTCGCCAAGAGGAAGCCTATAAGGACTCCCTGAGAGAGGCTCAAAAAGCGAAGGACGCCGCCAGCAAAAGACTACACGAGGCTGGACAATCCTATGCCAAACTTCTGGGGTAGGTTGTGCCTCTTCGTGTAGAAGTTGCGGACCTCAAAGACGTTGCTAAAGCCTCTGAAGCCAAAATGAAGAAACTTGAGGATCAGTGCGTCGATCGAGAGCGGAAACTGGGAGCGGTGGAGGCAACGCTTGAAGCCAAGACTAAAGACCTCAACGCACTTGAAGCTGAGTTCGCGAAACTGCGGGCGGAGATGGTCGAGGCTCTAGCTGCCAAGGACCAAGAGCTGACCAAGGCTTTAGCAGCTAAAGATAAAGAGTTGGCAGCCAAAGACAAAGAGCTGGCCTCCCAAGCCGAGCAATCCAAAAGGGCGGGTGCGTTTGCCAATGGGTTTGTTGAGGCCTTTGCCCAAGCGTCTTGCACGAACCCGGGGATCGACGTCTCTGGATGCAACCCTATGAACGAAATTGTAGAAGGCAAAATTGTGCCTCTAGAAGCTCATGAGGATTAGCCTCTTTTTTGTAACTCTGTAACTCTTGTAGACACTTACTTCTGCGTACTTGAATATAATTGATTGTTTAACTTTATACTCCTGTGTATTCTTCTCTTCTCTTACTGCTTTTGATACTTGTGTTTATGCTTTATTCGCCATCGCCTCTTCCTACTTTGGTATACGCCTTCCTTTTGCTCTTCGAATTCCTTCTGATTCTTTAACTCGTAATAACTTTAACTTGATCTTTACTTACCCTTCTTGGGCCCTGAGGCACTCACCACCGAAGGTGTTACTGGCCTCATGATCGTTTAAAGGTGAAGGAGGGCTCATCTCTTTTATGGCCTCGACATCTCTCGAGGGCGAGGAGGACTTATCTTGGCTGAAGCCTGCTTACCTGCACTGGTGTCCATGTTTGAGGAGAGACCTGTTGAACGCTAGGTCGTTTTGTCCTCAGCGTGTCTAAACACTTGGGACAAAGTTGCACTTTGGTGCCCACGCCCGAGGAGAGGCCTGCTAAAGCAGTACCGTATCGTCCTCGGGGTGTCTAAACACCAAGGCAACTAGCCCTTATCTCTACGCACTTGGTGCCCACGCCCTAGGAGAGGCCTGCCCGAAGGCAGCGCCGTTTCGTCCCCGGAGTGTCTAAAAACACCAAGGCGTTCAGTGTTCTTGGTGCCCACGCCCGAGGAGAGGCTGGCTGAAAGCAGTGCCATATCGTCCCTGGTTTGTCTAAACACCAAGATGACCAGGGACTTTGGTGTTTACGTCTAAGGAGAAGGTTTCCCTAAGGATGGCGCTTCTCCTACTTGACGTGTTTCTGCACCAAGTCGCCTGGCTCTCCACTGCTCCAAACTTCCTCAGTGCCCGACACCCACACTCGAAGGAAACGCCCCACGCCACTTCCTCGCGAGGTGTCTAAATGTCGGAGACCGGGGCTAGCCGTTTTTACCTGGGGAGGGGGCGTCTCGAAGGAATCCGTTAACCCCTACCCAGGGACTAAACGCCCGGATTTTGACTTTACTATACGTACCTTTCAAACCTAACGCCTACGCCCGAAGAGTGCGCTCCCGCCACTCCCTTTGGGGTGTCTACACGTCCAAGTTGGTTCGTGCTCTTGGTGTCCACGCCCAGAGGAGATGTCCGCATTCCTCCTGCCGGGATGTTCGCACACCATGGTGGCGGGTTCGTTTCTTAATGAACCACGCCCTTTCCTTTCAGCGTTTCTTTACATTGCAAGAAAAGGAAAGATGAGACAAAGTATACTTGAACTTCTTTTTTACTTGGGTGACCTCATTAAAAAACCCCCGAGAGGGAAAAAGAGTGTCCCCTTTAAAAACTGTGTTCTACATAATGTTTTTAACTGAAATAAAACTTTAAATTGGCTGCGTTCCAGGTGCGTGGAATGAGGCCTCCTTCCAGAGTCTCAAGCTTGTACGAACCGTTCCCCTTAGCCTCGGTTACTCTAAAGGGTCCGGTCCACTTGGGAGACAACTTGTTCTCCAACTCATATGGATGAGCCTTTCGCATAACCAGGTCAACTACTTGGAACTGCCGCCACTTCACCTTAGAGCTCTACTGATGCTCCACCCTTCTCTTCACAGCTTCAGCCTTTATTCTCGCCTCTTCTCTGGCCTCGTCCAACAGGTCTAGGTTCACCCTTCTTTCCTCGTTGGACTCCTCTACCACAAAGCTTTGGAAACGGGGTGAGCTCTCATGAATCTCCACTAGGATCATGGCGCCCGACCCATACACTAGGCTGAACGGCGTCTCCATGGTGGAAGACTGAGGCGTGGTGTGGTAAGCCCACACGATCCTTGATACTTCTTCTGCCCACGCTCCCTTAGCTTTCTCAAGTCTTCGCTTCAACCCCCTCAACAAAATTTTGTTCGCGGACTCCACCTGTCCGTTCGTCTGGGGATGTTCGACAGATGCGAACACCTACTTGATGCCTAGCTCTGAGCACAACTTACCCATTTGCAGGCTGGCAAACTGGGTGCCATTATCTGAGACGAGATGCCTCGGTACACCGAAGTGGCACACAATATTCTTCCACACGAAGAGTTGTACCTTGTGTGCAGTGATCTGCGCCACTGGTTCTGCTTCTATCCAGTTCTTGAAGTACTCAATGGCGACTATCAAGTACTTCATCTGCCTTATCGCCAAAGGGAAGGGCCCTAAAATGTTGATTCCCCATGTGTGGAAAGACCACGGGCTATAAATCGACCTCAGCTCTTCTGGAGGTGCCTTGTGCCAGTTAGCGTGCATTTGACACTGCTTGCATTGCTGGGCATACCTCACGCAATCCTCCCTTACCGTCGGCCAGTAAAACCCTGCATGGATCACCTTGGATGCCAATGATCTCCCCCCTACGTGGCTTTCACAGATCCCTTCGTGGAGCTCTGACATTATCCTCGTGCACTTGTCACCGCTCACACATGTCAGAATCGAGTGCGTGAACCCGTGCCTAAATAGCGCTCCATCGATGAGAGTGTACCTTGTGGAGTTTCTCTTTATCCTCTTACCCTCTTCAGGCTCCGCTAGGAGAATCCCATCTGCAATGTATCGCCTATAAGGCGTCATCCATGTGTCCCCTTCCTCCAAGACGCACACCTGCGCACGACCCTTCTCTTCGGGCGAGGCCGCATAAACGCTGACGTTGGGGACCCTCGCCGTGTCCTGAACCAAAGATCGATGGCTCCTCGGCTCTCCTCTAGTCGTGCTGATATGGATGACATCCACCCTATTATCTGCCACAAACTTTCGCGGCGTCTTGAGGGTTTCCTGGATGACTGTCCTCTGCCTTCCCCCCTTGCCTGAGCTGGCCAGCTTGGCGAGCAGGTCAGCACGTGCATTTTGCTATCTCGGGACATGCACCAACTCAAACGCAGCGAAAGCTCCCTTCAGCACTTGGATGTACCTCAGATACGCTGCCATCTGCGGGTTCTTTGCTTGATACTCCCCGGTCACCTGCCCCGTGACCAGCTGCGAGTCACTCTTCGCCAAAAGGCTTTGCGCGCCCATTTCCTTGGCTAAGAGCATTTCGGCGATCAAAGCTTCGTATTTTGCCTGGTTATTGCTTGCCTTGAAGGCGAATCGCAGAGCTTGCTCAATCAACACCCCGTTGGGCCCCTCCAATACTATCCCGGCGCCGCTTCCCTATTGATTGGAGGATCCATCCACTAAAACCATCCACTGTGAACCTAGCTCCACTTCTTGGGGGACGCCTCCCGGTGAGAGCTCTGCGATGAAATCTGCATAAACTTGTCCCTTGATGGATCCCCTGGGCTCATATACTATATCGAATTCTGACAACTCCACCAACCAGCGAACCATCCTCCCAACGACATCCGGCTTCTGCAACACCTTCTGAATGGGGAGGTTCGTCATCACCACCACCGTAAAACTATGGAAATAGTGACAGAGCCTCCGTGCTGAAAAGAGTACTGCCAGAGCAGCCTTCTCTAGCGATTCATACCTCGTCTCCGGGCCCTGCAAGGCCTTGCTCACGAAGTATATAGGCCTCTGCACCTGATCTTGCTCTTGAACCAACACAGAGCTGATGGCCCATTCCGTTACTGCAAAGTACAAACAGAGGGGCTCGCCCTCCCGCGGCTTGCACAACACGGAAGGCGTCGCCAAGTACTCCTTCAGCCTGAGGAAAGTTGTCTCACATTCTTCTGTCCACACGAAACGGTTGTTCATTTTCAGGAACTGAAAATATGGGTGGCCTTTATCTCCACCAGCAGATACGAACCTTGACAAAGTCGCCATGCGCCCCGTCAACTACTGCATTTCCTTTACCGAGGCTGGGCTTCGCATGGCGATGATTGTTGCACACTTGTCGGGGTTCGCCTCTATCCCCCGCTCAGTGAGCATGAATCCTAAGAACTTTCCCGCCTCGACCCCAAAAACACACTTCTCCGGGTTCAGCTTGAGACGGTACTTAGCTATTGTGGCGAACAGTTCCTCCAAGTCAGCTGTGTGTCGCCCTCTCTCCTGGGAGGTCACCACCATGTCGTCAACATAGGCCTGCACGTTTCTACCCACCATAGGTGCGAGGATCCTATCCATCAGTCTCTGGTAGGTGGCGCCTGCATTCTTTAGCCTAAACGGCATGACCTTGTAGCAGTAGCTACACGTCTCGGTCATGAACGCCGTTTTGCTTTCATCACGCGGATGCATCTTGATCTGATTGTACCCCAAGAATGCATCCAAGAAGCTCAGCATCTTGCAACCAGAGGCGCTGTCCAACAACGCGTCGATGCTGGGCAGTGGATACGAATCTTTGGGGCACGCCTTGTTCAAGTTTGTGAAGTCGACGCACATTCTCCATTTTCCATTCGCCTTCTTCACTAAGACGACGTTGGCCAACCACTCAGGGTATTGGATCTCCCTGATGTGTCCAACACTCAACAGTTTCTTCGTTTCTTCCTGCACGACGAGGCGCCTCTCCTCGTTGAACTTCCTCCTCCTCTGTCGTACAAGACGAACCTTAGGGTCCATGGTGAGATGATGGCATAGAAAATCTGGGTCGATGCCTGGCATGTCCGAGGCGAACCATGTGAATGCGTCCAGGTGGCGCGATATTACCATCGCCACCTCATCCTGCTCTTCCTGGCTCAGTAATCGCCCCAACTTGAATACCTTGCCACCAATCTGCCTCTCGACCACATTGTCTACCGGCTGGGGTCACCTATACCGAACGCTCTCCGCACGAGACTCGCTTCTGTAGCCTTCTCTTCTAGGCGTCGCCTGGTCGGTTACTTCCTCTTCAGGCGAGGCCTCCTCAGCTACTCCCTCCATGGGCGAGGCCTCTCCGGGTACTTCCTCCATGGGCGAGGCCTCCCCATGCGATTCTTCCAAGGGTGCGGCTTCCCTAGGCGCCTCCTTCGCAGGTAGGGCCTCGACAGGCATCGCCTCCGCGGGTATCGCCTCCTCCAAAGGCTCCACCTCATGGGTGCATCTGCACTGGGCGGGCGTTCCCACACCATGAACACCCCCCTCTTCATTTTTAAGCTATTCTCATAGCACTTTCGGGCCACTTCTTGATCGGATTTGATCACGATCACTCTGCCACTGAGGTCGGGTAGCTTCAGCTTCATGTGGCGTGTCAAGGACACCCCCCTCAATCTATTCAAAGCTGGCCTCCCCAGCAGGATGCTATACGCTGAGTTGGCGTTCACTACTAAATATCTGATGTTTTCGGTACGTGACGCCGTTCCATCCGTAAACGTCGTCCTTAGCTCCAGGTAGCCACGTACCTCCACTTGGTCCCCTGCGAACCCATACAAACATCCAGTGTATGGCCTCAGCAGGTCAGGGGACAACTGCAGCTTGTTGAAGGTGGACCAGAACATGACATCTACAGAACTGCCCTGCTCCACGAGGACTCGGTGCACCCTTCTCCTAGTGGTGACGACCGAAATGACCACGGGGTCATTATCATGTGGGACAACATCGTGCAGGTCAGCCTTTGTGAACACAAGGTCTGACTCCCACGGGTCATCCAACCCTTCTTCAGCTACGGAATTAACTGACCTCACATACCTCTTGCGCTGAGAGGCAGTGGGTCCTCCTCCTGAGAAGCCACCAGAGATGGTGTTCACCTCTCCGTGGATCGGCATCTCATGCGCCTGATCCTCCTCTGGCACCGCCAGGGCCGCGACCGTAGAATACCCGGCCAGATAATCCTTCAGGAATCCGTTCTTCACCAGCTCATCTAACTGATGGCCCAGCGCCAAACAGTTGTTGATGTGATGCCCAAACGCCTAGTGGAACTCGCACCACGCGTCTTTGTGAGGTCCCAGCACTTTGTCAGTCTTCACTGGGGGCCTCAGCCTGTCTGCTATGTTAGGCACGACGATGAGATCTTTCAGCTCTACCACGAAACTTTGCCTTAACGGCCTATTCCCCTCCCTCGTCGGCCTATTCCCCTCTGCTCGACCCCTAGCCTGGGGCCTCCTCGCCTCATATGGGCGCTTCCTGTCCTGGCTCTTTCTTTCGTTGACCCTAGCGGGCTGTGCACGCGACGACGCTCTTGGGTGTGCGGGTGCAACACATGTGCGTTTCTCACATACCTCGCCCTCAGTGGCGATGTGTTCCACGGCATGACGCCTAATCTCAGCAAAGGTTCGGGGGCGGCTTCGGATGATTGACTCCCAGAATGGTCCAGGGCACATCCCCTTCCTGAACGCATATACAATCATCGGTTCCTCCGTGGTGCCATCCTTCACCACTTGCGCCCCGAAGCGGTTGATGTACTCTTTCAAGGTCTCGCCTTGATACTGCTTCACGTAAAAAAGGTCATACGAAACTGGTGGAGGAGCCCAATTCGCAATGTACTGCTCCCTGAACAACTGTGAGAGTTGTGCGAAGGAGGTGATGTGGAGATGCGAATCAAATAGATGTCATCAATAGAAGAAATGGACAAGGGCCGAAGCATTTAAATTTCTTCTTATTAATCTTTGCAAAAGATGAGGCCCAAGCCCAAAGCCCAAGCCCAAGAAAGCCCACTCCAATAAAAGAATAAGTAGGAGCATGGCTAGATCTTTGGGAAGAGATTGCCAAATGAAATCTCTCTTTGTAATATCTCTTGTATTAAATTGTAAATAAGATAGGATAGCCTTAGGGAAGTGCCTAAAAAGGAAAATAAA
>Ga0123341_1006166_pt1 | contig 10808 bp, 6 predicted proteins | sample Turbeapinknodule_FD_89959 | JGI IMG/M metagenome (GOLD analysis project Ga0123341, IMG submission 89959) | Root nodule microbial communities of legume samples collected from Mexico - Turtle bean Mexico pink nodule | ecosystem: Host-associated > Plants > Roots > Nodule | place: Mexico: Nepantla...
AAAACCTTGGTAACTAATTAAATACCAATTTAGAAACTATTTAACAATAATAAAAACTAATTTAAAAACCATTTTTTTTTAGTTTCTAAAATGGTCTCTAATCTAGTTTCTATTTGATGATTTCTTATAGTGTTAATGTTACTATAACGAGATTGATTAGAGCTTGGTGAATTCAAAATGATTCAATCATATTCCTAAAGCATATTAAACCTTAACAAATTGATTGGAGGACATGCTTTTTTTGCTTTCCCTCTTTAATTGTAAATTATACATAATGTGGGATGATAATAAGGGATTTAAAAAGTACATGACAAAGTGGAACAACACTTTTTCATTGATTTTCTATTTCATGTTATTGAAAAATTGTATATATATATAGAATTGAGGATGATATCAGGCAAATAAAGCAAATGAGATAATCAAGTTGATCAATATTACATCAACTTGAAGAAAGACAACGAATCTTCTCCTTGAAATACTTGTCTGGAAGCATCCCCTACCCTCGAATAAATCACCCAATGACTTTATTATTAGTCTTCATCATCAACTTCATGAAAAGGAAGTGGTACTATCTTCACTGCTCTAAACTTGCCAGCATTATTTAGATGCTCATTCTCCAATCTGCACCAGCAAAATATTATTTATTATATATGTTTTTCTGCAAAGTTCACATCACTGATAGACAGTTTGTAATGCTAAAACAAATCTTGTATTAAACTTGATCTTAGATTTAGCTGAGACAAATCTTGTATTAAACTTGATCTTAGATTTAGCTGAGATGTTTAAGTTACGAAGTGATATCTAACCTGAAAGATTTTATAAAAAAAAAAACTTGGTTCGAGAATGTTTTTGATCATCCTATTTTTGGCAGAAGGACTAATTTTGACAGAAGTCTGAGAAGCCTAGCTCATAGCAGACAAAATTTATGCATGCATGTTGTGTCAGGAGTGAAAATAAATGCACTTTAACTCATTTACCTGAAGAAATTCCATAGCCCCCGTCTAATAACTTCAAGAGATGCTAAAAATAAGCATGTAACTCGATAATCAACATTTTCAAAACTTGAATGAAGAACAGTTTGCAACCAAGCAAGCCTCAGAATAAGATTTAACCCCTGCATAAATTGCCAAAGTTTTTCATGGTCAATGTCTGAAAGTGGAGGGCCCATGTTTGTAAATCTGAAAGGAAATAATAATTTGCTCCTATAATGTGTGGTTTTAGTATCAGGAGAAATATAACCATCTTTTGTTATTTTTTTGTCCTCTTTTGATTTAGATTTGGAATCTCACTTTAATTTGTGTAATGGCCTTATCAGCATTTCTTTTGAGAATATGTTTATTCTCCACTTTGTGACTTTCTATTATCATGAAAAACTAATAGTATGGTTTTTGTTTTTTTTTGGTTTAGACTATGATAATTAGCAAGTTTGTCTAATTTTGATTATGAAGGTAGCTTTTGGGTGCCAATGGGCCACACTACAGGGTCCTAAGTGAATTAGAGAGAGAGGGGCCTGACATGTACCATTGACAAGTAGTAAATGGCTTTTCTGTGAAGCATTAATTCATTCCTTAACCATGGATTCTTGGAATTCATTTGAAGCAAACCCCAGTCTTTTACAAAGTCCCAGTACAATTGGTACATAGTTGCTGCACTTGACATGATCACCAGAACACACAGCCATACTACACTCCCATCTTTCTCATAAGCCACTTTGGCACCTGCTGCTAACATTGCTGATACATATTTCCCTAGATTCACAAGGTGGCTTGTCTGCCCTTCATCAAACCATCTCCTAGCACACTGCAAAAGATCAGTTAGAACACATCAGTTCTGCAAAAGATTGGATATCATAATATGCTTCAAGGGAAGAAAAAGACAAATGTTTTAAAGTAAATTGCAGTATCAGTCCTTGAGGGCTTCTAAGATTTCCATGAGCCTTGTTTTTTAATGGTTTTTTTTTTATAAAAGCTTTCATAAGCATCAGTGTAACTTGACATTTCAGTTATGCTGACATCTGGGATAACAGGGATATGGATGTAATGTATTTTGAACAATGAAAAGGGTAATGCAGAAACTTAAGAAATGTTGATATAATTTACTGAATATATTTTATTTTACCTGCATAGCTCTCCAATAATAGGGGAGAAATGACACTGCATAAGCTAGATCTCTATAGTGTTTTGTCCTCATGCAATATCCATAGTCCTGAGTTTTATAGCTACCAGTTATATAGTAACATGCCACGTACTCAAGGCTCCTGAGCATTGGCACCTACAAAACAATGATACAATTCTCAAAATGAATATTACATTTTCCCCTTAGAGTAAGCTATTCATTAATGGTGAGAAAAAATGTTCACTACCTGACTACAAAGTTGATCAGCCATGAAAAAATCCAGCATGACAACCTAAAAAGAGGAGAGAAGCAGGTGAGGTTATCTCCACAATAATAATTGTTTTTGCTCAATTTTTCCATTGAACTTCTTTTCACTTTTTGGACAACTAGTGCTACTGTGTGTTGTGCCTGATGACATGACTCTACAACGATGATAGTGGGAAACACTACCTTGTAAAGGGGTGACAAAATTATGTTTCTTATCACACAAAGGAAACGGTAACGGCTTGATCGGTATATGATGTTGAAGGGGCACACTAGTATTAATAAGAAGCCCTGCACGTGCAGTAACAATGTAAATTTTTCAGCTGAGATTACACCAAGTATTAGACTGAATGTGACAATATATGATAAACATATTTACCAGAAGAAGAAGTCCTGGAATGTCTTGTACTTTGGCATATGAATACCCTTTTGTGAGTAGAGTCAAATGAAGAAAGGTAACACCAATCACAACACTCATTGCCATGGTGCAAATTAAGAATATATCTCTATACTTGAGTTCCTTGGTAGGGGCCAGCTCAAAAATGAAGCTGTAGTTTATACGAGTTTTTCTCCATGCAAGAATGTTGCAACCGTAAAGAAAGAAATGTAGGAACACAAGGCTGAACATGCTGCAAAGACATGACACAACTTATTGATGTGATAATACTGTGCAAATTTGAATTAAGTCTTTTGGTGTAGGAACCATGTTTACTTACCTAAGCACAGGGTAGACAGTTTCCATGTACACTGAATTTTGACGTGGTCTATACAAACCAGTCACATGAGCCATTATAGCATATCCCGCAAGAAGTGCCAAGAAGCATCCAGTAAATAGCCCTGATTTTATTTGAAATATAATCTCTAATGAGTTATGTTTGAAGTAACTTTCTATATAATCTGCATTCTTTAGAGTAAAAAATGTTTGACAATTTTGTATCGATTCACCCCTCGAATTAACCTAGAATTGATTATTAAGAACATGATTTTTTTTTTAATGAAAGTTAAGCATCACTATGAAATTGACATCTCAATTAAACTTACACCCCAAATTTTAACTATCATCTGCTATACAGGTTTAGGTTTGCAAAAACAAGGAAATGATGAAACAGATGTTACTGTGCTTCTGTACTATAATTGCACTAAAGGAAGGTATCATCTTGTTAGTGAAACCCCACATAAGCACCATTGGGATGCTTCCCTTATATGTTTAGATGGGCTTTTCAAGTTTCATTCTTCTTAAGGTTATCTATGGTTTAAATATGATATATAGAGTAGAATGGGACCTGTACTTCCCATCCACCAAAGAGTGGACCAGTTACTGCCATTCCTTTTGTGAACCTAGTGGCTTAAAAGGTTCCATGTTGTGGTTTTTTTAGATACCAATGGTCACAAAGCAAACAAGCCTAAAGATCTCCACCAAAATGATTGATAAGCAAAAGTCACAAAAATGGTGCAAATAAAATAGACCAATACTTGGCTGAGAGCAACTCACCAATGAAGAAAGTTACAGCATGAGATTCTTTGCGTTGGCTTGGTCTAAGGTATTTCATGGCCTTTCTTCGGTTTTCCTCAGCAAAATTTTTGATGAACAGTTCCTCAACTTCGTCTGCTAACTTCACCACCTGTCATTTCCCAGAGTAATAAGCAAACAAAGCAAAGCTAGTTCAAAAAGTTAAAGAAACCCTTGTGCAAGTGACAGACAACCATATCTAATTTTTATTTGGCATGACTCAAGATCACCTAGTGGTGCACAAATGAAACAGGATTATTGGCCACTTGAGATTGTCGGTGCGAGCATAATAACTTGTGGCCAAACTCTTGACATGATTTGATATGGTATTGTACATATTTTTATCATTCTTGATTTGATAGAACTTAGATATTTTACAAGGAAGCAGTTTTAGTTTATGCCTGAGATTTACCTTGTCTGAGCTATTGAAATAGGAACTCTCAACCACTTTGAGATAAATGGGAAGAATCTGTTTTTCTGTGACCTGAAAAACCACAAAGAAATGTTTTGTACTTTTTATTTACACTACTTAGTTGAAAACTCCATTTGTAACATCAACTTTGAAGCCTCTAATTCACTTTACCTTATCAAACTTCTTCAGAATCTTTATAAATGCAAGCATGTTCAAGTTCCTGAAAATTGGACAAAACATAAGATTGTTCGTATTAAATGCTATACATCTGTTATGTGTACCAAACAAACAAGTCTAAAGGTGACCTTAGAAACTCGTGACTATATTTTTACCTGTAAACTTTGAGATATCCTAGGCCTTTGTAGAGTTCGACGAAACCTCCTTTGATCATCTTTTCAGCATGGTGCAAATTAGTCTTGTTGAGGTGGATGTTTCCACCTTCTGGACCACATTTTTTTGAAGACTGGTTAAGCAAATCTTCCCTGAGAAGGTAGCTTATGGCTGAAAAGGTTCTGGATGGTGTGCTCAAGGGAATGTTTATCCTCAGATTCTTCCCTTGGCAGTTGATGACACGGCCAGAAAGTGTTCTGAATTTACCATCTTCTCTTTTCATTTGCATGGACTTGGCAAGTTCTTCTGCACCAGGGGAATCTGAAAATGGGGCCTCAATTTTCTCCAATTCATCTGTGCTTGTAGTGTCCTGCAATTCTTCTTGCAGTGGTCGGCTCCTAACAGAGTCCTCCTCTGTTTCCAAGGAACAGAGTTTTAGATACACATAATAATTACTCATCACTTCTCATACTTTGTTTCATGTAAAAAATAGGAAAAAATGTTTAACCAGTCGTTATCATGACAATTTTGTTTGTATTTTATGCTCATTTAGTTTGGTTACTTAGAAAAGTTGTTTTATAGCCTACATGTTTCTTCAATCAATATTTATTTTGGAGAAATTCGTGAACATGTTATTCAGAGCTGAAAAATAAATGTGTTGTCTTATCATCCAGTGCTGCTAGTTGTTACGAATAACATAGATAAAAAAGTAACATGGGTGGATGATTTTCTAAAACAAATATTGATTGAAAACTTGGAAAAATATGAAATGAGAGAATTATTAGCATTTTTTCTTAACAATAAAAGTTAAGTGATTCACTTGGGATAAAGATTTCAAGTTGAAATGCATATGTAGTTTTACATGTGTGCTAAAATCCTTCAAGGCAATACTATCCAATATGCTAGTTGAAAGAAAATACTTGGAATGAAATAAACTTGTGAATAGATATTCATGTTGAGGACATTGAATTATGTAATATCTAAAGTAAAAAGATAAGGTTAGTTGTGTACCATTAGAGAATGTGCTTGAGATAGATTGATCTTCCTTGGAGCCATGGGAAGAGCCTGCTTTGCTCTGCTGCTCCTTGAATGTGGATTTGAGCACAAGGAGGATTTCCATTTGTTTTTTCAAGGAATCCCCTCTATCCATGAACTCTTTCTCCTTGGTTCTATAGAACATGTTGACCTTGTTTAGTTGCTGGTCCAGACATGCAAAAAATTCTTTGGTAGCATCAGTGTCAGAAAATTGCTCTAGCAATTCTGTCTCATACATGTCCCCATTAAATGATGATGAGGCAAGTTTCCTATGGACCTGAAAAAGACCAAAAGAAAGAGAAAAAGAACTCATGAATAAACCAAATAAACACATGAATATAGAAAAACTTTGTTTCTTGTGTCTTAGGAGAAAGATAGATTACTTGAATTGGTCCATGCTCTCTATGCTGGTGGCCAAAAGGAGAGTAGTTTCTTAGTGATGAAAATATGTACTTAGGTAGAGAAGTACTAGTGTTGGGTGTGTTGTTGGTGTTATTAAAGAGATGGAGTTTTTTGAGGTCCTTCTTGAGTTGCCAATAATCCACAAAGGCCTCTTTCCATTCTGGAATGAGTTGCCCCTCAAACTGCTTTGAGAACTTCACCATCTTCTTTGTTTGTTCTTTGAAAAACCTTAGAAGGAAGAAGTAGAGTCTATAGCTCTAGATGATGAGTGTTGTTGCCTTGTGAGTGCTTAATGGAAACCCAAAATGACATAATATATGGGGTTGGAAAAGGTATTTTGATTGATGTTGTGGTACTGATGCTCTTGAGCACATTCTATAATATACTTAGATCCTATGCTTCTCCACTTGAGGATTTGGCATGTACAATGGCATGCTTCACCGGAAAGTAACCAAACCACCACGGGTTAGGATCACTTCTCGGCCAATATGTCTTCATGAGGATTTTGAAAAGGGTGTGAATTTAAAGTGGTTCTGTCTCAGTAGGGACAAATTAGACTATTCAGAATACACAAAGATAGATAGATAGATAGAGGATGACCATGCTTTTTCAATATTTCATAAAGTTTGCCACAATAATTCACTAGCAAAAATCATTTTGTGCAGTTGTTGTTGTTGCTGTTATTAATATACCAACAATCTAAGGACATTTCTGCTTTTTGATATGGATTGTATTTAGTGTGATTCTCCAGTAAGTTAAGTCAAGAATTTGTTCAATTGTTAAAAAGCAAAACACATTGGCTAAATTATTTGCTAGCACACAAAGGTGCCCTCTAATTAGCCCAACCTGATTTCCACTAATTCAGGATAACTAAAAGCTTTTCACAACTTCTCCACTTTCATTAAGCAACCCCTTTTGTTTCACTCATCACTTTAAAAGCATCACAGTTTCAATTTCGTCAAGTTTTGGCAATTCAGTTCTGATGAGTGGCAGTGACAAGTCAATTTTGTACCACAACAAACCATGGGGGAGAGAACATGACCACCTCTTGCTTCCCTATTTCCGTGCCAAAAAGAATATCTGCAAAATATATGGAAAAAGTAGCATACTGAAATTTTATAACTCCAACACGTATTTGCACACTCCTAGTGCCAACTCTTCACTCTTTCTTTACATCATTACAGGTATAGATTAGGTAAGCTCCAATACTTCATGTTGGAATCTTTGTACAAGGGAATTAGTAGATAAGGCTCTCTTTAATACGCGGTTTTGGTATGGAATAATTCCTCCATACTGCATGTCCAATGTACTTTGGATAAGCAGCATATAATGGTGTCATGACATCTAACAAGGCTGTTAATATATTTGCCATACTAGTATCTCTTGCTAATAACAATGCTGAATTCTGTGTTCTATTCTTTGGTTCTTACCCCACTAGCTACCCAACTTGTAAACATGACAACACCTTCCATGAAAAGCTACAAAAACTATAACATGTAACCTTTTCACTTCAGACTCATACTGAATTGGATTTTACTGAGTGCAAACCTCACCTAATAAGCTGGGTTTATAAGATTGAGTTAGGTTTAAAGTCCACTACTTAATATGGTATTAGAGAGAGTCATCTAGAGTCTATCCTGATGAGAATTTATTGGTCTTATCATATCGGACGTTATTAGACAATCTGTTTTACACAGTCACGCACGAGTTAGCAAGCTCAGCGTAAGGGGTTTGATCGAAAGAACAAACAAATGTGCCATCTTTTTCAGTTTTCTACCAAGACATGGATTGCAAAATCAACATTATAATTGTGGAGAACTGACAGCGCCCTAAGATGGGTGGCTCAAAGATACGCTATTTTTAGGTTTTCTTTTTCTTTTTCCATTTGGGACCCTCTCATGCATGAAAAGATATTTGCACACTACAATACAGAAAAGAAAAAGGAATGCTATCAATATTGTTTTTTAACACTTTGCAGAAATAATACATAGGATAATCAAGTAGGTTCCTAAGGATGAATTAAACAATCTGACTAACATACACAGTTAAGGAAAAATCGAACAACTCAAGCATCATTCACCCCTACAATAAATATTCTTTCTCCTCTTGACATGTGACAGAACTTTGTACCATCTCAGTTAAAAGTAGCAGGATTTATGTGCATAGGGTGTAAATAACAGCTTCAATAGTAAAATAGTTAAAGAAAAAAAAGTGGAAGTGTCCAATGACAGAGGAGCCAGTAACAAGCACCCAATTTACATGGTGTAACAAAAATAGTAACTCCTGATATAAGATCAATTTTCATGCACAAGTTGATAAAGAAGGAGATGTTAACCACATATATTAACTTTTCTACTGTTATAGGAAAATGGTCTAATGCAAATAAGAGAAACCTATGAGTCTCGGAGACGCTCTTAAATGGTCTGTCCGTGTCGAACACGATACTCGTAGAATACGTATCGGTGAAATTTCCAATTCAAAAGATATTTGTTGGATTTCTGACATTTCTAGCACAGTTCTAACACAACTTTAAAAATGAGAAATACATTAATTTTCTTTAAACTCAAACTTATTATATAATTTTTTATTATGATTATAAAAATAAGGAACAAATCTTTTTTAATCAGTCATGAGAAACACCTTTCTGCTAAAAAAAAATTAAGACATACTTGTGCACATAAATTTTTATTATAAATTTATATAATTTATAATTATATAATATATAGATCAGTGTGTCTCCCTATATCTTACATTTTAGAGATTATACGTATTTTTGTATCCATGTCCGTGTCGTGTCAGTGTCTCTGTTATATGAAGAGAAACATTCATTTCCACATGGAAAAGATAAAGACATGTGAGGGTTCAGGCGTGTGGCACCAATGACAGGCCATGAAAATGATGGTCTGATTAGGATAGCATACAACATTTGGTGCGCCCTATGGAGGCTCTACCCAGACAATCAGTGTGTTCATTCATATACATCATTACTTACATTATCGTGTTACCACATACTACGTTTTTTTTTTCACACAACACCATGCATTTGACCCTACATGCCTTTTGATCTTCACCAACGTGGGCCAGTCACCAAATAGTGCTATGTTCTTGTGTTCGTTGCATAATTCTACACACGCGGGTATGGAGTATCTAAGTGATAATAATGGAGGAGATTATAGAGAGAGTATTGTATATTATTAGAAGAGAATGTTTCACCATCACAACAACTTCACAATTCACTCTCAAATTCCTAATACTCCTCCTTGAGATGTTTGCATAATACTATGAAAATAAGTCTAAGTATAAAAAAGAAATGATTGAATTGTGTATTAAAACTTTTTTGCATCGTAGAGTTGTGCCAAGATTTCATGTGACTGACAATCGGTCAAAAGTGTTTACAAAAACTTATCATGTTGATAACTTTCTTTCTTTTCTTAGTTGTAGATTTTATAACATGCAATTTAAAACAAGTTTAAGAAAATAGAATTTATGCTGTAAATTTTTATATTGGTTTGTCCATAATAGTAGACTATGTTCAATTTTTGATTAACTTGGTTGAGTTTTACTAAACATATTAATGGTGTTGTTTGGACCTCTTCCACTCTTGACTAAAACAACCAAAGTATTATTTGACTAAACAACCTCTTCCGACTAAAAACCAATTATTATTTGGACTGAAACTAAATAATACAAAGAAACTCAAGAAAGCTTACCACTGAATAAGAATTTAATTCAAGAGGATCACATAAGTGTGAAAGTTTGCTTTCACGAGATAAAAAAAAATATTAAATCAACAACACAAGACATTATAGAAGAAAAGTAGGCGGCGGAAAAGAAAAGAGAGATAAAATCAATACAACCACACAAATACTCTTCTAGGTATTATGAGTTCTTGATCATTTTCTTCTATATCATTCATGCAGTATTATTTATGATCTGTATTGATAACTTTCTTTTAGTAGAAGCTTTTAAGCATAATCTACTTAGAATAAGTCAATTCTATGATAGTGGATATAATGTTTCTTTTAGGAAACACCTATGTGTAGTAAAAATGACAACACTACTACATTTTCCATCAAGAGACAAGGAAACTTGTACAAAATAGATCCTTTTGAGCTATCAAACCAAACAATCATTTCCTTAACATCTTTTTAGGAAGAGCATTAGGTTTGGCATAGGAAAAAGGCCATGGACATTTCAGATTAATCTTAAAGTTGCAAAAGCTAAACCTAGTAAGAAGAGAGTTGTTTATTATTTCATTCAAAGATTATATTCTTTGATAAGCATGTATCAAAGGTAAGCAAGTGAAAACATCTTTTCCCTGTTAAAAATGTTGTTTATTCTGAAAGATCTCTTAAGGTGATGCATATAGATTTTTTTGGTCTTACAAGAACTACATGTGTTAGTGCCAAATTGTATGGCCTTGTCATATTAGATGATTACACTAGATGAACATGAATTAAATTCCTTATCCACATTGATGAAGTCTTTGAGGCCTTGCAAAAACTATATAAAGGGATTGAAGGTGAAGAACAAAAGAAAGGAAAGCCAAACAATTCAAGTGATCTTGCTGAAAATAAGAGCTATAGTGAGGGTGTAATCTAGCTATTAAAATGTCTAGTCTATTGGGTTACATCCAATTTTTGAATAATTTTTCCTTTCACTTATGATTTCATTCTCCTTTTAAGTCTTAAAAGAATTTAAAGAAAGTATTTAAAAAAAAAAAAAAAAACCAATTTATCA
>Ga0123341_1006167_pt1 | contig 10808 bp, 9 predicted proteins | sample Turbeapinknodule_FD_89959 | JGI IMG/M metagenome (GOLD analysis project Ga0123341, IMG submission 89959) | Root nodule microbial communities of legume samples collected from Mexico - Turtle bean Mexico pink nodule | ecosystem: Host-associated > Plants > Roots > Nodule | place: Mexico: Nepantla...
CCTTCGAAGCCTTCCGGGATGCTCAATCCTATGTCGCCATCCTCAGTCATGAGCTGACCCACTGGACGGCAGCCCGGCATCGTCTTAATCGCGACCTCAGCCGTTACGCCAAGGACAACAGCGAACGCGCCCGCGAGGAACTGATCGCCGAGCTCGGCAGTTGCTTCCTCTGCGCTGATCTCGGCATTGTTCCAGAGCTCGAACCACGGCCCGATCATGCGAGCTATCTCGCCTCCTGGCTCAAGGTTCTCTCAGGCGACAAGCGTGCGATCTTTACTGCGGCCAGCCACGCGCAACGCGCTGTCAGCTACCTGCACCATCTGCAGCCGGAGCATGAGGAAGGGGAGGCGGCGTGAGCCGCTTCTCGCGCCGCCTCAGCATCCGGTCTGTGAAGCTTTCGAAGACGTTTCGCGTGAGCGCCGTTTTCTCCGAACCTCACGGCGCGCAATGCGGTTTGCATTGCACTGTGCCACGGCCACCACCAATGCCCGAAAGGAACGCCGGTTTTCATGTGCTTCCGCGATGACGATCTCGCGATCATCGATCGGGGCGCGTCCCTGACAGGGCTATTTCGGACCGGGTTCAAGCGCCGCGCGCCGGTGCAGGAAGCGCAGACGGCAATTCTCAACGAAAGTGTCATTCGCGTTTCCGCCGATGCCTTCGAAGCTTTTGTTGCGGCCATCGAAGCGCCGCCAGTCGCAGCGCCCGCCAAAGTAGTCGAGCCTGCAGCGTCAAGCGCCCTGGGAACATTGAGCCTTGGGCTTGTCGAAGATCGAGCCGTGTCGCTCGACAACCAGTCCATTCTCGTTCGGATGATGACCGACATCAGAGCCTGGATGGTGTTCTCCTGGATATCGCCGACCTGCGGCCCATTTCCCGGGGGCTTCTCGAGGCCACGACGCTCTTACCCTCCGGCCGCTCAAAACCATTCCCGTTGTCTATGTCGCCTTTCTAAGTGACCGACCGCGATCAGCGTCAACCCGCAAGGGGTTCCCCGGGCGCCGGCGCTCCGGTGACGCCTGCGGCTCGGTCCCTTCTTTGGGCGCCATCGGGAATGGTCCCGATCAACCGAAGGAGTAACTGACATGGCCACCACGATCGCAACCCTGACGCAGAAGACCGACGGCAGCCTCGAAGGCGTCTTCGCCACCATCCGGGTCAATGCCCCGATCGCCATCGTCCCGAACGCCAACAAGGCAAGCGAGGAAGCCCCTGACTATCGCATCATCCACCGCAAGACCGGCTTCGAGATCGGTGCCGGCTGGAACCGCATCGCCCGCCAGACAGGCGAGAAATACCTCTCCGTGAAGCTGGAGGCGCCTGAGATCGGCGTCATCTTCGGCAATCTTGCAGCGGCCCCTGGTGGCGATCCGAACCGCATGGTCATCCTCTGGAACAACCCGGCCTGAGCCGGAAAGCCGGCCCCGAGGGGCCGGCAAACCATCCAAGCCGAGGAACTGCGATGATCACGACAGACTGGATCGCCCTTGATGAACAGCGTTCCATCCATGTTATGCGGCACGTTTCGTGCCAACGAAGAAAGGGTGGCTGCTCTGGTGCCATACGAACCGGAAAAGCCTGCTCAGTTCGTGCAAGGGTGACATGGCGAAATGAAGGTCTCAAGGACGAGCGGTGCCCCCAATTTTGTCTCCGCTTCGGTTCCCTCCACTTCGACAAAATCGGCACCCCCACTCGCCGGCTCCGCCGGTCGCGTTCCGCGATCCCTGACCCCTCCATCCTGCCCTGACCGGAGCGTTCGTCTTTCACATCTAGTCAAGGAGACGACGACAATGACCAATTGCAACGACGAACTTATCGAATTGCTGCGCGCCGAGCTCAGGAACGCCGACCCTGAAGAGCGCCGCCAGATCGAGGCAGAACTCGAACTGGCGCTCGCCGAGCGTGAGGTAATCCAGGCCGAACAGGACGGCCGCATCAGCGCCGAGCCTCCTTTCTGAAGGAGGCTTTTGCCATGTCGGCAAGCCTGGCTTGCCAGATCGACCGGCGGGCCAGGTTCAAAACTTTCCTTCGCTGTCCATGATCATCGAAACCCTGTAGCCGTTCCTCAGTGAAGACGCGTCGCCGATCGCGCGACTGATCTCTTGTCTGGGATGGCTTTCGGTCTGTATCCGCGAGCGCTTCTTTCTCAGGAGTTCGAGGAAAAGCCCGACCGCCTCTTCCTCTCGCGTGAAATGATGCACCAGCTTCTGGCCGCCAGATCGACATGGCATAATAGCGGGCCATGTTTTTGGTGGCGTCGGTGCGTTCTGTGTAAAGCTGGTAGGGCTGCGCGATCATGGCAGCCAGGATCGCCGAGAGCGGACTCCCCGTCCAACGAGAGATTTGAATCGGTCGGCCTTAATTGATTCATGACCGTGATAAGTTGGCAGACACGTGCCACGCTTCGGGCGAGCCGGTTACAGCTGGCGGTGCTACTTGCTGGCGCTCACGGAGCCCGCAAGTGGTCTCCGTCCATTCGGGTCACGTCCCATGTCGCCCCTGCGTCTGCGCCTGCTTCGTCTCATTGCCGCACACGGAGCTTTCATTGCATCCGATCTCAGGCTGCATCATAGGAATTTGCGAATTCGCGGTCGGCATAATAGCGCAACTTTCTGCCGATGATCGGTCGCCGACCTGCGAGAAACAAAAGCTCCGCTTCAGCGGGCAGGTTGCGCACTTCGTCGGGTGTCAGTAGGGCACGTCCGGTACGCTGTTCGCTGTAGGAAATCCCAGATTGCTCGGCGTCCAGTGCGAGTGCCATCGTTCGAAAGGCAATTGTCTCCTGTCCCAACAGCTCGGATATCAAACGGGCGCTCTCATGATCGTTTACACCGAACACTTGAAGCACGCCGGCATTCGATAGAAATGTGCCGGCACGTCGCCCGTAAGTCGCCCGCAGCTGATGGATATCCTGGAGTATCGGCCACAGTTGCACGCCATACCCAGCCATCAAGCCCATGGCTCGCTCGACCGGCGCGAGGTAACCCAATGCAGCAAACTCGTCGAGCAAACAGAGAACCGGGGCAGGCGGGCTAACCGGTGTTCGCGCGAGATCTGACAGGCTTTGCGTGACCAGTAAACGCAGCCATCTTGCGTAGGGTCCGAGCCTGTCCGGTGGCAGAACGAGGAACACGGTCGTCGTCCGAGACTTCAGTTGCGAAAATCGAAACGCGGAGCGGCCAAGACCAGCAGTGATCCGCGGGCTGTCGAGGAAGTGCGTATGACGTTGGGCGGCCGACAGCACGCCCGCCGCCTCCCGATCGGACTTGGCGAGATGTCGGTTGGCCGCACGGGCAACAAGACCGTTCGCCGCCGTGCTTTCCTGCATGGTCTTCAGAAGAGCGATGAAGTCGTCAGCCGCGAGGGTCAGATGATGTCGGAGCATCGAAAGATTGCGGGTGCTGCGGGCCTCCGTGCTGACGATATGCAGGATCAATCCGCCGATCAGCGCCTTTGCCTCTTCATTCCAATGGGCTTCACCGGTTAGCCCAGGCTCATCGAACACCAGTGCGTCGGCAAGATTGCTCGCATCATCGATGAGATCGACCCCTTCGGGATCGAATGCGTCGAGGGGGTTGTAGCTGCTGTTTTGATGCTGCGTGATGCCAAACGGATCAAGCACATGCACCGGTCCGAACCGCTCCCGCGCCCGAAACGCAATCCGGGCATTCTCACCCTTGGGATCGATGCAGATGATTGAACGATCGACGTCGAGCAGATTGGGCAAAATGGTGCCGACACCCTTGCCTGACCGGGTGGGCGCCATGGTCAGCAGATGCGCGGGCCCGTCATAGCGCATAAGCTTGCCAGTCTTCGTATCACGGCCGAGAAGAAGTCCGTCGCGTGAGCGCGTGAGCGACGCCGTTTCCTTGTCGCTGGCAAATCGCGCCGAGCCGTGTGTATCGTCCGATGTTTCGCCAAAGCGGGCAATCATCGGCGCGCTCACGAGACGGAACAGCACGACGAGCCAAAAGACAGTGAAGAGGGTGTCGCCGACGACCCAGAGCGCGTCGCCTTTGCGGATGCCGAACGATTGCATCAGGGCCTGCAGTGCGAAGGTGATGACCAAAAATACAAGGATATAGAAACCGCCGAAGGCAATCAGATGCTGCGCCAGGCGGAACGGCGCGAGAGTGACCGACAGCAGCGCCCAGATCGGATCGCGTGCGGCAAGCGTCGTCATTGCCTTGAATGCGCGCCAGGTCGCCGATCCCTGTATCATGGAAGCCGCGTTTCCTGGCTTTCTAGCGAAGGCGCGATCCGGGGATCGAGGACCGTCGTGAACAGTTTGCGGTCGCTGTCGCGGTTGAGGAATTCGGGCAAAGCGCGGCGCAGCCAGCCGAGCAAACCCTTCGCAAATTCGTCTTCGCCACGATCAAGATGCTCCATGATCAGTGTGCCAAGCAGGATCTTTCGGCGCGTTTCTTCCGCGCGTTCCTGTTTGCCCAGCCTTGCCTGCAGGGTCTTCTTTTGCGCTTCGAGTTGGGAAAGCCGCTCTTCTATCGATTTCCGCACCATGTCGCTTCTCCTATCGTCGGGTGCGATGCGAGGTGAGGCGGTCATCGTGAACCGATAAAGTCCATAACCTTGCGCCCGTTCACATCGCATCGCGTGTACCGCGAGGGTCGTATTCTTGCATTATAGGCATTAGACGATAAATATGCAACCTATGAGGAATTTAAGGCAACGGATAAACCATCCGTCGCATTGGGTAACAGAACTTATTTGGTTTGCCTAAGGGCGCACTTACGGGTTGCTGCGCAACCCAGTGCTTGGCAAGCCTGGGCCCCGGCTAAGGATCGCATCGATGGCTATCTACCATCTGAGCATAAAGCCGATAACGCGTGCCAGTGGCCGCAGTGCCGTGGCGGCTGCGGCCTATCGGTCCGGCACGAAGCTTGAAAATCAAAGCGATGGGTTGGTGCATGATTTTAGCCACAGGGCAGGGGTTGCGTATGCCGAGATCGTTCTGCCGGCGGGCGTGTCGGCAGACTGGGCAAGCGACAGATCGGCATTGTGGAATGCCGCGGAAGCGGTCGAGAGTCGCAAGGACGCCCGCGTTGCGCGGGAATTCGAAATTGCCTTGCCGCACGAATTGTCCGCGGAGCAACGGTTGGTGCTGACACGTGCGTTTGCGCAAGCGCTGGCTGATCGCTATCAGACCGCCGTCGACTTTGCGATCCACGAACCGCATCAGGCGAGCGACATCCGCAATCATCATGCCCATGTGATGATGACGACGCGCAAGGTGGGGCCCGACGGGCTTGGCGCCAAGACCGAGATGGAGCGTGCCAACAAGGAGCTTTTGCCGGCGGGCCTTGCGACATCAACGATGCAGTTGCGTGAGATCCGGCGGTCGTTCGAGCAGATGACCAACATGCATCTGGCCCGTGCTGGGTTTGATTTAAGGGTGGATCATCGCTCGCACCAGGAGCGTGGCCTGGAGATCGAGCCGACCCAACATGTGGGCGTGCACGCAACGGAGATCAGTCGTCACGGGGGCGATGTATCGCGCCCGCGCATGGATGAGGCGGCAGCGCGTCGAAACGCCGAGGTAATCCGCGATAGACCGGAGCAGGTTCTGGAACTGATCACCCAGGAAAAAAGCGTCTTCGATCGCCGCGATATCGCACGCACACTGCATCGCTACATCAATGACGACGCGCAGATGTTCCAGAATGCCTTCGCCAGGATCATGGCGTCTCCAGCCTTGGTGACATTGCAGTCGGAGAGGGCGAGCGGATCGGATGGGCCGGAATATGCGCGCTATTCGACGAGGGAGATGATCGGCGTCGAAGCGTCAATGGCAGGCCATGCGCAAACGATGTCAAAACGTCTGCGTTACGGCGTCGATCGTCGACATGTCGACCGGGCGATCGACGACCAGGATCGGGCGCTCCGCGCAGCCGCGGGATCGCGTTCGGCCAGCGATGAAAGGGCGGGTGCCGAGGGAACGTCATCGCAACGTGCCGCGCGCCTGTCGGATGAGCAGCGTCGGGCGATCGATCACGTCACCGGTCCGGAGCAGATTGCAGCTGTCGTGGGCTTCGCTGGCGCCGGCAAAAGCACGATGTTGGCCGCAGCCCGCCAAGCCTGGGAAGGACAGGGGTACACGGTCCACGGCGCCGCCCTGTCGGGGAAAGCTACGGAAGGATTGGGGGAGTCGTCGGGGATCCGAAGTCGCACACTCGCGTCCTGGGAATTCGGATGGAAGAACGACAACGATAGGCTCGGTCGGAGGGATGTCTTCGTCATCGATGAGGCAGGTATGGTGGGTAGCCGGCAGCTTGCACGTTTCGTCGCGGAAGCTAAACGGTCCGGCGCGAAACTCGTCCTCCTCGGTGACCACGAGCAGTTACAGGCGATAGGTGCCGGCGCGCCGTTTCGTGCGATTGCCGCGCGTATCGGCTTTGCCGGATTGTCCGATATTCGCCGCCAGCGGGAGCCATGGCAGCGCGCGGCGTCGATTGCTTTTGCCACGCACAAGACCATCGACGGACTTGATGCTTATGCACGCCATGGCGCCATCAAGTTTGCCGACAGTCGCGAGGCGACACGTCGCATGCTCGTTGAAGATTATTTTGCTGACAGGGATGTGCGCCCAGGTGGCACGCGCATCGTGATTGCGCACCGCCGCGCCGACGTCCGCGCCTTGAATGCCGATATTCGCTCCAGACTTCAGGAGCTTGGTGCGCTTGCAAAGGGCGGGGAGAGCGAGAGCGGCACCGGTGGAGTGGCGTTGTTCGAAACCAAGGACGGCCCGCGAACCTTTGTTGCAGGGGATCGCGTCCTGTTCCTGCAGAATGACCGTCAGCTTGGCGTCAAGAACGGCATGCTTGGCACCGTCTTGGCGGCGGAAAACAATTTGCTGCAGGTCAAGCTTGATGGGAGGGCGAAGGGACGTGACGGCAAGGGTCGTGTCGATTTCTGGACACCGCGGTACAACGCGATCGATCATGGCTACGCAACAACGATCCACAAGACGCAAGGAGCGACGGTTGATCGAACCTTCGTGCTTACTTCGCCGACCATGGATCGCCACCTGACCTACGTGGCCATGACCCGCCACCGTGAGGGTGCCGCACTTTATGCAAGCCATGAGGAGTTCGGTGACCGCCAATCCGGGCGGTTGATCGCGCATGGCAAGGCCCCCTATGAACACGATCCCACAAAACGCGGTAGCTACTACGTGACGTTGGAGTCACGAACGGGGCAGCGACATACCATCTGGGGCGTCGATCTCGAACGAGCGATCGAAAGCGCCGCGCCATCGATCGGCGCGACGATCCGACTGGAATTTCGGGGAAGTGAAACCGTCCGTCTCCCTGATGGTCGGGAAGCGCAACGCAACAGCTGGGAGGTCAAGTCCGGCGACGCTGTGGCCTACGCGCAATTGCAAGGCAAGCTTAGCCGCTCAGGGGTGAAGGAGACGACGCTCGATTATATCAGCGACTTCGCTGGGCGGCGAGGAATAGACGACGAGTTAACCGTCAGGAGTGAAATCGAACTTGGACATAAGCCAGCTGTGGCAACGATGGAGAGGCGTCGCGACGGGCGTGCCTCAAGCGATCTGTCGAGCGCCTGGATCAAGAACGAGGCGTCCATGGAACAGCGATCCGTTCTTAATCCCAACCGTTCCAGCACCAATCAAATCGCTTACGCTGACATCCCGCGAGAAGAGCCGAAACGAACCAGCGATCGAGACATGCGTTCCGAAGGCGAGCACGTCAACGGTAGCCGACGGCGCGGAGCGTTCTCGGGCCTCAAATTGAATAGCACGAGCCAACCCGCACACGCACGCGCGGCGGGACCGAGGCTTGAGTTCGAAGTGCTGGCGGTGCCGTCACCCTTTGAGCAGGCTGTCGATCGATACGCTCGGGCCCTCACGTCGGCGATGAGATCGCAGGATCGGGGATTGCCGATCTTGCCGAGCCAGAAGGCAGAGCTGCAGGCTGCCGGTGCAGACCTCGAAAAGACGCAACCTGGGTCACGGGCCCTGATGATATCTACTGTTCAGCACGACACGGCTGCCCAACATGCGATGATCGAGCGATCTGGGCGAGAGCGTGTCGTCGAAGTCATCGCAGGCATGGCGCGGGAGCAGGCACTGCAAGCTGATCCACAGGCCCGGGCGGATCGGTTGATGCATAACTGGCGATTGCTGCAGACACAACGTCAGGAACTTGCCGCTGAACGCAGCGATGCTGCGCGGGAAAGGATTGAACAGGAGATGCGCCTTTTGAGGCGCGAGATCAATCGCGATCCCGCAGTTGCATCCATTATCCGCGACAGCGCCAACAACGTCCGGCTCGAGCGCCAGCAGGATCATCGGAGCCCTGCCGGTTACACGGAGCAAAAGCGCGAGCGCGAGCGAGGCAGTGATATCGAGCGGTAGGGGAGACTGATGGCCGACAATGAGCGGAAAGGCGCCATGACCGAACGCGACGATGATGTCGATGAGGCGGTTGCGGCATTCCATGATTTGCGTCAAACCGTTGAACGTTTCGGTGCGCACATCTCTGCGGAAATGACAATTGTTCGCAAAGGCGTCGAGCTGGCATTCGAGCAGTTCGAGAAATTCCAGGAAACACCGGGTGACGGCGAAAATCTTCTCCGCATCGCGGAGTTTCTGGTTGGCATGAACCAACGCATTGATCTCATCGCAAGATCGCCAATTCTCAAGAACGGGCCCGATTATTTCGTACGGGCGTTTGAACGTGGGGGCGAAGGCATGATGGCGACGGCCGTTCAACAATCGGAACTGGATAACCGGGAATTTCGAAGACACTTGCTTGAATTGCGACATCTGACGCGGGGTGCGCGTGAACGCCGGCTGCAGAATATCTATTTGTGGTTCGTTGGTGCGATCGGTCTCGTTGTTGGAATGGTTGCGGCGCTCATTGTCGCGCCTTCACTATGACCTCTGGGGCCAAGAATCCGAAGCTGCTCTACGCTGAAACACTCGCACTCAACGACACTTTGTATGGTGGGGACGCGCTATCGCGCCGCCCTATAAACGGGCAACCGCTCGGAGGTAATCTGCCGTCTTCTCCCTTAAGCGGCTCACTGAGCTCTGACGACGCGGTCCCGTCCATCACGTACTTCCTTGGCGATCCGATGACCGCGCGCTAGCAGCCAGTTGCAAGTGCCCTTCTCAACGCTGATCGATCTTAGATCCATGTGTTGTCGCAACCTCGACAAAAGCAAAGGCAACCTCGCGTAGCGGCGCGCCCCGCTGCTTGTCTCAGTCGTTGGGCGGGATACATAAAGCATATGCAATTGCGGTAGGAAGAGATGACGCTTGTCACAATGGCAGTTTTGTCGACTGTGAACGTCCCTTGTGGGACGGCCCTTTCGGCTGAGCAGTTGGCGGCGAAGATCTTGGATCCGGAAAGCGCTGATAGTTACGATCCATCCGCTTTTTCGTTCTTCTCCGACGTGGAAGAGGAACTACAGCATTCGTTCTTGAGTGAAATGGCCATCGATCTGGCCGCAGCGTCAGCCTTGGCCAAGAAGTACTCCTCTGGTTATGACTTACCGCTTGCGCAGGCGGCGTAGTGCTTCATCCGCACTCCAACCGGTGGGCAGATCTTTTTGCCCAAACGCTGAGAATAATCGACCGAGCCAACTCAAAATTCACGTTGTTGTATAGACGGAGCCTCGGCGGCGGAACGCTGAGCTGAACCGAAGCGGTGGACGTCCATCGGGAGGGGGATGGCGGCTTTCGGCTTGCAAGGGAGAGGGGCAGCTTCCGTCTTGCCCGCGCTCAAAGCATCAACCCGGCCGCCAAAGGCAGCCACCTCTCGGACGTCAATTGATGCTCATGGTTTAAAGGCAACCCTGTTGCCGCGTTAGCGCTTTGCCTGTGGTTGAGTAATCACAAGTTGGCTTTTGCGAACGCCGGTGTAGAATTCGGGCCAGCAGGAACATGCGGTTTGGTGTCCGGTACAAATTTTTATGAACCGGCGTCCGCTCTTCCGAATCATTTCGACCACGTATTGGTCGCGATACCGCGCTCTTAATACCGGCGAATTTGTAGCCCAAATTGCTGCCCAATTTTTAGAGCTTCGCGTCGGATTCCGCTTTATCCCCTTCGGTGCGGCCGGATGGCGATCCAACGCTAACCGCGGGTGAGATGTTCTCAGGCATCTGGGCGAGGTTTCGCTGCCGTACTTCGGTGCTGCGCCCAGTCTGTGCCTCTGCAACGTATTGATAAATATGTTATTTAAGCTATAATGAATGATGGCGGCGGGCCCGATAAAGGTTTCGATTCGCTGGCCAGGAACGACGGGCGAAACGGGCAGGCACGGCGAAAGCCCTGGAGGAACTGGTGGGCCCGGAGGGACTCGAACCCCCAACCAAGCGGTTATGAGCCGCCGGCTCTAACCATTGAGCTACAGGCCCGGAGACAGCACAGCTGCCGTGTCCGGCGCAATGGTTCCCCGGAACGTTTTTCGCTCTAACGCAATTCTTCTGCGGTCACAAGGGACTGCCGCAATAGCTTCACAATCAATCGGCAAGACGTCAATTGAGACTTCACAATCAGGGAGTGAAACACCGTGCTGCCGAACACCAGAACAATCGCCTTCAGCCTTCTGCTTGGCCTTCCGGCCGCAGCTGCCATGGCGCTGCCGGCGCTGGCCGCTGATTCGCAGCCGCGCGAGGCCGTGATTTCCGTTAGCGGCGAGGGGCAGGCAAGCGTCGCGCCCGACATGGCGGTCCTCAGCCTTTCCGTCGTGAAACAGGCAAAGACCGCACGTGAAGCGCTCAACGAAAACAACAAGTCGATGAGCGACGTCCTTGCCGCG
>Ga0123341_1006169_pt1 | contig 10807 bp, 2 predicted proteins | sample Turbeapinknodule_FD_89959 | JGI IMG/M metagenome (GOLD analysis project Ga0123341, IMG submission 89959) | Root nodule microbial communities of legume samples collected from Mexico - Turtle bean Mexico pink nodule | ecosystem: Host-associated > Plants > Roots > Nodule | place: Mexico: Nepantla...
ACGCGTGCATTATCGTTGAATATAATAGTTACGTTATTTGAATATATAAAATATAATATTTGTCCTTTTGGCGTGGCCAGCAGATGTTTTGGTGTAGGAAGGAAGAGGAAGAAAGAAGTTTGGAATAATCGCCTTATTATTTTTTATTCATTTATCTATATTAATTAATTGTTATATTAATTATTATTTTTGTAGAAAAAATACACAGACGTAATTGTTTAAAAAAAAAGAAGTTTTAAGTTTAAGTGAAGATTAGAAAATGAATTTATAAATTGAGAAAATGTTAATTGTAATTGCAAATGTGAATCGATGTGATGCGCAATGACATGTGCGTTTCAGTTATAAATGAATAATGAAAAAGGTGAAAAATTGTATTAGGGAAAAGGTAGGAGAAAAGGATGGAGAAAAAGGATGAAGTGGTGGTTGGTGTGCCGGTGTATGACGGTGGCGAAAACCAATACCAGAGAGGGGTGATCCCTCCGAACGCGGTGGTCGGAGATCCCAAGGGCATCCCCATCTACCAGACCATTTACAGGGACACTCCTGCTCCGTTCAACTGTCCTTACTGTGGTACCACCGCTCTCACTACCGTCAGGTATGAAATTCTGTTCAATTTCCAATAAAATCAAATCAGTTATCTATTATCCGATCAAATTCCCCTTCAAATATTTGTTTTTCACTTTCAGATTACATTCACTTCACTACCAATTACTTAATTTGGGATTTCTTAATTTGGGTTTTAGGGTTTTAACGATTGCCTTACTTTTGTTGATTCCTAATATTAAGAATTCTCTACATACATCACTACGTGTTCTGAAACTTTGCCGCCAAAAACAGATCCAAGCTCAGTTTGGCTGCATTTGTTGGATGCTTGATGCCCATGATGGTTGGAGTTTGCTTTCTTTGCCCTTCAATGGATTGCCTTTGGCATAAATATCACTACTGTCCTAAATGTCAAGAAAAGGTACCTCTAATGGACTCTCTGTCTGTCTCTGACCTTAACATCATCAATCGATACCATTCATTCTTCCAAATGTCTTTGCAACTCAATGTCTTTATTGCTAATGTTCATTTGTAGGTTGCTGACTTTGAGAAATCAGATCCCTGTGTTGTCATGGATCCACCACACTGGACTCAGGAGAGCTTTGCATTGTCTGGGTAGGATGGTAATTCTGTTTCTGCCATTTGCGATTGCATTCTCTGCAAGTTGTAACGTCATAATCATATCTTAAGAATTAGTTGTTACATGAGCATTGGACAAAAATGAATACTTGTTACTTACCGTTCTTGAGTTTCATCGAAAATTGAATTACTTGTACATCTTTTGTTGCACAGCTATGATAATAAACGCATGTTTTGTTAATATTATACTTCAAGGAGAATTTCTGGCTTCCTGGATCTGCATGCTTTGTTTTCTCCAATTTAAGAAAATAGTTGAATTGAGTTGTTTGGTGATGAAGAGATTCTTCCGATGAAGAGATTCAACCGCATACTTATACTAAAGCGGTGACTCTGTTATGTGACAATTCAACCGTTCATGTTCTTTTGTATACCTAAAAGCAGTTTATATCTCATTAACTACTATTAAATACCAGGCTATAAAATATTCCATTTGTTCGTTTAATATAGTTATACAGCAACAAAATAGCTAAAAGTTATGACATTTATGGTCATTAAGAAAAGAATAAACGATTTTTTTTCTTGAAAAACTATTTCTCTGCTATAATAGACAACTTTGATTTCACAGCCCTTTGTTTCAAATACTTGTGTTTTGGCAATAGTATAATGAAACAAGCACAACTGCTATTGGAGGTACCTCAAGTTTAAAACGTTTTTCAAATGATAGCCTAATTTCATGCAGCAGTTATAGCATTACCTTTGGTTATTGAGCAAAGCCTTGTGAAGTGGGCCATTGCATCTTGCTCTCCCTAGGACAAAGATAAAAAATCTAGCACCTTGGGCCCTTCCTAGTGGACTTATCCCTACTAACCCCTATAAATACAACACAAGTTTAGCCGGAAGGATCATCGAATAACTCTCTGCCTTATATACTCAACTTTTAAGTCAAAATAACACCTCAGGTCAATTTTCACATTATACTCAAAATAATTTACCAACTTTTATTAATTTAATCAAATCAATAGTATACACTACCAAAAGTTATGATGATCGGACATTCCTCTTAAATGGTGTGTCTGTGTCTGATACTGACACTTGTAAGATACGTATCGCTGAAGTGTCTAATTCAAAAAATATTTGTTGGATTTTTGACACAATTTAAAAAATATATATATTATTTTTTTAAAAAACTCAAATTTATGTATAAATTTTTATTATAATTATAAAAATAAGGAATAAATCTTGTTGAACCAGTCAAGGAAACATTTTTCTGCTAAAAAAAACTGAAAAATACTTGTGTACATCAATCTTTATTATCAAATTATATAATTAATAATTATATAATATATAAATTTATGTTCTCATATTTTATATTTTAAAGTATATGTATCTCTATGTGTCCATATCTTGTATTTTAAAATATATGTATCTCTCTGTCCATATCCATTGATCTATCGTATCAGTGTCCATGTCCATATTTATGCTACATAAATAGCAAACATTCTACTTAATAAGTATATTATCTCATCATTAGACAAAAATCACTTTACTTTCCATTCGAATAACTCAGAAAACAATCATTCACTCTCCACACTCCTAAACAAACAAATTAGTGTGAACTATTTTTCCTTTTAATAAATAAAAATTTCTCAACTGCTTTTCCTTTTTATATTTAAAGTTTCCCTAACGGAGTGACTCGTAAGATTCATATATTCTTGTCTTCATCCTTCACTGAGAAAATAATGAAAATATGAATAATTGCCTTTTGTTTTTATAAATTCACAACAATAACTTTTTTTTTTTCATTCAGTGCGTACAATTTGAGGCTTTGGTAATGGAATCTCAATTAATGTAGTGATAGCTGTGTACCGGCAACAAAGTATGGTGGGTTGTTATTTACACCCACCTTTTTTTATACTTTTCACACCCTTTATATTTTTTTAATACATTGTTAACACCTAAAACATTATTTTATTAACACTCCTTTATCTAAGAAAACCTTTCTCGTTCCCTCCCACCTTTTTTCTTAGTTACTCACACTTACATATCTTTATGGCCAATCAATTGTTTATTTTCTTTTTATTCATCTCTCATTGGTATCTCTTTGACATTTATATTTTGTTCTCTTTAGTGGTATTTCGCAACTTATTTCTTTCCATATTTCCAATTCAATAGAAATTAGCGTTTGTGGTACATAACAAAGCTATTTTTTTTTATTATATATGATAAAAACTGGTTTCTATTATGAATAGATGACTTTTATACATAATCACATGTAGTTAATTTTATGTGATGCAAATATGACATGACATGTAGATAATGTAATAGATATATACTTATGGGATTTCTTCCAAGGAAGCTACTTAGGAACTAATAAAGAGGTTCTCTCCCATGTCCTCTACACACGTAAATTCAGTGAAATTAGTGAGTTTGTGAATGTGAAAAATAGGGAAAACAAAATAAGAGATGGTTGAATATTGTTTTAATTAAGTTTACAAATTTTTTGTAAATATTGTATAATAATAGATGTTCAGATAGTTTTGTTCATTTAGATGATCAGATTATAACTCTTGTGTCTAATAGATCCCAAGAAACACAATAACTGTCTTTCTTAGGTTAGTATATATAATATTAACATGTAATGTAAAAGAGATAGGGAAGAAAGAGATATACATAACATTTTATATTGATTCGTTTGTTGCAATTGACTACATCCAGTTTTCAATCGATAGACTGAGTTCAACTAAGTAGACTAATGTTATGAAGTGCATTTTAAGTATTATTTGGGCTTGTAGCCACTCATGAATAATCCCTTGAGTATTCCTTCCATAAGTCACTCATAGCTTAACAAGTATTATTTCAGCTAATCACTCATAACTAATCTTGTTGAGTATTATTTTCCAAGCTACTTCTAGCTTAACGAGTATTATTTATACTTCCAACCACTATTGGTTAACCCGGTTGAATATTCTTTTTCAAGTCACTCCTAACTTAACAAGTATTCATTCGAGTCACGGTCACTCTTGACTAACCCTATTAAAGAGTCTTATTTCTTAAGTTACTCATGACTCGACCAAGTATTATTTACCAAGTTACTTATGGCTTAACAAGTATTGTTTATCAAACAACCACTTATAGTTAAGGTAAAAAAGTTAAGTGTTTTTATGATTAGCAAATCATTGGATCTAGTAAGTAGGCAAGATTGTGTCTTATGACGAATAAAGCTTTGTCTTTTAGTTCAAATCATTGTATTTGTTTTCTAGGAAGGGATTGTGTCTTTCAATGTATACAATAGGTAAGCATTTTTTCCTAATTTATTGGATGAACACTCACAGTGTCTTCCATGAATCTCGAGACTGTTCCAAAATGTTTACAATTAGATACCTTGGTAGCTAATAGCTAATTAGATACCAATTTAAAAACTAGTTTATAAATTTTATCAATAATATAAATTACTTTAGAAACTAATAATTGTTGTAGTTTCTAAAATAATATCTAATTTAATCAATTTTGTAACTAATTATTTGTTGCCTCTAAAATTGATTTCTATTTAATGATTTTCTTGTAGTGATAACATATATTACTTTAATAGAAAGAGTATTTAGGAGTTTAAGAGACTTCCAAATAGAAGCTAAAATATAGGCATATTTATGAGATAAAATACATTTGAATGATAATAACAATATATTTATGAGATAAAATACATGTGAATGTGAATGGTAATAATAAAGTAATCGAACTCATTTAAGTTTATGAAGAAGTTAGTCCTAAATCTATACATGTTATTTAAAATCTACTTTGAAGTAATCATAAAATAAAACAAAATTCTTATGTTCATATATGTATGGACGTTAAATTTAAAGAATGTATTTGAGTGATTAGATGGTTTTTGTTTTAATTTGTATATTTTAAAAATGCTTTATAAATTTAAATGAAAATGGTCCAAATTAATTTATGAAAAAGGATGAACTAGTCTTTGGTCCGCAGGAGATTGCACAGAGTGAATCTCTTTTATTTGTCAACAAATTTGAAATTCAATATCTATGAGAGCACATGATGATATTAAAATGCCTAAATTGCACAGGCTTTGATAAGGAAGAAAAAGTTGGTTTGAGAAAAGTGTTGGATTGAATTTGATTTGAAGGAAGGCATGGCGGGAATAGGGTCCTAAACACAGACAGGATCACAATCACAGATTAAAGATTTGAATAAATATTACATCCTTTTCCCTTCCTAAGACGTCAAAAGACAACTGTAAAATGTGAGTGGTGGGGCACAATATTACATCTTTCTACATGTGGTGGTCAATGGTCAAAGATGGTCAAAGAACCAATATAATCTCTTTTACACGTGAGGTGTTGATTATACACTCAACAATAATTATGCTATGGAAAGCTTTTCTCCCTTTGGAGAGAAGAAAGAGAAATGATATAGAGAGGGCTTTTTGTTTTGTACAGTAATGCTTATGGTGAGTGTGTGTGTGTGAGAGAGGGAAAAGGAGTTAACGTGGATAATGAGAGAGAGAAAGAGACAGTGATGTGGTCTAAGTCTGAACTCTCCAACTCACTTCTTTTAATGAGGAGATCATGGCATTATCTGTCTAAGATCACACAAAGGGACTCTTTTATGCTCCCACTATCAAAAAAGAAGACACAAAGTACAGTAACTTGAAAGAGAACAAACCAACATCAACATGCATCATTCATGCTGTCAACCAATTCAACCCATTCACCCCTCCCAAGTCAAAACTATGCTCTTGGACTTGGACCCATTAACATACATTAAAAGACGAGTATTTCATTTGCATTTGCCTTTGCCTTTGCCTTTGCCTTTCACATGGAATGCCAAAGCCCAAACTACCATCAATAATCTTTCTATTCACTTTCTTCATTCCTAGCTAGTAGTGCCTTACTTTTACGTGTAATTTAACATCATGGTTGACTAATCAAAAACCAATTTAACTTTATCATCTTTATCATTTATTACTTACAGTTTTCAAATAGCACTATTATTATTCCTTTGTGCTTTGTGCCAAGATAATTTTTTCTAGTAAAAGAAAGCAGAATGAACAATTATTCTCCTTCTTTGAAATCACACCATTCATCACCGAATCTAAAGTATAAAATTATTCTTTTTGTTTTCAAATACAAGCAGACAAGAGGAAGAATAACAATTTAGTTTAATATGCTGAAACATTCTTTGTATTGCTACTGCTATACCCTTAAACTCTATTATTTTAGCATAAATAATTAATCTACATCCTCTTTGATACCTTTACCGTATTTTTTAATCCTTTTTCTCGTATACATGCATTCCAGAAATTCTCCTTTAAAGTTGCAAAAAAAAATCTCACTTTTAAATGCACATAAACATTTTCCTTATTAAAAGTTCAAATAGTGTTTATAATTTCAAGAATAACAATTTTAATCATACAATTATATATATAAAGAGATAAAATTGAATAATTAATATCGTGATAACGAAAAAAAATAGTCGTTATATATATAGTTATAATTATAGAGGCCTATGGGAATCACTAAATTGTTGGTTTAAAATTATGTTTTGAAAAAGAGTAATGATATTTAGACGTAAGACTACATTGGTAGTTGAGTGTGAATAGACAAACTAAAGAGGTAGCATCCCATATCCATTTACGGGCACTATAAAATACCCCATATATTTGTGATTCCATTCCAAAAGCATAATTGCATTAAAGATTAAAGAAAGAGGAAGATTTGGTCTCTACTGCATGTTTTTGTTATTACTATGAGGCACACTTCGACTACAAATAGAACCATCTATTGGTGTCAGTCTGTGTGAGGGGCGAGGGTCTAAAATCTCTACTCCAGTCAACTCTCTCTCTACCAACTTTAAGGGTTACTTCATGGAGACGAGCATGAGGGTGCCTTTTCACGTTCTTGCCATTTTTCTTCTCCTATCAGACCCTTTTGCTGTTGTAAATGCAAACTCTGAAGGTAAACCCACCCCTTTCAATATATATACATTCCATGTGTATCCAGCCACTCATTTCGAAGAATCTTGCCACAATAATATTTTCTGCTTTTTTGAACTTGAAAACGAACAGGTGATGCTCTGTTCGCGTTCAGAAGAGCTGTGAAAGACCCAAGTAACGTTCTACAGAGCTGGGATCCAACCTTGGTGGATCCTTGTACATGGTTCCATGTTACCTGTGATGATGATAAGAGAGTTACCCGACTGTAATTAACTCCATCTTGTGTGTGTGTGTGACAGTGTGTTTGATAAGTGTTGATTATTTCATTGGGTTGAGTTAGGTCTGACAATTGCGTACTCATGCAGGGACCTCGGACACGCAAAACTTTCGGGTCATTTGGTTCCAGAGCTAGGGAGGCTCCAGCGCCTTCAGTTTCTGTAAGCGCCGTAGCGAAGTTTGTATTTATCTATTTTCTGAAACTGTCTCACAGACATCACTAAAGATCAAATGAGGGTTTATTCTCTAGCTGATTAATAGAGTGATGGAAAAATGGGTGTGTTATGCAATAAGAAAACGTGAGATTTGGTTTGGCAATGTGCAGAGAACTGTACAAGAATGATTTGAAGGGTCCAATACCAAAGGAACTTGGAGAGCTCAAGAACCTGGTTAGCCTGGGTCTCTACCAGAATAACCTCACTGGCTCCATCCCCACCAGCCTGTCCAACCTCTCCAACATCAAATTCCTGTAAGTTAATTAAAATAAACAGTAAGTGGACCGTTCACCAAGCCTAAGCCTAACCTTTTATGATATACAAAATCACAGGCGTCTTAATGGCAACATGCTCACTGGAAGAATACCGAGGGAACTCACTAAGTTGGGAAACCTCAAGATCTTGTGAGTTTCTCTGTCCTACACTTATCAATATCGAACATCTCTTCATTCTTCTCCATCAATTTTAATTTCTCATGTTTAAATTTGTTTTTCTTATGTTATGCAGAGACCTATCAAACAACGATCTGTGTGGTACTTTCCCGACATCCGGCTCCTTTTCCAAGTTCTCTGAACTAAGGTGAGTCCATATAAAACTTATTAATCTGAGTATTTGACAACGTCGACTTCGTTACTATTTGGAAAATTGATATTATTACTTGCACAAATCATTGGTGACAAGAAATTATATAAATACCATTAAATTATGAAAATGGCGTTGATAATTTACTTTCGACTTTTCAATGTTGATCATTGTAGAATTTAGCTATTACTTTCATGCTACTACATAACATTGATAATGACATTCCTCTGTTATGATTTCATGCTTCTCTTACCTCTAGATCCATGCTCAAGTAGCTGATCTACAAGTGTGAGAGCATTAGCTGATAGTTTATATTCCTGCAGTTTCAAGAATAATACACGACTTAAAGGACCAGAATTAATGGGATTCGTCAGATATGATACTGGAGAAAGCTGCAAATGAAAGACTATATCTACCAAATAACGAGTAGGAGGAAGCCAATCTCGATCGTTCAAACAGCGTATCATGGGAAATGTCTAATTTCCTTGCATCAGTTCCAAATTACCAATATTATGCATTGCATTCGAATTAGGACCTCGGCAATTCTTTTCTTGGTTTCCAAATCTGTACAGCTAGTACGGATAGTTTGCGATGTCTATTTGTAATATATAGATAGATATAGATTATAATTATAATGATAATGACAGAAGCCAGTTAAACTTGGGTATTTGGATTTTGCATACATGTTCACAACAAGAGTACACATTTAGCTGACCCAAACTAATTCTACCTGTTCATAGAAAATGCCACGGTACCTAGCCAGTGACTAGCAATTTCTTGAGTGGTTCCATACCTGCTAGGGTAATCGCATGAAGGTCGACTTCATTTCTCGTTTTTTTTATTATTGAAACTTTCAACGTTTTATTAACCACATAGTGATCCAAAATCAAAGCAGCAACATTGTTACATTACATGAATTATATTCTCTCTCTTCTAATCAAAAGCATGATTTATGAATGCAAATCCAGAAAAGAATCGAATTCTCCGATAATTTATTTGATGTGTTCATAGAAATGTTTAGTTAAGAAAACATATGAAAGAAAATTTCACCCAGTGAAAGGTACACAACTTAATTAGACAGTTGGATTGCTCGTAAAGGGGAGGCGTGATGGATTGGTTACCGTCATTGCTTAAATGCATATCTCAACAATAAAGCCGATGGGCATTTATTTCGAAATATGAAAAAAAAGGCCCATAAGCTTGAAATAACAATGATGATGACAGACAAACAAATACTAGGTAAAACGAATATATACATCTTTGCAGCTAACCAAAACTTGACCTAAGTTTTCTTGGCCCTGAGCTTAATTTGCCAGGCCGTAAACAGGCTAACTTCAGACGTAAGTAGAATTAGTCTGCACAAGTATCCATTGACCATACCTGGGTTCATCGCATATTAGTCAAACATGCACATCACTACATCCTGAAAAACAGAAAGTGAACATTAAATCATATATATGTTAAACTAAAATTTCTCACAGTATTGGTAGCAGGAACAAAGAACAATAATAAAGCAATTTCTAAATCTTACAATGGTAATACCAATTAGTTTAGAACTGAAAATTCTCCAATGCATTGTAAAAACTGACCTATCATGTCCTAAATTATGAATCCCATCAAATTATAAACACCTCCACCTATTCCACATGTTATTTTAAGGAGAAGATGAAATTTTTTTGCTATGAAGTGAGTTTCTGCATGTATGACCTCGTATTGTAAAGTACTTGTACATAAAATGTCAAGTCCATTTAAAATAGATGATGCTTGCACCAAAAATATTCTTAATCCCAATGTGCATTTCAAGTACAGAGTATTTTGTATAAAGATCACAGTTTAATTTGTCATATGCCAAACTATTCCAAAAGTTTAAACGGTTAGATAAAGACAAAAAAAATTTAGAACGCATCACCTCACCCAAATGCCCTTTGGCTTGAAGCATAGATGGTACATAGGCCCACATGCCTTGTGATTAAATTCAACACTTTATTAGAAGACTGGGGGAGGCTAAGAGCGAATTCTAGATTACTTAGACAGTGAGGGTCCGAAAGTACAACACATGTTTAAATTATTGAGATTGAGGTATTGCCGGAGGAAAATGAGAGAATAAAAACTGAATATTATGACATTAGTATTGACTTCATATGATATGAAATATCATGTTGCAATACATAAAGTACTAACCTTTATTTATCCTAATATTTTATCATAATCCTAATTAATAAAGTCTAAAGAAATAAACTCACATACTCCAAATTACACTAAAGATACAATAAAAAGTATTGGATATTTTTCATTTAACAATTTTATTCCACAAGGTTGGGGGATTGGAAATAATTTATACATTCTAAGAACTTTGAAGATAGAACTTGCTCAATAATAGGTGTCCTATATCAAAGGCTCTTACAGGTTCTTGATATTATACAAGTAGGTACTAACCTTTATCTCCATTTTATCCCATTCCAAACCAGGGAAATTGAGACAAATGTTTTGCCATCTATAAATGAAATTTCAACACTTTCTACATTGCCTAAATTTCACAATTAAAAAAAAAGTTCAAATAAATCCAGAAAAACAAAAAAAAAAAAAAAAATAAAAAGAAAAAAAAATAAACAAAAAACCCTGATTTACAAAAAAACCTCTGGTCCAAATATCAAAACAACAC
>Ga0123341_1006170_pt1 | contig 10805 bp, 9 predicted proteins | sample Turbeapinknodule_FD_89959 | JGI IMG/M metagenome (GOLD analysis project Ga0123341, IMG submission 89959) | Root nodule microbial communities of legume samples collected from Mexico - Turtle bean Mexico pink nodule | ecosystem: Host-associated > Plants > Roots > Nodule | place: Mexico: Nepantla...
ATCTCAGGCGTGCAGGCCATGTGGCTCGCGGCGTTGTCGACCAGCACGAGGTCATGTTGGTCCTCAGCATGTTCAAAATAGTAGTAGATGCCGTCCTGCTCCATGAGGCGGCTGACGAAGGCCAGATCCGTTTCATCGTACTGGACGCAATATGGGCGCTGTGGGAACCGTCGGGCGGTCTGATTCTTGAAATTGCCTTTATGTTCTCGAAAAATCGTGGTGATGATCTCGATGCTGGTCTTGTTCTGAAAGACCCGACTGTTTGAGCGATGCTCGAGCAATGAAATCCACGGGCGCACCTGCGCCACGTAGTTGAGGTGCTCGGTATCGTCGAGGCCGAGATATTGGAAGCGCGTAACAACACCGTTGAAGAAGCGCGTTTGCGAGTCCTTGAGCTTAAGCCCGATTGTCAGGCTTTGACCGGGAATCGTAGCAAAGTTCTGAACTGGATTGCGGCTGGCGAGCTTCACCTCGTAGAGGAAAGGTTCCCCCAGCCGCTCGGTGCCACTGAGCCGTCGGAGAGAGATTTCATTCAACTCGGACGCGGCCGAAGTGACCGCAACAAAACGATTGTGCCTTAAGAGACTCTCGATTCTTGACAGGACCATGGTGGTGTGTGTTCCGCAGATTTGATGAGAAGGCGCGGTTGCGCCCGATAGCGTGAGTAAGATGCCGCCGAAGCCATCGGCGAAGATGCAGAAAGACGTTTATCTCGTGCATCGAAATCGCCGACCGTTGCTCAGCCAAGATGGCTTGCTGGCCCGCATCGTCAGAGCCAGGGGGGGGGGCGGGGCGAAGAAAGCGTGTGGGCCTCTTGGAACTCACCCACGCTAACTCCCACCCAAATCTCGCCATGCGGCCTTAGAACATTGATGAGTTGGCGGATTCCGGCGGTGCTAGCAACGACGTATCTCCTGGAATTCTCAGCCAGGCCCAGGGCGCAGCGCCCTAGCGGACAACCACGGTGGTCGAGTTTCGCCGCGATCGTCGCCTCGATCGGCCTCTCCGCTGCTGAAGCCTCAAGGGCGTCAAAATGGCGAGAACATTCCAAAGAGGCGTCACGGCGAATTTTGCAAAGGGCCTTGGCGGTCTCATTGCAGTTTGCGTTGAGCTTACTGAAGATAGTCTGGCTTCCGATGCTTGTCATAACGGGCCTTCCAAGCCGCCGCCCGCCGTGCCGCCGCACTTGGCATCGAGGGCACGTGAGCCATTCATCCGATCCAGATCGATCTCGCCAACGAGATCTTCTCCCCGCCCGAAAAGAAGGTCGAGCGGGCCCGCCGCATCATGGATGTCCGTTTCGGGAGAGTGCCATGCGGCAGCCGGTGGGCCGCGATCAGTTGGGGTAGTTGTCAAGTCATCGGCGTGCTGGCGCCTTCTCCGCTTGCCCATCCAACTGGACCAACCGAGTCTGCCGCAGCGACCCAACTGCACTTCCGGGACCTGCTCCTGACGAAGTACGAGGTTAATCTCCCAGTCCAGTTCATCTCCAAGGTAGTTGGAGATGATCTGCGCTATCGACTTGAGGCCGGGAGCTGCAGGCAGAAGCGACTCGTAATGAGCCAAGCTGAGGGGACCCACAATGAGTCGGAACCGATGGTGCCACACTTTGATCCTCGCACCTGCAACAGCCGTGCTGTTCAGCGTGCCCGTGCCCGGGTCGCGGCCCAGGAGGCAGAGCGATATGCGGGGCAGCTCGACCCATTTTGGGACAAATTCACGGATATCAACCGGCGCCTCGACGAAGCTGGCGAGGATGGCAGCGAGCCCCTCGGCGTTGCGGGTGTGTGAGGCGAGACGGCCGGTGAAGTGGAGTTTGGCCAGATCGGGCATAGCATCCCGCGCGCGCAGGGAGGTCATCCCGAAGCCGGCTAGCGCGCCGAGCTGAAGGGCAAATCGATCTTCTTGTGGCCTGTCATAGCTCACGGTCGGTTCGCCCTCCGCCCATGCGCGGAAGAAGAACGAGGCCATTCGATGATGAAAGGTATCAGCAAATCGGATCAGCGTCTCATCCCCGGAGTTGTGCTGCCGGAGAAGGGCGTACTCCGTCAGATGCAATGGGAGGGGACCGTGGGGTCCAAACAAGCCGAAGGCGTAGGTGGAGATTACGGGATCGTTCTCCTCGTGAGCAGTCACGCCCGCGATCGATCGAGTCGGAAATGCAAGGGAGGGCTGCTGGGCGATCCGCACACGATCCAGGCTGGGACCGCTCGATTCTCCCAGCCGAGGCCGATCTGAGCTGATTGCATCGATCCGCCGCAGAGCCTGGAAGAAGTCGCAGGCATGCGGCTCGGCCCCAAGCGAGCTTAGGAAGTCGCCGAGTGCCCCCGAAATCAAAGGATCGCCCGGCGGCCGGCCATCGTCGGCCATCGCATTACCTCCCCGCGCTGTAGCGTCGAGACGACCATCTCGGTGAAGCTGTTGATGGATACGTATTTTGCGAAGAACTGGTTGAGCACGGAGGCGAGCGGAAAGATGCCAACGCCTTCGAAAGCCGCCTCGTCCAGGATGATAGCAACCTCAATCCCACGTGCTACGGCGGCTTGTCCACCGCTGGACAATCGCCTGACCGCAGGCCTGGACCGGATCTCCCGGATCCCGTCGATCTGCCGTGAGGCGAAGGCGTTGACTGGATCGACGTAGAGGCGGAGGAGTTCACGCAGCGCTTCTGCGCCCCGGTGGTCGTTCCTATCGGAATTGCTGATCGAGAGGTAGTTCAGTGAGAGATGGCTAATTAATCGCCAGGTGATATCGCCATTGGCGAAGGAGTGGCGCGGTCGGCTCGGGGGCGATACGCACCGGGTGGCGGTAACTGGAGCGCCGATTTCCAGGGTGAAGTCTGTCTCGTCCCGGCCAATCGGCAGCAGCAGCGCCAGATCCCGGTTCGAGCACAGGCAGTTTACAGACAAATGCCGGAGTTCTGCCGAATAGGGAGCCGCCTGGCGATCAACTAGAGAAACGAACGTCTCGCTGCCGATATAGCCAGTCCGCGCGCCATTTAGACGCTGGTGCTCCGACATGAGGCGCTGCTCCCGGCGGATCGCGTAGTATCTGGAGTGCTGCTCCTCCTGACCGTGCGCGCTGATGCTATAGAACGGGTAGAACCTCACGGGAGCCGCTTCGTTTTTCGCCCCGTCTCCGCTCATCTCGAGGATCGAGTGGACCTCAAAGTCGAGCGGCCTCATCCTGTCAACAATCACATGATGCTCGGTGTTCTTGTCGCTCACGTGGACGAGATCTGCCTGGCGTTCGAACAGATTAATCGCGGGCGTTGCGAAGAGAACGATATTTTGGGGTCCGAGCTGTCGTTCCAGCCGTGGCTCGACACGTCCAAGTGCGAAGACGATCTCAAGGGTCTCGGCAGTTGACAGGGCTACTGCGTCTGCCAGCCCGCTAACCTCGACGAACAACGTCCGCTCCGCGAGGGCGAAATACTCCTGTAGGAGACGGTACCCGTCGAAAGAGCGTGGCACCTCGGGCAGGAGAGCACAGCTCGGCTCCAAACCGCGCTGCTGCAGCGCATGAACCGGAATCTTTTCCTGCCAAGGGATGGGCCGGCCGACCGGACGGGCTAAGATATTGCATGCGTCACCGAGAAGCTGTTCGGCGAGTGCGGCGCCGATGCCACCGGGGCCTGTTAGGTGCAGTGTGAGAGCGTCTAGTGCGAGTCTATTGAACGGCATGCCATTCGTGGTGCGAAGGCGTAGTCGCAAAGCAGCCTTCGCATCTTGCCGGGCCGGAAGATCCAGTGCGGCGATCTGCCCCGGCGTCGAAAAATAATCGGCAGCGCTTACCACAATTGGCCAGAGATGCACATCATGGGCCGTGCGGAACTCGCAATGTGTGACGGCACCCGGAGCAAGACGGCCCAAAAGCTTGGTTCCCCGCGGCACGACGTATCCATTCTCAAGTCGTCCGGCCTCCTGGTCGGGCTCGAAGCGCACGATCGTCATCGACGGGAGCGGCGGTAGAAAATGCGGATAGACCATCTCCAGGAGGTGCTGGGTGAATTCCGGAAAGCGAGACTGAAGCTTCAATTGCACCCGCGCCGCCATGAAAGCGAAGCCTTCCAGAAGCCGCTCGACGTAGGGGTCGGCGACCTCCACTGATTCCATCCCGAGCCGGGCGGCGACCTTCGGGAATGCGCGGGCGAACTCGGCCCCCATCTCGCGCATATAAGCAAGTTCATCGTTGTACAGTCGCAGGAGCCGGGGATCCATCAGCTTATCTCTGTACCGAGATGAAGGACGCGGGCGGATGCGAGCTCGGAGTTTACCTCCGTACGCATCACCATTCGCACCGGCAATGGCTGCGCCCACAGATCGGCTTCGATCCTAAAGCGAAAAGTGCCGCAACCCTGACCATCGTCCAGGACCGTCACCTTGAGGGTGTCCGGTAAGAGACGCGGCTCAAAGCGCTGAAGGCTCTCGATTATCGCTTCGCGCAATGCGCTCTTATCCATGCCTTCGCGAATTTGTCCGCTGAGAGGCCAGGCACCATAATTAAGTGCACTGGCCGCTACGTGAGGGTACGCTTGTAGATCTACGGTTGCACCCAATTGGTTGGTGTTCAACAACCAGGAAACATCGCGTAGAATCACCTCTTCCAGTTGGCGAACAGAGAAACTGCGCTTGTCCTGCGCTTCACACGAGCTGCGCGGCTCATCGTCCGTAAGCCGGTCCAGGAGGGATGGTTGCACGAGATCCCGCTTAACATCTCTGCCCATGTTACAATCTCCAGGTGCAATATCGAAGAGGCGATCCGCCGTTTTCGCGCGCGGCCCGGAATATTCCCGTTCCCGATGGCCCCATCAGCCGACGAGCCTATTGAAGTCGGTACTGTTCGCGATTTGGTTCCAGATGCCCTCGCCTGCTTTGGTAAGAGCGCCTTTTTCATCCTGCCTGTAATAGATGACCTTGCAGGCGCCGAACCGGAATGTGATCGTCTCCTCGGGGGCCTCTTCCGCATAGGACCACTCGACCTTCTCGACTACCAGCATATTGAAACTCCAGTGCAAGAACAGGTTCGATTCTGATGTAGCTTGTCCGCTCCCCGTCGCTTTGAAAAGTTTTAGTTCAACGTTATTGAAGTGGGCGCCGCGACCGCAGGCAACGTACAAAGAGGGCGATGACGTATCCACCTGCTTCTTGATAGTGAAGACCTCGAATTCGGCCTTGCCCGCGCCCGCCCCGGCGGTATGAGGCCCAATGTTCAGCTTGTTTTCGAGTGAAAAGCTCCATTCGTCCGCTAGCGTGATACCGTCCTTTAGAATGATAGATTCGCCCTTGGGCAAAATGCCGTCCTTGGACGCCTGCGTGAACTTTATAACCGCGTCGAACGCCATGATGGATTTTCCTTATCTCGTTGATCTGATTGGGCCTGGATTGTATCGGCCAGCCCAGGGCAGCCATTCCCGAGTTTTGGCGCCGAGAACGGAGCACAATCATCTGCGGGTTTTCTCAGCCCTTGCGGGCGGATGGCAGGCGCGAGACCAATCTCAAAGAGATGGTTAGGCCTTCGAGCTGATAGTGTGGCCGCATGTAAAATCTCGCAACGTAATATCCGGGATTATCTTCGACCTCTTCCACCTTGACCTCGGCCGAGGAGAGCGGCTGCTGTGCCTTACTCTCTTCGCTCCCAAGCTCGGGCGAGGGGTGGACGTAGCCCTGAATCCATTGGTTGAGCCACTCCTCGACCTCGTGGCGCTCCTTGAACGTGCCAATCTTGTCCCGGACCATACACTTCAAATAATGTGCGAAGCGGCAGGTTGCGAAGATGTAGGGTAGCCGGGCACTGAGTTCGGCGTTCGCTGACGCGTCGGGGTCTTCGTATTTGACCGGCTTGTTAATAGTCTGAGCGCCAATAAATACGCCGAGGTCCGTGTTCTTGCGGTGCAACAGCGGTAGAAGACCGTTTTTGGAGAGTTCGGCCTCACGGCGGTCGCTGATCGCGATCTCAGTGGGGCATTTTAGGTCGACGCCACCGTCGTCGCTGCGGAAGGTATGTACCGGCAGGCCCTCGACGAGGCCGCCGGATTCGACGCCGCGAATTCTGGAGAGCCAGCCATAGAGCTTGAACGAGCGCGTGATATTTACGCCCATGGCGTAGGCTGCATTCGTCCAAAGGTATTTCTCGCTGTCGCCGCCGTCTGTGTCCTCCTCGAAGGCGAATTCATCGACCGGGTTGGTTTTGGCCCCATAGGGCAGCCGGCCAAGGGTGCGTGGTAAGGTCAGGGCCACGTACCGCGAGTTCTCGCTTTCGCGGAACGCTCGCCAAGGAGCATGTTCGGGAGTGAGGAAGATTTTTGTGATGTCACGCGGGTTCGCAAGCTCACGCCAAGAATCCATCTGCAGCAGATGTGGTGAGACGGCAGATATAAGCGGTGAGTGGCTCGCCGCCGCGATCTGCGCGAGTCCCGAAAGCAACTCTACGTCCGGTGGGGTATGGTCGAAATAGTAGTCGGCAATCAGGCAGCCATAGGGTTCACCGCCGATTTGGCCATATTCGTCTTCGTAGATTTTTTTGAAAAGCGGACTCTGATCCCAGGTGACACCCTTATATTTCCGCAAAGTTCGGGACATCTCCACCTTTGAAACTGGGAGAACGCGAATCTTTAACGTCTCATCGGTTTCGGTGTTGAGGGCAAGGTGATGCAAGCCCCGCCAAGCTGATTCCACGCGCTGGAAATTTTCGTGATGGAGGATCTCGTTGAGTTGCGCAGAAAGCTTCTGGTCGATCGAAGCAATCATTTTTTGGATAGTCGCGACGACATCGTCGCTGATCAGCGACGTGTTTTGAAGTGCCTGCTCGGCCAGTGTTCGGACGGCACTCTCTACCAAGTCACGGGAGTGGTCCGAGCGGATCCTGAACTCGAATCGAAGCATGCGGGTGAAATCGCCGAGATCAACGGTGGCGACCTGTACATCTGTGGCATCTGCAGGCGTCACGATCAGTTCTCCTCTGTGTCTGGGGATGCCAATGGCGGAGCGGCAACCACTCCATCAGGCTTCTCAGTCTCGATGCCACTGCCGAGGGCGCTTAGCAGTGCCGAATCGGCGAGGAAGTGGGTGAGCAACTCTTCGGCACCGTTCTTCCCGTCCATGTAGGCCAGCAGATTGGAGAGCTCCGTTCGCGCTTCGAGCAGCCTGCTAAGGCTGTCGACCTTGCGCGCCACGGCCGCCGGCGAGAAATCTTCGAGCCGCTCGAAGGTCAAGTCGACAGCGAGTTGGCCTTCTCCGGTCAATAGGTTCGGCACCCGCATCACCACCCTGGGCCTCAGCGATCTGAGCCGATCATCGAAATTGTCGATATCGATCTCCATCATCTTACGCTCCGCGACAGGAGCAAGCGGCTCGTCAGCATTGCCAGCGAGATCGGACATCACGCCGACCACGAAGGGAAGCTGAACCTTCTTCTGAGAGCCATAGGTCTCCACGTCGTATTCGATCTGTACGCGAGGCGGACGAACCCGCGCGATGAACTTTTGACTACTCGCCTTTGTCATGTGTTCCACTCCTGATTAGGAAGATTACGCACGTCACGTGCCCTCATCGACCGCCAGGCCGGCAATCGAGCGGTACTGGGCAACCCCTTCTGGCGCCAACTCTTTGACAAGAGCCATGAAGTCCTTCGAGACAAGTCGCTGCGCGCGCTCCAGAAGGGCTGATAGCGGGCTCGCGGGTTCGTTCACCTGGTACCAGTGGCAAATGCGGCCAAGGATTTCGACAACGTCATCGCGGTTGCGGATCACGTCGGGGTATGGGGCCTTGCTGGAGTCTGGCAATGGAGATGCCGCGGCTGCAGGCTGGGCCCTTTTCCGATGGACGTCGACCAGATCCTTGGCCTGGGTGAGTAGCACTATCAGAGGGTCGAATCGAACGGCCTCGTCACTCGCAACGTGCCGCCGAACACTCGCGTCTAGATCGGTGGCGGCTGCTAGGCTGGCGTCGAGACCAGTGCTGATCTGCTCGAGGTGCAGTGGGTCGGTGTCGGTGAAAGCGAGCTCGATAGTCGAACGATCAACTTCCGCAGACTGCGACCGTAGCGCACCAGCCCAATCGCGGAGCGTAAATGCCCCGAATTGCCTGGAGGCGGTGAGTGGAACTTGGCGTATTTCCGCCAAGATCCCGGAGAGATCGCAGAGGCTTGCCAGAGCGTTGAGGCGAACGGCCTGATCTCCGTCATCTTCTGGATCCGGTCGCGGATGTAGCTCTGACCAGTAGAGCTCGACATAGGCCGCGAGCAGCTCAAGCCCCTGACTTAGACCAGGGAAGCCGAACTGACTGAGGGCGGATCGTGCGAGCAAGATGCCGACTCTTAGATCCTTAGTGCGGGCAGAAAGGTCGAGGCCAAGCCGCCACACCTCTGTCCAATTGGGAGCCTCCTCGGTGGCGATGGAGTCGCCTATCTGCTGGTGCGGCTTGCCGTGCGACGCTATCTCGAGCTCCAGGAAGCTCAGATCGTAATCGAGAGCATCCCCGCATGCGTTGCCGTCGCCGATCGGTTTTAATAAATGATCTGCATCGAGCATGACCAAAATCCCAGTTTTCCCGACATTAAAGATCGTCGCGCCTCTGTTTCTCAACGTTTAGCAATGAGCAGACGCGATTGCTCATGCACAATCGACATTCGTATATGTCGTGAATGCTTGGGGCGTGAACGCCGCCGCTTCGGATCTTGATGCAGCTATGTGCTGCTCAGGCGCAAAGGACACCTTGTGAACCACAAGAAGCTCTTCCGGCTCCATCGGGAGGAGAAGCTCACGATGCGCAAGCGCCGTGGCCGGAAACGAGCGAAAGGCAAGCGTTGGTGTTGATCCCGCTGGCTGCCAATGATCGTTGGTCGCTGGACTTCGTGTCGGATCAACTCACCGATAGCGCGGGGGGGGGGGTCAGTCGGTGCAAAGGGCAACCTGCGGAGTACCGTTGCAAACGTGAGCCGGAAGGCCTCCAACTACGGAGTCTTCGCGCGGCCGCCTCCGCGCCAGCACCAGGGTCCGCACCAAGGCGACGGGCGTGGTGTGATACATGTGAAGCTCAACGCCAGCTGGCCTCGAATTGACCTGATGAGGTATAAGAGATTGCCGACGTGCGAGGTCCACGGCACCCGGTCAAACGCTTCAGCTTGCTAGCGCGAGAAAGCCTCGGAGCTGCAACCATTCGGCCGTCTGCCGCTCTGCCTAGTGGAGGATTCGAAGCGCAGAGGGTGCAATGGGTGCTGCATAAGGTGGATGGCCTCGTCGGCGATCGGTCTTGGGGGTGTCGGGGCGCGGACCCACATCGAACGAGCGGCCAGCCGGCGGGTCCATCGCGCGTGCAGCGACCCGGCGTCAGTGGTAGAACGGCTCGAGCACTTCAACGGCATGTAATCTCCTGCGCTCCGCCGGACCGCCGCACGAGGCTTATAGGGCGACAATCTAGATGAGATCCGTATTGACCGCATGTAACGATGCTCCCCGAGATTCGCACGTTGCCTCATTCATTTCGCTCCCAGTTGGAGCGAAGGAGTGGGGTGCGGAGATGGCGGGGTTTCGCAGCGGCCGGCCTCCTTCGCGAGCGCCATTGCCGTTTTCGACGGAAGTCGAAGTCTAATAACCATCGTCGCGGTATTCTATTGACAATGGGTGTGATGCGGCTTTGCGTGATCTTCTAAAAGGAATCGAATCCCGCCGCCAATCTCTCGTTCTACCGCGCACCTACCGGACCCCAACGTGACTGTCGACCCTGCTTCCATTAATCGTGCAGGGCAACCACGCGGTCTCTCGTGCAGATCCCTGCGATTTCGAATTGACGGACACCGAACCCGTTAGACGGTCGTGGAGTGCACGCACTTAGTCACCCTAGCCGCCCGGGCACTGCAACCCCGCTGTACCGATCCTTCTACCTCTATGCTAAAGAAAGTTTGGGGAAACTTGCCTCCTCGGCATCGTTCGACGGCGGCCTTGGCGCCAATCTTGCGAGGAGCAGGCCGATGGTCGCAGCGGCATGCGAGCCGACATTCTGCGATCCGCGCCGTCGAAGACGAGGTCGCTCTCGGCGTGTTAGTCAGCCGGAATGCGCCGGCCGTCGTGCCCCTAAATCTCGATCTCGAGCCAGGTATTGGCCTCCAGGCTGAAGAAAAATTCGGCGCTCTCACATGCTCATGCAATCCCGTGGTGGACGACCAACGCACATGATGGTGCAGTTCCTAGGGAATGTGGTGATGAGTCATGAGCCGTCCTATATCACCTTGAACGCTGCCCTCCTGGCTATTCGTTTCTTTGAGGCACCCACAATTATGGCGGCATCGGCGGCGCTGAGATCGGGATGGGCCGCCTTCAGCGCGTCCGCCCAGGCCGCATTGCTCTGCCCCGGCAGCTGCGGTGTCTGCCTAGCGATTTCGTCCAGCCTCGCCTGGTCCTGCGCCGACACCGTCTGGAACGCCGTCCTCACGGCGATATCGCGCCTTACGGCACCCACGATTATGGCGGCATCGGCAGCGCTAAGATCGGGATGGGCCGCCTTCAGCGCGTCCGCCCACGCCCCCTTGCTCTGCCCCGGCAGCTGCGGTATCGCCGCCTTGATCTCGTCCAGCCTCGCCTGGTCCTGGGCCGACACCGTCCGGAACGCCGCCCTCCTGGCGATATCGTCCTTAAAGGTGCCCACGATTATGGCGGCATCGGCGGCGCTGAGATCGGGACGGGCCGCCTTCAGCGCGTCCGCCCAGGCCGCATTGCTCCGCCCCTGCCGCGGTGTCGCCGCCGCGATTTCGTCCAGCCTCGCCTGGTCCTGGGCCGACACCGTCCGGAACGCCGCCCTTTTGGCAAT
>Ga0123341_1006171_pt1 | contig 10804 bp, 6 predicted proteins | sample Turbeapinknodule_FD_89959 | JGI IMG/M metagenome (GOLD analysis project Ga0123341, IMG submission 89959) | Root nodule microbial communities of legume samples collected from Mexico - Turtle bean Mexico pink nodule | ecosystem: Host-associated > Plants > Roots > Nodule | place: Mexico: Nepantla...
AGAGAGAAAAAGCTCAGGTATATAAGGAACACTTAACAGACTTTTGAGGTACGCTTTCATAACACTTTCCAGTACACTGAGATTCACTACGCACGGTTCCTTGAGTTGAGATATTCTCTCTGATTTTTTGGTAATTCTTCCACTGACTTGAGCGTCGGAGCGCGATCGGCCGCAGTGGCGCCACTTTGTTTTCTTCAGGTTCTTGCGAGGAATTCAGACGTGAAGAGCAAAAGCTAACGTGGTGCGAAGCTGATCCAAAGGAGAGATCTTTGACGTGGCAAGACTCTTGCACTCAAGTCAACCGGCAGGATCATAAGACATTCTCAATTGTGGTTGAATTCTCAGTACCAACATTTCCTCTTCCAAGAATCCTTCCTCTGTTATTGTCTCCATATGTGACATGCCCTTCAGCTTTAAGTTTCATACTTGTGAACTGAGCCAAATCACCAGTCATATGCTTTGAGCATCCACTGTTTAAGTACCACTAGTTTTTCCTGTTGTTTTTCTGCAAAACAAAATCAACACACATGGTACCCCTTTTTAGTCTGGGGTCCAGCAGGATTAATACCTTTCCTTAGGAAGCTATTTGGCTAATCCTTTAGGAACAACGTACCTTCTAGCTTTACATGTTCTAGAGATATGTCTAGATTTCATAAGTAAAAGGAAGATACATAATGCATTGTATTGAATTGTTAAAAGAAGAAAAACCTAGTTTGGAAGAAACAAAAAAACTGGACAACTTTTTAACACTGTTCTTTCTTCCAGGATTATATCTTATCCCAATTTTATTAAAACAACATTTTGTGATCCCAGCAGTGTTTCAAGATTTTCTCTTCCTTCGGTGAAATTTGATAAGGTTTTCAACAAATATTCAACTTGGTTTTCCAACTTCTTACAATTTTCACAGGTTTTTATAGATGTATGCAAACATGTCAATTCAAGACTAACAAGATCAGTTTTAACTTTGTGTAATTCTTCCTCAAGTGACTTAACCTTCGGTTCAAGTACTTTCTTTGCATTGTTCAGTTTGTTACGTATGACAGCCAATCTGTTTGCTTCATCATGTGTTTCCTTAAAGGTAATTAATAGCTGATCATAACTTTCAGAATCAGTGAAAAAATCATTCATTGAATCAGAGACTGATCCATCACCATTCACCATGAAGAACAAATTTTCTTCTTCACTTCCAGTTGAGGAGTCACTTGTTGAGGAAACTTCATTTTCCTCCCAAGAGATATGTGCTCTTTTTCCTCTGCCTCTTTCACTCTTCTTGCTGGCTGGTTTTTCTTTATTTTGATTCTTTGGACAATCAATCTTTATGTGGCCTAGTTTATCATAGCCAAAGCAAGTATAACTAGAAGAATTTGAATCATTTGATTTAGAGTACCTTTTTCTTTGTTGAGTTCTGTCTCGGTTCTTCCTTTTTAGAAATTTGCTGAATTTTCTGGTAAAAAGACTCAATGTCTCATTATGTTCAGGATTCTCCTTTTCCTCATTTGTATCATGCTCTATGCTAGTCTTCAAAGCAATTCATTTGGATCTTTTCTCCACTGTTTCTTTTTTCTTTTAATCTTTTGAGTTCTAGCTCATGCTCCATCAATTTCTTGAACAATGCAGCAGTGGAGATCTTGGATAAATCTCTGGATTCAGAGATTGTTGTTACTTTAGGTTACTTTAGGTTGCTAGCTCCTGTCAAGACATTTCAGCACCTTTATGTTGAGCTCTTCCTTGTCAAATACCTTACCAAGTCTAGTGAGATGATTTACAATATGTGTAAACCGTTCCTGCACATCTGCAATGCTTTCTTCTGATTGCATCCTGAAAAGTTCATATTCTTGAATGAGTGAGTGATTCCTTGCTCATTTCACATCATTCGTGTCCTCATGAGTTACTTGTAGTACTTCCCACATCTTCTTAGCCGAGTTGCATTGAGACACTCTAAAGAATTCATCCATATTCAATACAGAGGTGATGATGTTTTTGGCTAGAGAATCCTATTGAGCCTTCTTCCTTTCACTTTCACTCCATTCAGACTAAGGCTTCTTCACATTTTCCTCTTTGACAACTTGCATAGGCACCAAAGGTCCATTGACCACTGCATCCCAAATTTCCATGTCAATAGATTCCATCAAGATTTTCATTCTAATTTTCTAGAATGCAAAATTCACACCACCAAACATAGGAGGTCTATTAATAGACACACCTTCAACAAAAAGCATTTTAAACTCAGACATAATGCACAAACTTGAGTAAAATACAAGTCCTGGCTCTTGATACCAATTATGGGTCTATTAGAGTCTAAGTTCAAGAGGGGGGTGAATTGAAGATATAAAATTTTCGCAAACACAAACTGACTTACAGTATTTCAGAAGAAAAAGAACAGATTGATTTTGAAAAGAACATATTTATTTTTCAACACACTTTATCAAAATCAGAACTTGTTCATATTAGCATTGAGATCAAACAAAGAAATTCTTCAGAACAAGATGAGTTATTTTTACAACAGCTATAAGAAAAAAATTTACATCAAGAGATCAACACAAGTTCTTTTGATACAATTATTTAAAGAAAGTGAATGTTTAACCAATATATTATAAAGAAATTTGTTTGTTCTTAAACTAGTCAGAAAGCTTATTTGTGATTAAAATATTTTTTCAAAACAAAGAAGAACAGTATGAGCAAGAGTGCAGGGATGAGAATAATGATGCAAGCACAATTTATACTGGTTCACTCATAAAGAGCTACATCCAGTTTCACCTCACACCAATGTGAAATTCACTAAAAACAATTTAAATCAAATACAACACCTTGCAATTCTTGAACCCTACAAGAACAAGGCAACCAAAGTTGAAAAACCCTATTTCGGCACTACTTGCACTTCAAGAACACTTCAAGGAACCATATCAAGAAGTGACTTACACAAACACTCTTACAGAAGAATGAATTAAAGAAGGATAACACCTGAAAGAAGATGCAGGAAACTGAAAACCAGTAGCCCGAATTGCAGCACAACAGCACCAACACCTTTACCAAGATCAAGGCATTCAAAGAACAAGCACGCTTGAAGTTCTTTTTGAAAACGTTTAAAAAACTCATACAAATCATTCTTACTCACTGAAAATCGTTTGACCTCTGTTTAAAACGTGATTGCACAACTACCTTTCATGTGAGATGTGCCTTTCTTTATATAGAAAACAGTTTCTAACGACTTTTCAAAAAACAGTTAAAAAGTTGTTATAAAGGTTAAATCCAAAACAAACAGATTATTTCTCTGAAAAACTGTCAGCTCATCTTAACAGAAATAACTGGTTGAAACAAACTTTTTTGGTGCCCTAACAGAATTTTGAGAAACATTTTAGCAGTTCAAAAATAAATCTATTGTTTTACAAATAAACAGATTTATTTTTGTGCACTAACCTGAATTTTTATGAGAAAACTTAAAGATCTTTTAGGAAAACATTGAATCACTTCTTGTGCTTGATTTTACCACCTTGATTAGGCATATAAGGTAGGTCATGAAGCAAAAAACAACCTTAAACTCATTCTAACCTATATACAAGATCACCTAATTACACATTACAACCTTCAAAGCAAACTTGTTATTTTCTACATCAAACACACACTAGGACAACAAATAAAAAGCTTCATCTAGCTTCAACAAATTTTGCTTGATTTTTGTAATGTAATCTTGAGAATTGGTTTAAAATATTAGTGTGGGGATGCTACTATGAGCTTTATGAGAAATACATGAATTTGAAACTGTGTTGCAATGAAAGGTTGATTTGGAAAGTAGTCTAAAAAGAGAAAATTATGAGAAGTTACAACATAAAAGAAGAATATTTGTTGTCTAAAAAAAGAGAGAAAAAGAAAGAAAAATAGAAAAAGTTAAGGTGAAAATGATGAATTCTATATATAAGAAAAAGAGGTAGTTTCCTACTTATTCTATGAGTAAAATTCTCTATTGTTCTTTAAATATATTTAGATGTTAAAGCCTAGAATCGTTTCATTTATCCCACAATTACCCTGACCACATTATTAGCTATATAAAAGTCCTCTTGATTTTTAGTTGCATGTATTTTGAATTATGGAAATTAGAGGCTTTTCAAGCCTATGGTAATGCTTATATTCATGATGTGCTTTCAGTGAAAACACCAACCTAAACACTTGAGAGAATGAGTGATACACATACCTGATGAGGCTATTAGTTCTTATTCACAACTTAATTTGATTGAAAATTTTCATAGCTTTGTGTGTGAAAACATCTTCACTAGTTTGATTATTTGAAACTTTGGTTGATGAAAATTTTCTCTTGTTTTTCCCATGCAGATTGTAAAGTTTCTTGAAAGTTAGAAAAAATTGCTTCTTTAGTTTCTTATTATTTAACCATAAGTGCAAAATGTCTAATTGAGGGGGTGTGATAACTCAGTTTTTCAGTATATTTCTAGAGTAATTTCATTTCTTTGAAGTTTCCTATGTTCTAATTTTCTCTTTTTAGATTAGATTTCTATTGTTTCAAAAATATAATTTTTGCAAACAATTCTTAAAAAATATTTCTTGTAGCTTTTAATTTTCCTAAATTGTCTAATGTAATGTTTTGACCTTTTGAAGAGTTAATTTGGAGCTTGAATTGATCTAAGAATCGTGGATGAAGTTGTTGAAGAAGGGGGACTTAAAAACTAGGAGCTAAAATGATGAAAACTCTAGGAACGAGCTCTAGAAAGTCAACCTTTCACTGAAAACATGTTGTAGACAATCAACAGTAGCAGTAACTGGTCCTAGAGGGTAAACATTGCTTGGAAAGAGAAATTTGCAGAAGTTAGTTAGATGTAACTGGAAATTGGGGATCATTAAGTGTCGATGCTTAAACTCATTCCAATGTGGAAACTATATAAATATAATTGATATACGGAGAGAAAATGAGATTAAAGATAGATTGGGAGTTAGACAATGAAGTAGATTAGATTAGTTTTCTCTTGTTCGTCTTTGGTTTTTGACGTTTCTAGTTATAGTAAAAGTTCTTTATTTTCTTCTATGTTTTTCTTCATCGTTTCTTCTTCTCTTTACGTTCTAGGTTTTGTTATCGTTTTTCAAAGTTGAAATTGGTTTTGGAAATGGGTAATATAGAAATGAAAATAATGTCAAATGATGTCGTGTTAGTGTTTTATTCTACAAAATCTTTTTGGAAACTTTATTTTCGATTGAAAGAAACTTTTCTAGGAGCATACAAACCTATTGTTTTTTTTTTATATATATTTAGGTCTCTTGGAAATTGAAGATGAAGATTACTAACCATGATTTTTGTTCTATATTTTTCATTTCAATTCTAAATTTTGCTTTTTTTTATTTTTAATTTATTTTAATTTTTGTTTGTTTACTTTTTTGCACTTTATAATTCTAGTTTACAAGTCCTTTTCGTTTCGCGGGTGCAAACCTCACCTCATTGAGTCGGTTTTATGGGGTTGAGTTAGGCTTAAAGTCGGGCCGCTATCGTATTAAGAAATGGACTTTAAGCCTAACTCAACCCCATAAAACCGACTCATAGGGTTGAGGGTTTGCATCCATTTATATATTATGAAATGCCCTTATCTCTAGTCGATGTGGGATCTCCAACAGTTACATTTTAATTCAATGTTATTTTACCTTTCAAGCAATTAAGTTTTTGTCATTTATATGTTTCCTACAAATTATGTTATTTTTCATATTCACTTTTTCATTAGACAATTTTTTAAGCGATTGATCTCAAATTGTTTAATAATTAAGTGAAAGTCATATCGCGTAAGTAATGTTAATCGACCAAATTCACAATTGCAAGCCAAATTCATTTTTTACATAATTCATTCTACATATGCCAAATTCATTTTTTACCTAATTCATTCTAGATAAACTACATTAGAAATTGCATGCCAAATTCATTTTTTACATAATTCATTCTAGATAAACTACATTAGAGAGTCTGCTTTGCGATCACATATTAAACAATCTATTATAATTAAATTTTGCATGTTTATAATCTTCTTCACTACATTAAATTTTTATGTATGTTTATAATCTTCTTCACTACATTAAATTTTTATCTTTCCCTTTGCATTCTTGTTTCAATTTCAATTTCTCCCTTCTTAATTTGTAAAAAAATAATATTAAATAAAAAATTCAATTAATATATTTTTTTGGGAATTCAACTAGATTGACCTTTATTACATTAAGGAAAATCTCACGACTTATTCTTTTTGGAAAGTAAGTCTAATTTAATTTCCAAAACCATGTAAATTTTACTTTGGTTCATCCCAATTCCAAATATTTTCATACCATGTAAACAAAATACTTAGTATTATTTTCCATGTCTTAACCGTAGGAAAATAAATGAATACCTCAGAAGCATCCATTGCACTGCATAATATACAATGCAAATGCAATACAAACATAACTGCATACCTCAGAAAAACGATATAATATATGAGCAATAAAAGAATACATGTCTTCCAATGGAAAAGATGCACGAATAAGCCTTTTAGGTACCAAAACCACTATTATCTAAAAAGCTGCTCTTGAAGAGACTCTACAAACTATAATAAAGCAGCATAAGTGTTAACTTAGAAACCACATCTGGCCCAATTATAATACTTGCCACCTTCTAAACAAAGTAACATGATGCAACTATGCTGAAATTGGAACCAATTATAGCTAAGACAACAAGAACTACATCGGCAAGTTTTGCGGTATGGTTCTTATCGAAACCCAATGACATAACAATGAAATAATGAGTGATCTATGTAGCCCGCCACAAAAATGCATAACCTGTGATGTCTAAAACATGAAACTGCTTAAAATGTTTTTAAGCAGTTTTCTTGTTTGGCTCAAAGACATACTTGATCAGTGAATCCTTGATGGAAAGAAGCTCAGGGAACTCTTTCTTCAATTTGGCTCCATCCATCTCATTGTTGCTCCGTGGAGCTACGATCACCTTGGCTTGCTCTTCAAGGTTGAAGTTAACCCACTTGAAGCTTGGATCAATGTAATCCCTGTACATCTCAAGAATCTCATTGTGGCTCACTGCCCCAGGATTTGTGAAGTTCCAGATGCCCCTCAAGTTTCGCTTCGCCATCTCAATCGAAATAGGCAGAAGTTCATCCAAAATGGTCATGCTGTTTGGAATGTTCACGACTTTGTTATAACGAGAAATCTTGGTGATGAAGTTACGTGGATTACTCAAGTCAGATGAAATTGGCATGCGAACTCTGAGGGTGCACACATTGTCATATTCTCTCAAGAGCTCTTCAACCTGATTAACATTCACATCCAAATTATATGATATAATTGTAAGAATAATAGAAAGGGAATAAGGCAATAACATGTAAGTGACCTTACCATAGCCTTAGTTTTGGAATAGAAAGAACCAATGAAATTGGGTTTGTCTTCCTCCTTAAAGCCAATGCCAGAACCCTGTGGATGAGCTTCATCGTACTCAAATATGCACCCAGTAGCATAATTTATCATCAAGATACCATGCTCTCTGCAGACATCAGCCAATGTTAAAGTCCCAGCAACGTTGGTGCGAATGGTTTCTGTTTTGTGGGATTCACACCAATCAACATTGGGTCTGCCAGTCACTCCTGCAGCATTAAAAATGTGTGTAGGCTTCACATTCTGAATATCAGCCACAAGTGATGAACGATCCTCTAGGCGCCCTCTTCCATATTCATAGGGAATCTCTTGCTTTTCACACAATTTCCCAAGCAAACCCCCAATCCAACCTGTTCTTCCATAAAGCAAGAACTTGAGAGGATGCTTCTGAGAAGAGGTAACATTCTTGGATGTTGGAACCACCATTCGAGTATTAGTTGAGACATATGATGCATGTATTTCTTCTTCAGATCCATCAAAATGTCTCTCCAATCCACCGGGCATCATCAGCATCCTTGGATGAGGAAGCAATGCACCACTGACATCACCCCACCAACCAGGATTGTTGATATACCAGTCCATGGTTTTCTTCAAGCCCTCGTCCCAAGTGGTCCTCTCAGACCAACCCAAGACCTTCAACTTTTCATCATCAAGAAAGTATCTCTGATCATTAAATGGTCTGTTCTCCACAAATTTTATACTAGCTTCTGAGTCCATCTTAAAAAGCCTGCATATATCTTTGGCAACATCAATAACTCTCCTCTCCTTCTTAGTACCAATATTGTAAACATGCCCAACCTCTCCCTTGTGAAGGATAAGTTCAAAAGCCTCTGCAACATCTTCACAATATAAGTAACTCCTTACATTAGAACCATCCCCATGGATTGGAAGAGGCTTGCCTTGCATAGCCAGGAGAATGAACTTTGGAATTAACTTCTCAGGAAACTGATTGGGCCCATAAACATTGTTCCCACGTGTTGTGATCACAGGTAAACCATATGACCTGCCATATGCCATGACAAGCATTTCTGCCCCAGCTTTTGTTGCAGAGTAAGGATTCGTGGGAAGTAACTGAGAAGCCTCGTGGTTTCCAACAATAGCATCCTCATCTGTCTCTCCATAGACCTCATCAGTGCTCACATGGATGAACCTCTTGATCTGACCAGTTACCTTGCAGGCTTCTAAAAGGACATGAGTTCCATATATGTTGTTCTTGGTGAACTCAAAGCTGTTGCCAAATGAGTTGTCAACATGAGTTTGAGCAGCAAAGTGCATTATTGTGTCAATGGACTCGGTAATGAGTAGGTAGTTGACAAGATCAGCACTTCCAATATCTCCCTTCACAAACTTGAAGTTGGGAGATGATTTTGAAGGAATGAGGTTCTTCAGATTTGAACAATAATCAAGCTTGTCAAGAACAACAATTTTGTACTGGGGATAATTCCGGATAAGCCGGTTGGCAACATGAGATGCAATGAATCCAGCAGCTCCAGTAATGAGGATATTTTTTGGTGTGTGCGTAGCCATGTCAACCAACTTCTACAATAAAAATAAGGGAAAATCACAATATACATATCAGAATCACAATCACCAAAAAATAAACAAAGTAAAACCAAAATATATTTTTTATTCCAAGTACAAATGGGGAAAACCTTCATACAGTACCATAGGTTCTGTTTTTTCTAGTGTTATCCCATTAGAATTGGAGTTTCGCTGTAGTAATATGTATGATAAAGAGTCCCATGAAATGGGATTGCATACTACTAACGTAAAACTCCAAATTTGATTTGGAATTAGAACCCCAGTTTTACACAAGTTAAGTCAGACAGCCCCATTAAAGATAAGCCACTTCTGCACAAACTTTTAAGAGAGTAATATGAGAAAATCAACCAACTACGGCACAAGTTAAGGTAATGTTCAGCATTGCAGGAGGTGATAGTTTGAAACCTCCCTGCCCTGTGTGCAGGGTTGAATAAACCACGAGGATAGTGTCTATCTGATGATAAAAGAGATGATCCAGAGTGTATAGCAGCAAAGTTCACACAACAAGTCCAATGGAAAGAGTAAAACAAAACAGCCAAGGGAATATGGGAACATATTTTCTTGATCCAGTTCGTTAAGATGTAAAAATACAAAAACAAAACGGGCAAGGGAATTGTTATTGTTATATATAATAATTCTGCAACCGACTTTCAGGAAAAAACAAACAAGGAAAAAGTTAAACTCCCACTCTCCCTTAGTAATAAATACAAAGGCAGATAAACTAATAAACAAATAAACAATGTTAAAACAAGAGATTAAAAAAAAAAACATAACTCAGATTCCAAACTAACAGTACGAGATGCAATGAAATTTTCACAAAACCAATTACCCTTGCTTCAGAAAAGCAAATGCAGCACAGATCTGATCATTTCACAAGATTAAACCGAAACGATCACGTGGATCAAGACCCATCAGAACCACCAAACAACAATACCCTCATAATCATCACAGATCCAACCAAAAGAACATCACCCAGATCACAAAAATCGCCCATTAGACCAAATTTCAAATCTTTAAGCAGTAAAATTCAGAAACAGCAAATGGGACCCGCGGCACCCAGATGATACAGAAATAGAGAGAGAAACAGGGGAAAACAGAGGAAATGAGAAAAACAACTTACGAATTAGAGACCGTGAGGCGTAGAAGGAGAAAAGACGAAGGCAAGAAAGAGAAATTCTTCAGACAGAGAAGAGATGGAAAATGGTAGTTCCCAGATTTAGATTTGGACTCTACACACTTTGTATGTATTTATATATACACACACTCTGTATGAAAATATGATGAACGACGAGTTTGAGACAGTTAAGGGGAGCCAGAGGATCACGTTGAATGACCAAAATGCCCTCCCATATTGGTGTATTTACATGGGCCCCACTTTCCCATTTTATTTTCAATTAAGATGAATTAAACTAAATTCCATCTGATTCATGACAGTTGTCTTATGATTACTCCTTATTTGTTTTGTAGATTGATTGCATGTCATCAAGGTATGATTCTTGCACCATAATTTCTTTTGTTTTCTCTCTTTTTCTTTCTTTTAAAAGAAAGTTCAACAATGTGAGGTATCACATTCTCCTTCCCCATAATCTCTCAACTATATCTAAAATTAAGTATATTTCATATAATTGTATAATTATTAAAAGAATCTCTAACAGTTATCTCATTCCATTTATTTTACTTTTTAACAATCTAATTAATAGAATATAAAATTTTAAATTATATATACGTATCAGACCTTGTACAAAATTAATTCAAGTATAATATAATCTTAATTTATAAGAAAATATTTTAATTTTTTTTATTTCTCCTCTTTTAAGAGGAACTTATAGTAACTTTAATATATATTTTCCAAATCTAATAT
>Ga0123341_1006174_pt1 | contig 10800 bp, 4 predicted proteins | sample Turbeapinknodule_FD_89959 | JGI IMG/M metagenome (GOLD analysis project Ga0123341, IMG submission 89959) | Root nodule microbial communities of legume samples collected from Mexico - Turtle bean Mexico pink nodule | ecosystem: Host-associated > Plants > Roots > Nodule | place: Mexico: Nepantla...
AATTAAAATAATATATATATATATATAATATAAATATTTATGAAAAATAATTTATAAAAAATTAGGTCACGTCATCTTTAGTTATATAATGACTTTAAAATTAAAAATAAAAAATTAGAATTGATGAAAACTATAATAGTAACGAGTATAACAGTATTAATAGAAGAAAAAAAAACAGTTTATTTCAAAACAGAAAGACACCTATGATTCAATATACATTACTAAGATTTTAAAAACATAAAAATTATAAACCATATAGTAATATAATATTTTGAACATTTGATTATTACAAATATTTATTGAAATTTATAATATAGAAATATTTTTTTCATGTTTTTAAAAATATAGAAAAAAAAATTGAACATTATTTTATTTAAAAATTTGATTATAAAAATATTTAGTCTAACTGAATTAGTTATGATGATTTAGAGACGTAGTATACGGTTACACGGTGGCTGAAGATGTACGTGAATAAAAGGTAAGCAAAAGAAGTTTTGTTTTGAAGAATTTTGGAGAGAAAGATAAGTTTGTAAAAGATGAAATAATATCTATAATAACTATGATAAGTTGAAAATGTAGTTGGAATGAGAATGAATTAATTCTGGAATGATAAATCTTGAATTAGAATGATGTTTGGTTAGAATAAATTTATTCGCGGGTAGGGGTATTTGGGTAAAGTTGGAGGGTCAGAGAAAAGATGGTATAAGAAGGAAGCTGATCTCTGATTCTGAGAGTCACAGTGAGAAGCGAGCAAAAAAGCACAAGAAACAACGTGACCCCACCCCTTCTCCTTCTTATAAATGCACACTCTCTAACAAACCAAATACCTCTACCACTTGCGATCCAAGATCAAACCCTAATATACACATACACACACTTTCTCTCTTGGAATCCCAAATTTTTTTATCACCTTCTCCTCGATCATCTCTCAGACACACGCACTGAGATTGATTGAGATTGAGATTAACCCTAACACATACTCACACACACTGTTTCTTTCGATTGGGATTCCGATTCCAATTCAAATGACTATGACTGGTGCCTCTCCCAATCATTCTCCTAAGCCTGGAGTCTCCTCGCCCTGGAGTCAGATTGTGGCTGCTGCTGCGCCTCCTTCCTCTCCGCCACTGCCGGTAGACTCTGCCTTGATCAATTTTGCCCCGGCTGACGATTTTGACAACGGCGGTGGAAACAATGTCAATACCGGGAAGAGGCCTGCGTGGAATAAGCCCTCCAATGGTGCATCTTCTTCCGTCATGGATGCAGATTCCTGGCCTGCACTGTCGGAATCCGCCCGTGCGACGGCGGTAAAATCGCCCTCGCCTTTGGAATCGGACAAGGGTTCCGTGGATGCGATGTCTACGCCATCATTGCAGGTTTTTTTTTTTTCATCCATCTTTTCTTTCCAATTTTGGATTATTAAACTAAAAAAAAAATACAAAATATGTGGACAGTGTAGTTTATTAATTTTTTGTAGTAATATTCAGTCCTGTCTGGTGTTTGTTGTCTTCTCTCTATATTGTACTAACTGAAAAATAATGCAGTGCATATTTGTTTTTATTATTAGAATTTAGATCAAGATTGTTGCAGGTGATTGTAAATTGGATCTATCTTTTAGTTTGTCTGGAATGTGGATTATTGAGAGTGCATTGCTATTGTAGGGTTCTGGAAGTGTGGTTTCTTCACCGCATAGGCAAGATAGGGATAATGCAAGTGGGAACAACACTGCGCAGACTCATCAGAAGTCTTTTAATAAACGAGGTAATTTCGGCCCTTCTTCTAATGGAGGTCACCTTCCTCCACAAACTTCGGGGCCTCAAGGGCCTATGGCTCCTGCTGTTTCCCACAACTATAATTCTTCACCAAAAGAGCATCAACCACGAGCTGGATTTGTGTCTAATGATCATCCGCAACAACGGAATTCTTTTAGACACCGGAATGGTGGTGGTCCTCATCAGCGTGGAGATGGTCACCATCATAACTACGGGGGTAGGCGTGATCATGACCGTGGAAATCAGGACTGGAGTAATCACCGTAATTTTAATGGTAGAGACAACTATATGTCTCCAAGATTTGTTCCTAGGTTTATTAGGCCTCCACCACCTCCTAATATTGCTCAATTATATCCACCACTACCTCCAATGCGACCTCCTTATGGTTCTATTGGGTATCCTCCTGGTACGTGATGTATATAAAGAAGGTTAAGATGATCTTTTATTGTTATGGACAAGGTCTGATAATTGTTTGCCTTTGCAGAAATACCTCCTCAGATGGTATATGTTCCACCCCCACCCTTGGAATCAATGAGAGGTGTCCCATTTGTCTCTCCAATACCACCTAATGCAATGTTTTTTCAACCTACCGATAATCTTTTGCACACTAAGATTGTCAACCAGATTGATTACTATTTTAGGTGTTGCTTATGCTTTGATTAATCACTATTCTGATTTTGTTTTGTGATTTTAAACTGCTTTAGAAAGTTGACCACATATTTACCACAAATTGTCTCTTTCAGCAATGATAATTTAGTTAAAGATATATACTTGAGGCGGAACATGGATGACCAGGGATGGGTTCCTATAAATTTAATATCAAACTTCAAGAAGGTAAGTTGGTTTGATGTTATTTGGATGCCTGATTTTTTTGTATGTGAAGTTGGTTTTATAACTGATTAATAATACAATGCTGCATTTTAACTTCTACATAACTAAACTAATTTATCTGTTGGAGGATTAAATGGTTTTTTTATTATTATATAAATTTACCTGAAACTTTCTGTTGTATTATTGTTTGGGTGCTTTCTATATTGAATAATGATTGATGACATATGGGGTAATATTCTCATTATCCAATTTATCCTATATTTTACTGTTCTTTCCGTAAGCTTCGCGGGATGACAAACGGTTGTAGCATATGTTTTTTGGTTTATTGAGTTATAACAAAAAATGTCTGAGGGAAGTGTGAATTTACTCTTAAGATTAGGATTTGTATTGAAATTAAGGTATTACGAACAGGTGCATGGTAAGTGTTGTGCTACTGTCAGAATGGACCAAAATGTAAGGAATGATGGTTGATACATGAATTATGCACCACTGTTGTTAGACTAAAAAGGGTTGGATACAAACCTCACTGATGATCCTTTTGATTTTCTGTTATTTGTCTCAAGAGGTTTTTAGTTGATTTTTTTTTAACTATACACTATGACAGTGATGATGATAGCTAACTGTAGTGTGATCCCTGTAATAACGGATATAGGGGGGTCGTTTAGAGTAATATTCCATGGTATACACACATACCAAGTGTGAATGTGGTGGTGCACAATTTGCTTTATGATTTGTGATGTGACTTGAATGAACCAAGTTTTGCTATACTCAATTTTACCATCTTATTTTTAAGGAATCCTATATTCATGTTTCTTGATGGTGTTATGTTGTTGTACAAACCCTGATTAATCAGATTAAAATTAAACTATTAACTTGTTTATTTGAGTGACTAATAATGTGTATAGAGGTTGGTCTTGCCTGAATTTTCTTGATTTTGATTTTTACTGACATAGGTAAAATGGAAATAGATGACTAAATGGTGTCCTTAGATGTTTGCTTATTGTATGTGATTTTTGGAATCACTTCTAAAGCTGATTATTATATGTAGGGTAGTCTGTTAGAGTTTTCCATATTTTTTTCTTCTCATGATTTCAGTCAGTATTCTTCTACTGTGGACATGTAGATGAAGTATTGTTCATCATTAGATGACTAGTTTTTTTATGTTGTAGGTGAAGTATTTGACTGAAAATATCCAGACTGTGATAGATGCTGTTCGAGCTTCATCTGTTGTTGAAATTCAGGTATTTTTGTCAAACTTGCATTGTATCTCCCTATTTTAAAATTTAAGTAAACTGGATACTCAGATTATATCTGTTTGTTAAATCTCTTTATTTTAATTTATTCTTCTGGGATTATAGGGTGACAAAGTAAGAAAAAGAAATGATTGGAGGAGATGGATCATGCCTCCTGCTCAGCTTCCTAATTCTAGAGGTTCTCAAACCATTGGACAGCTGGCAGAACAAGTCCAAAACATTACTCTGGAAACAACTAACAATGATGATGCTGGGGTATTAGATGTTTCACAGAATAGACCCTTCGGGGACTTGAATGGTCAATATCTGCTTTCCACTGGCGAGAGTACTGGACAAGTTGGCATTCAAGTTTCAGACCATTCTATTTCTGCCAGAAATTAGAGCTGCATCCGTTCTTTAAAACATTTTTTGATGAATATTCTTCAGAGGGAGGCAGGAAGCAGGGATCAGGTCTCAATTTTTACATATCGCACAGTGGGACATGATTTCTCATGAGGTATCTAGGAAAACATGATTGAGAAATGGGAAGAAAATACCTTTTTATAAAACCGAAAAAAAACACCAAATGGTAAAAATGGCCCTCAAAAGGCGCATTTATATTTTTGTGTTTTGGAGCTAGTAGCATTACTCTTGTGATTACTTGTTTATATGGGGTGTAATGTTCCTACTCCAATGGTGGGATGGTAGTTTACTTTAACATGGGGATTATTTTTTGTTTTTATTCCCCTGAATTCCCCTCGGCTGCATTTTTAAATTCTTTGGGGTTCATCTTCTCACCTGGTTTAGGAGCATTATATGTGAGATCAATGGGTGTTGAACGAGTTTGATAGCTACTAGTTGACTCAGTGAAGGGGAAGATGGCTTTCTGCTGGACTGACTGAGCTTGTTCCGCAACTGCTTTACTCAATCATTGTATGATGCCCTTTGCTATTTCCCCTTCACATCATATTTGGAAATGACTACATTTTTTTTTTTCTTAGTTTTATTTCATTCAGACTCTTACTAGCCATAAATTTGCCCCTGTCGGGTGATTTAAACTTATATTTTTTGCAGCTGTATGAGGTTGGAATCTTGTCAAATTTAGACTTTTGCCCTTCATCCAACTTGTCTTCGTTATTTCATAGCCCTGCCTGTTCTAACATCGTGTATTCATGTCTTTACTTTTTCTTTTATACTTTCGTTTTCAAATAATTATTAGCAAGTGATTGTTTTCGAGTTGATTTGTTATGCATTCACATGTTTAAATAGTTTTATAATTACAGAAAAAAATAATATTTATGTTTTTATACGTTAGATATTGTGTTTCAATGATAGCATCAAATTATTTTACACCACATATAGCTTTTTTTTTCTCTATTACTAAATGAAGAGAAGAAATGTAAATTTTTTAATTTAGTTTGTAAAATATTTATCAAATACAAATTAGCTGAGTTGTTATTTATTAAGCGAGTTTTGTATGTGAAGTTTTTTACTCCTCTAACTTGTATGTAAAAGTCTTTTTTCGCTAAATGAATTTATATGATTTGCATTCGTGCGAAGTTCTCATTCTGTGATTCAAAATTATATTTTATAATATATTGGTTTTCATATTATTCTTAGTGAATATTTGAAATTAAATTTTAGTTTTATATGATGAGAACTCCACTTTCAACAATTTTAGAAATTAAATTAATTTCACGTTTTTCAGCTCTATAGTCTCTATATTGAGCGCTGGACGATTTCTTGAACTTTTCTATATCATGTGTTTTATTTTTGCGAATAGATTTAGAGAAGATGGAAATTATTGGAAATAATTGTATTTAAAAATACTAGAGAGATAAATGTCATTTGTTAAAAGTGAATGTTCATTTAAAATGTGAAGAAATTTGAATTTGAATATCGTTAAAGCAAAACTGTCAATCTTAAAATTTAAAGTAAGAGTGTTATTTTGCACTGTCTCAAACGAGATAGGTGTAATTTCTCCCATTGATTGTAATAATATTCAGAGAATAAAAGTGAGACCGTACCTCTATTATAAAGTATTAAATTGCATTTATAATTCATGTCTCACTCACATTCATGAACTAGACCCTTATTTGGTATGTAATACTTGATATTTTAGTTGAAATAAAATTTGAATAGATAAGAAGATAAAAATGTATGAATAAGTTATAAAGTTTTTTCTTTATTTCTTCAGAAATTATATTAGATTATATAATCGAGATAGTAAAGTGAAAATCAAGTTAAAGTCATTAAATTTTTTATTTGGTTAAGTAGTTTATTATTTATTAAGAATTCAATTTGGGGTGTTTTGAGAAAGGAAGATGATATTGGTATAGAATTTGATAATTGGGATTTACTAGAAGTTTAGTTAGATTTCTGGAAATATATAAAAGAAGATTTACTATTAGGCACGCTACCTCCAACTTAGAGGAATGTGTAAAATTACTTGTTTTTAAAATTAGAAATAAAGTAGCTAACTGGTAAAAGTAACTCAACATATATTTCAACAATACAACAAATCTCATTCATGTCTTTAAACCACATAATATAACATTACAAACCGAAACTACTATTATTAATTTTATTTTCTTAAAAATATAGGGACACCAAGTGTCCTTTTTTCCACTAGTTCGCTATTAAGATACGATTCTCTTCATGAAGTAGACACATCATGCCTTATTTGCTTGACTATTTTTACTATCACTATATTACTAACTCAACTTTTGTTTACCTTCTCTTCTTTTAGGTAACTAGTTTGGCTTGTATTGATAAATGATCACATGTAAAATTTGGATTTTTATATTTTTTTTTTTAATTATGTATTGTAAACTGGTTTTATTTTTAGTTGATGTAGAATTTATTATATCTCTCACACATTGATGTATATATATCTCAAACATGAAACTAAATATTTGTAGATGGTTCGATTATAGTCCGAAAATGAATGACAGAATGGGTCTAACAAATCTTAGTATGATAAATTTTGATACCATATTAAAAAATGTGTTTAACAACTCGTGCTCACAAAACCGACTTTGTAATTTCTCCCACTTGTATATTATAATTTGGTTAGATTTCTAGTTAATGTGAAATTTTCAACATTTGACATGTTCGGGCTACTCCATGCAAAAATATAAACACTTACTTGAACGATGAACTCTACCTCTATAAATATGTCATAACTTAGATCATTGTTGATATAAGTATATCTATATTGTTGATATAACTTACCTGGTATTTTCTTCTCGATTGATTATGTTTTATGCGTGTCGAGGATTGGTGGAATTTCATTTTTTAAAATAGAACAACGAGTGATCTTCAAACTTTTTGTATAACATTTTCAAACAATTATTTTTTCTTTGACTAAGATGATTTTCCCAGGAAAATATCATACAATGTAGTGACTTCTATTAGCAAATATGAAATCAATATTATTTTGCTACCAAAGACTTACCACAAGTAGTGAAAAGATTGACATATCTATTGTATATATACCCTATCTTTTATATAATCAAACAAAATGTATGACATAATTATGTTATGAAGGATTTTTAATTTTTTAAATGTTGACTAGTATGAGATGTCGATAAAACTTCTATGATGCAAAAGAACAATTTTTACTAGTCAATTTGTTAGTAGTAAAGATATTTTTGGTAAAAAAAATGTGTTGAGTTCTTAAATAACCTCAATATTTTGAGATTAACTAGTTTATTTTATCCCTAGAAACCCTCGTTATTATATTTATAACTCCTATAATCCTTCATTTATTGGTTTTAGCTTTAAACTACAATATATTTGATGAATTCTTCATTGTTAGCTTGAATTGAAAGTGGAGAGTGATATTATTATGGAGAATATTCTTATCTAAGACTTATGAACTTCAAATCTCTTGTTATCTCTTTTAATACTTAACATTTTTTCATCGTATGACTATAATTCATGTAAGATCTATAATATTCTTTTAACATGTAATTATTTCTTGTAATAGTAAGTATTTTATTATACAGTGTTTTAATGTCACTAATAAAAAACATAAAATTTTAAAATTCATACTTTCTAATGAATCATACAAATTTTTTTAAAATAATGTTCTCTCCATTGTATTGTTATTTTGTAATTATCTATTTTGATTTTGAGTGGCATGCTTTATTAATTTGAATTTTGAAGAAAAATAGTTCTTGGTGAATTGGAATTAGTGTGTGAAAAAAATATGATAATAGTAAATAAATACATGTTAAAATTAATTTAAAATATTTCCTTCAGTATATTTACAATTTTTACTAATAATTATTTGATTCCTATTTAATTTGTTCTTTGATTTTGATTATCAAAATAATCATTATATTATATTTTTTATGCCATTGACATATTACATAACACATTATATATAATATTAGTTTATAACAAATAAGTGAAGTTTTAAACATTTTCATATTTACACACATGATTAATAAATGTATTATATACATATATTTTACTAGTTACATAATAACATCATAATTTATACTTATACACATAATGTGATGTCAAAGACATGTGACATAATTCCTTTGTTTTTTTTCTCTCCTCTTCTTTCTCTCGTTACCTTTCTTTTTGTTTATTTTTAACAATTTATCTGTCAAGGAATAAATCCTTTGACTATTTATTTTGGTGATATTTTTATTCCCTTCTTATTGATTGATTGATTGAATTGTAAGCATCTTTTAAGAAAATAAGTTATTTTGTATTTGATTCTGAAATATGCAGTATTTTTTTCTATTATAATTATTAAATAAATGAATTTATTATTGAAAGAAAATATATTTATTTCATGGATAATTTAAAACATTAATTAAGAGATTGAGGGGGTGAGAAAAGGTTACTAATGTTATATATGCTTGATTATACGATTATTTGTATAGTAAATTTAATGTATATATGTTTGATTATACGATTATTTGTAATTTAATGTATATATGCTTGATTATACGATTATTTGTTTAATAAATTTAATGTGATTTATTGAGGGGTTCATATACATATCAATAGTACGTATAATGATTTAGATGTTATTTTCTAATAAAACATGTTTAATACAAATATTTTAAAATATATTTATTTGTTATGTTGTATTTGGATCCATTCTTACTGAAATTTATAGACTAGTAAAGTTTTTGAAATGGATCGATAGAATCTTTTGAATTTATTTAATTTATTTGGGACCATACTTAACTTATATTATTGATCATAATTTTTATATAACTTATTTTTCTTATTTATATTTTTTTTATTGTAATTATACTTAAAATATAAACATATGATATTTTTGTTCATAAGATGATTATGAACCTATTTAGATTTTTGTTGTAGTGCGTGTTCAGTGATATATTTATTTTTTTAAAATATTTTAATTATGTAAATCTACTTTATTGTATATATATGACTTAGTAAACGTGACGTTATTGTTAAAAAGTGGACTTTAAGTTTAACTCAATCTTGTAAACAGGTTTGCACCCACTTATATATAATGAAATGTCCTAATCTCTAGTTGATGTGGGATCTCCAACAGTTACACGTAATAAAAAAAATAAACGTAAGAGTTTATATATAAACTACACTTTGTAAATTTTTTCATTGTAATATATATTATCTACATATATTGTTTTGTTATTTTTAAATTTATTATTTATGATTTTTAATTTGTTGGTGACATTTGTGAAAATAATTTACTCAAAAAAATCTGATTAATTTAAATATAAATTTCTGTTACTGAAAATGAAAATTGAAATAGTTTCAAATGATTTATTATGTTTTGGGTAATTTTAATTTAATTTATCTTACTTCAAAATTATTTATTGTTTATAAGACGTTTTTGTAAATGACAGAAAAGTCTAGAACACTATAGATAGTTGGAAGCAGAAAACGTGATAATAACACTATAGATATTTGTGTTGATATAAGTTAGATTATGTATGATAAATAAAATTCAGATTTATTTTTTTATTAAAATTAAGAAAAGTCATAAAAATAGTTGTCGTCTAGTAATTGTTAGAAAACATTCTTAGCTATAGGCACGCCCCCAAAAAGTTGATGAGACATTGAAAAAACAAAGTGTCCTTTGTTTGTCGTATGTATTGTACATTCTATCTAACAATTTTTTTTAGATTTCGATGAGATAAATATATTTTTCTCTTATTACAATAAAGTGAAATTAATTTTTATCTTTAATTTAATTTTAAATTTTCTTTCAATAAGAAAACTATTTATAAAAGTTTTTTTTTTAATTTAAAAAAATAATTTTTATTATTAATTATATTATAATATCTATCTTAACCATAAATTAGCCGCTTGTGCAAGTTTCTTAGAGCTTTCTCTGCTTTTCTTGACGTTCGGACTGCTTTGGTTGCTGAATTTTATGGAGTTATATATGCTTTGGAGGAAGTTCAAAAGTTGGGTCTTATCAATGTCTGGCTAAAATGTGACTTTGTCTTGGTTTGTGCTGTGTTTACTGCTAGGACAAATGTTCCTTGGATGCTTCGTAATCGATGAAATACTTGTCTTAATTACTGTGGAAAAATCAGGTTTAGAGTTACTCATATCTTTCGTGAAGGGAATGCATGTGCTGATAAATTGACTAATTTAAAATTTATTCACAAAGAATCCTTTCATTGGTATAATAAGCTTCAATCTAGTCTGTTATTATAATTCTTTATTAATAAGTATAGTATACCTATGTATCGTTTTTGTTAACATATATGGGTTTTGGTCTAGTCCCCATATTTGTTTATTTTTTTAATAATTTTTTTTAATGTCATGGCAAATGATTGATGTTACTTGAGATGTCAGTCTAGTTGAAATGTTAAGTAGCATAATGGTGTCTAACATGAAAACTTTTTATATAAAAAAAAGTAATATAAAATATTTTAATATTTTAATTTATATCAAAAAGTTATTTATCAAGAAAAAAAATAGATAATAATTTA
>Ga0123341_1006176_pt1 | contig 10798 bp, 8 predicted proteins | sample Turbeapinknodule_FD_89959 | JGI IMG/M metagenome (GOLD analysis project Ga0123341, IMG submission 89959) | Root nodule microbial communities of legume samples collected from Mexico - Turtle bean Mexico pink nodule | ecosystem: Host-associated > Plants > Roots > Nodule | place: Mexico: Nepantla...
AATGGGAAATACAAGAGTGTGGAGCATCGTGTGAATGCTCGAAGTGATGGGACGAGAATGTCGGTGGCCTCATTCTACAACCCTGGCAGTGATGCTCTTATGTACCCTGCACCACCATTGTTGGAGAGAGACCCTTTGTACCCAACATTTGTATTTGAGGATTACATGAAGCTCTATGCTACGGTCAAGTTCCAACCAAAGGAACCAAGATTTCAAGCCATCAAGGCTCTCAACTCTTTTTAGAATACTTCCAACTCCATCACATGCAAGTCTCAACCAACACGATACACTTCAAGAACAATTAAATAGAAAAATGGATAAAAGACCGCAGTATGCTGCAAGAAATATTTATTTTATAATTATTCAAATGCTTATTTACAACACCTGATTTGTTTACTTTCTTTATAATATATAAGTCATTATTCTTTGTTGGTAGTTGATTTCTAGTATTATTTATCTGCTCCATTATTTTGGAAAATAAAAAGGGAAGTTTCAAGTTGGGTGTCATTACCAAAATGGTTACACTCTATGCTTAAACAGGAAAGTTGCATGAGAAAGCGAGAAATAAAAAATATTTGGCGATGCTTATGATATGATAAGACATGAATCCAACACCACACTGATATGGAAGAATGTCCTCCTATAAACTTTCATCTTTATCCCTTGCCTTTGGCACCCTAACAAAAATTGCAGCCAGATGATCAACGTTGAGTGACACCTGATCGAGGGGAAAGAAAGGGACAGGAAAACAAGTGGCAACATAAATGGGCAATATGACCTTCCCGTATTTGTGACTGAACAGAAAAGAATGGCCAGTGCAGAAAGAAACAAGCAATGCAATAATGGATAAGAAAACAGAACTTAAGCCGAGAAGAAGTTTGAGTGACAATGTTGTGCGATAATCTCTGGTAGCTTTCTAGAAGTGAGGATGGTAAGGAACACTCTATGTCCAACAATAGAGAATCAAAGTAAAAGTTAAATATTGTCGAATTTAATTAATAAATATGAATCACTTTAAGGATGATTTAACTCTTTTACAAATACTTCTTTCGAAAGGAAAAAGAGATCTTATAAACTTACCAAAAACTGCCAATTCAAACCAATAGGGGACAATAAAAGAAAAACAACACAACATCAACCTACACAAACTAACAAAAGCTCTTGATTTAAGTCATCGGATCAAGACACTAATCATAAAAAGAAAAATAAGCAGAAGAAAATTTAGTTGTAATTCAGAACCAAACATTTAGTTGAACCAAAGAAAGAATTTCAGAATGATCAATTACTCATCCTCAAAGATGTGTTTGTTCCTATGCCTCTAAATCTCACTCATAACTGCAACATAAACACTTCTCCAAACGACATTTACATAAACTGGGACATTGCATAATTTAAAATACAAGAAATGTGAAATAGAATCAATATAACACTGGATCTAAACTAGTCAAGCAATTTTACAGTAAAAAAACAAATGTCTTGTTGTCTCCTATTCTTCTTCACACATACAAGAGGAATCTCTCTTCTAACCAAGTTAGTCTTAAAGGCCATTAGAAGCCATCGTATTTTCCAACACTTTCTAAGATGTAAAATGAGTTGAAGTAAGAACCTTGATTTTCTAAAAAGAATCAAACAAAGACGACAATCTTTCCGTGTGTATATATATACACGTATATCTTCTATACTGACTAATAGTGATGAGTGATCTATTTTTTTTTTAATATTTTGATAAAAAATTACATGCTATGTTATCATATCATAAAATACCAACATTTGCTTAAACTTTTTCAATCCTTAAATTTACTTTTAAGAGTCAAAATAAATTCTAGTGCAACCACGCACTTAAACATGAAAGTCTTAACCTACCTATGGTAGACAATGTGACAAAAAACATAAACATAGAACATAACATTACCTTTGAAGTTGCAATCAAAATTATTTGAGTATTATTAATTACACCAAGAATGTCCAGAAACAATTCTCCAAAATCGCAAACTGGAAACGTTGCTACAATTCAGAACTTTCTTCCTAGCTCACATTTTACATATAAATGCACACCTTTGATATCCAGACAACAAGGATGTGATACAAACAAAAAAAGATTTGTATGACATTTAAACATAATGCCACACTGAAATGATATGATAGAGCTTAGGTTAGGTCCTACAACTTATCTCCTTTATCACTTGATTGTGGAACCGTAGTTAAAATGGCTGTTAGAAGATCAAAGTATAGAGGAAACTGTGCCACAGCATAGAATGTGACAGGAAAAAAAGTGGCTGCATAAATGGGGTATAGGACCGTCTTGTATCCGTGACTAAGCAGAAAAAAATGGCCGGTGCAGAAAGAAACAATCATTGCAGCAATGGATACGAAAAGAGAACTCAAGCCAAGAAGAAGTTTGAGTGGCAAATCTCTGCGAAAATCTTTGGCTTGCTTTCGAGAAGTGAGGATGGTAAGGAACATTATGAGACCAGTGACGGAAAAACAAAGTCCAACAAGCGAAGCAATGGCAAATACATCGAATGCAGGCTTGCCTTCTAAATTAGGCCTACCTTGGTCGTCGGTGCCACCAGGGATGCTGTTGGCTGCAGTGAAGGAAACACCAGCAACAAGTGCAGCCACAACAGAACAAGATTCAGACGTATCCTTCAGCCACTCTCCACTTTCCTCTATCAGTTCTTTATGTGTTTCCTCGAAGATGTCCCCTGCGGTTTTCCCCTTCTTGTCACTTCTAAAGGAAAAGTGTTGTGGCACAAGGCCTTTAATATACTGCTCCAGAGAAAAACAAAACATCAACATTACCATAAATATTGCAGTAATTGTCTTTCATTCATCTACTCTTTCTACCGTTTCATGCAATCTTTTCTCTCTAAATATTGCCACTCTACATTTATAATAACATTGTATTATTATGTGTGCTAGAAAAGTTATTTTAAAATAATGTAACTAGATCTAAAGATCAAACTCAGAAAGTGTAAAATTAAATTAAGTAAAAAGACTTTGTGTTTGTGTATACCTGAAACCACTTTATATCCCACACCATTTGTAAGGCAGAACCAGCTATCTGCCAAGGTTTATCGCCGCCAGGAGCATATGCTGCCAAGTGTAACATGGTGCTCTCATCTTCATCTACTGTCAGAATTAAGTTATTCCAAACTTCTGGTTTTGACTGCATCTTCGTTTTCAAACACTGAACAACAAGGGGTTGCCTATTCAGCACAGCCACAAGCAACACATTTTCTTTCTTTGAGTTAGTGTTATGGATGACACTTGGAATTCGATATAACATTTCATTCACCATTTCAACTATGCCATTTCTTGCTGCAACCAAAAAGGCTGTCTCCTTTTTGTCAATTTTTTCTTCTTCAGCTAGTTGATCGGATTCCTTCTTCATGGTCTGACTTCGTTCTACAGTCTTTTTGTCATCAACATCTGTTTTATTTTCTCCTTCCAACCATCCTAACTCACTGGTTTCACCTGTCAGTACCAATGCCAAACAAGGAAAAGTAGAGCTTGTTGTACTTCTTTATATAAATTGAACATATACATATAATAAAATATAATGATTCAGGGTTTTCACCTTTGAACTTATAAAAAGACGAAATAAGAAGCTTCAAGAAATTATAACAAGTTCTACAAAAGGATTTGGTTCTGATATAAAGTAAGAACCATTAATCCTTTAAATTTGAAGCTATATGTTTCCGAGTTATATTCTTATATACCTTGTTTATATTGGCTATAAACATTATACATATCTGTTTCAACTTTCATATCGGTTGGGACACCTCCACTTCCTGTAAATGATGCATAAGGTCTTTTCAATAGTGCCTTCAAGAGTTGACGACTCCATACATGCCTCTTCTTTGTCTTTCTTATTTCCTTTAATTCTTAAAAAGCAGGTGTAATATCAATGGTGTTAGTTAAACCATCTTGCCCTAGATCAATATTTAGCAAGTAGCTAGTAATAAATCAAGAAAATAACATGAAGAATCCATACCCACTCCTGAGAGGCCAAGAGTATGTACATATGCAGACCTAATAAATTGTTGAGAGGTTTCATAATTTGGAGGAAAAAGTCCAACCCGGGGAGTTCCCAATTCAATGGTACACTTTTTAAATGACGGGTTTTCTGAGTCATGCTGATTCTTTGTCGTGGGCATTTTTCCTTGACCAAAAAAAATGCGTCAGAAATAGATTTAGCTTTGAGAAACCAGTAAAAAAAAAAGGATATTCCAACTAATTACATGTATTACTCTAACTGATCCACTCCAAAATCTTCCCTCAACATTTAAACACTAAAAGAATTATAATCTAGTACAAATCACAGTTTCAAGGGCCAGGCATACCAACCAATGGAATATATATATATAAATTTCAAAATATATTAACTTTTGATGATAAAAAAATAATAATAGACCAACTCTTATAATATGAGTTACTCAATTTTAAGGTTTAAATATAACAGTTATAATAGGGCAGCAAAGATAAAATGAAAATAAATTATGTGAAAAACTTATAAAACGTAAATACTATAGATATAGAAAACAAAAAAAAAAACACTATAATTAGTTATTTTAGTAAGAAACTTTCAATTTGAATAAAAACAAGTTTTTAATAAGCTACTCTAATATAGTTCAGAAACTAATTTATTTGTTTTATGAAACACACCAAACTTCCTTCTGTATGAGTTAAACCGCTAGCCCTTTTTCTGAACTATACTGTCTCTGAAGACGTGTGTAATAAAGTAGGTTTGAGTAAATATTAAGTATTAGTAAAGAAAAGAATAAAGTTAGATGACATAAAGAAAACAAGAAGATAGACGATATAGCAGAATGAAAGTGTTCACATACCAAATAGAGCAATAACACTAAACGATCGAGCAAAGAAATCATATAGTGTGGCATAGTTCTTTGGATAATCCACTTTATCAGACTTGGGATTGTCCAATATCTTTCCCAGATTCGCGTTCATTTGTTTCACAGGATCCAGTGGCTCTACAAGTATACCTTTCACACACAAAAAATTAAGCAGTATATGTATATATAGATAGAACTTCGTATTTATGACAGTAAAAATGCACATTTTAAAAACTTATGTAATAATTTTTTTGAACACTTTTTATAGTATTATAAATTGGAGGTCTCAAGTTACTGTAAACATATATTTAAACAAAACATACACCATTTTAAATCTGAAATTAGAATACACTTATACTTGGAAACATGGCCCTTTCAACCTAGTTCGTGACGTTAATATTACTTACAGTGGTACAGGATTCGCTTCCACCATGAAAGTTTGGTAGCACTTTTGAAAGCCGAGGGCCTGGTTGCAAGGAGTTTGAGAGGAGTGAATCCCTCTTTATTCTTATGTGTGCTAAGGAAATCATAGTAATGCACTATTATCACTGCCAAATCTGCACCACATCCATAAAAGCATATATACTATTCAGTATATAGAGCGTTCTGTTATTTCAAAATAAAAATACAACATATTAAGTAAAGTTGCTAATCCTAAGTAAAGAATATATCGTGTTGTTAATCTACATCATTTCAATAACAAATTCAATCTCAATTTATCTTCCTCTTGTTCTATACAAAGTGTTCCAACGCTGGAATACCACCAACAAACAATATATATATATAGTAATGAGAATATATAGCCTCCAAGTATATCCACAAGCCCCCAACATTTATTAAGAATCAATATAATGTGATAATATGTTACATAAAGTTCGGATAAAACTATAACATAGTGGTCTAAACATACCGAAATAGTGATCTAAAATATAGCAGGAACAGAAGATAGGTATGAGAAACATACCGAAATACTCTCTCCTGATAGCACAGTGAAGAATAGTGTCACCATTGTGTCGCACAAGATCTTGCAAGGGAGCGCTGTGGCCGGAAACTTTAGAAAGATAAGCAAAGGCTTGTTTCTTCCAGTTGATGGCAGCTCCAAAGAGAGGTGTCTCTCCATGTTTGTTCTTTCGACTCACCAAGTAAATCCTCTCGTTCTTCGTTCCTATGATCCACCTACATATCTTTGCGAAACCCCTCGAAGCCGCAACATGCAGAGGAGTATCCCCTCGATCATTCACCATTTCCAGTGCCTTGATCTTCACTTCATGTCTGTGTCCGATAACTGCATTCACAAGGTCATAAACCACATCTTCTTCGTCCAAATCCACGGCCACGTGCAATGCAGTGCCCACGGAACCGTTAATCATTGCCGTGTGACATGCTGGGACTTTGTTGTACATCTTCACAACCTTCTGCCATTTCCCTTCCAATGTGTACTCCGCCAGCTGATCACTCACTTCATCTGATGAATTGTAAGACAACTCCTCCTCAAAATTTCCAGGATCCATGCTTCTTGAACTTCAATTAACGAGAATGTATGTTTGTCTCAACTACTGAAATAATGCGTTACTATTTTCTGCATGCGTCTTATATATACCAAATAAGGACTCTGATACTTCAACTTCACATGTTATGTTATGTTATGTCATGTCACTTTTTCTAGGTGACAAGGGAAGAATAATTTTTGGAGATAGTAAGATCTTGGAGGTTGTTATGGATGGACCAATCTTCAATGAGACTTTTGTGAACGAGGAAAGAAAAGAAAATATTCTAACCTACGCACACTTCATCTTAGGCTCTTTTTCTCTCTTTTTTTCGCCAGCGGGGTCACATAAGTCTTATTGGTTTCTTAAGAAAAAACAAACATTACTTATTTCACTTCACTAGCTCTGGTAAAGTACAAGTTCCATAAACTTCTTCCTTTTTTTTCGACCGGCTGATTTGTCAGGACCCTTTTTCTTTAGCCTCTTTTCACTGTTACTGAACAAATTGCTGTTAACCTCACCATTTTTCAATAGACTAAAGTGCTGAAAAATGGTATTTTTGGTGCATAACTTTAACTAGTGTTAAAATATGGTGGTCTGAATTATTTTACTTTAAAATTACTGTGATAGAATAATCAAAGAATGAACAATCAAGACAATGAAGTCATCAACTCTGCATATCAAATACTATTAGAAAGTTTTGATCCTCAAATTAGAATTAGCCAAAACATCAAGCACAATAAGGATAAAAGCAATCACAATGGTACAGTAAACATATTTGTAGGGAGGTCTTTTCTCGATGGGCCGGGTTTTGGTTTGAAAAAACTATATTGTCCATTGGCAGGAAGATCCCAAACCTAGAAAATGATCAGGACTATTTCTTCCTGCACCTCCATATATTCTTATGTCACCCCCACACAAAACGTGAAAAATTCTTTTTTATCCTTCTTGTGTCACCCCTATAGAGTAGCTTCCAGATTATGTAATCCGGACACGCATTTGAAAAAAGACTTCCGGATTACATAATCTAGAAGCTTGAAAAGACTTCCAGATTATGTAATTCGAAACTAATCATGCATATGAAAAAAAATTTCTCGATTATATAATCCGGAAGCTAATTAGGAATTTGATAAAAGATTAGATAATCCAGAATATTACAAAGGGATATTTTTGGAAGGTGCAAGAAAGAAACAATGATTAGTTAAGGTGGGTCGTGGGCACCATACTATGTAAAAATACATTTTTGTTCTTTAGTAAAAAATAAATTAATCTTTAAAATTTCACACATCTTTTACATCTTCTTTCTTCTTTCATTTTAACTTATCCTGTACACTATTTTCTTGTATTTGTTTGTCATTGATTTGAGTGTCTTTTGTTTTTTTTTTTTAAAACATTCCAGATTACATCATTTGTAATATATTTTCGGATTTGGAAGTGTTTTCTAGATTTATAGAATCCAGAGGCAATTTAAAAAAATATATATATTTCAGATTACATAATTAGAAAGCTAATATCGATTTCGGAAATAGCTTATGGATTATGTAATGTAAAATATATTTTAAAAGAAATAATATTATAGATTACATAATTTGAAAGTTTTTTTTCTGAATTTGAGAATAGCTGAATTACATAATCCAGAAACTAATCTCATATATAGAACAAAACTTCTAAATTATATAATTCGGAAGCTAATATCAAATCTGGAAAAAGATTTATGTATTCCATAATTTGGAAGTTAATAATTGATTTAAAGAAGACTTCTGAATTATGTAATTCAAAATATAAACTACACTTTAATTTTTTTTTACAGAAAAACATTTTTGGAATAAAAAAACTTATGAGGGGAACTCAATAACCTAACCTATGGAGGTGCAGTAAGAAGCAACCATCACTTAATTGTGAGGGTCCCTTATCAGCAATGACATGGTTGGTGTGTCATATAAGCTAATTTGTATGGAAAAATTTACTTTTGACAACCTACATTTTCTCTTGCTTGCATTTATCAACTATATATTTAATAAAATATTAAATTAAAACATAAATTAAATTATTGAAAAAAAGACTAATAAAAGTGATTTGTGGAATAGTAGTATAAAGTTTGATGGAAGTGAAAGTTTCAGGTCCCAATTTATATACAAGGACATGGGCATAGCAGAACATATATAATAGTCTATTTGAACGTAAATAGAAAAAAGAGAGTAAAATATCTATGTATAGTCGGAAGGCGACCACCATTGTTGATATGAAGATTAGGAAGGGAATAGCATTAAAAAACTGTTTTTGGATCTTGATAACATATTATTTGCAGAAAAATAATATGTTCACAGAAGACGTGACAAAACAATAAGAGAGACAACACAAAAAAAGAAAGAATTGTCTATTAAAAAATTGTTTTTGTATCACTGCTTGGTAAAGAGAATGTAAATTGAAAAACAGTTTGCAGGCTGTGATTCTCATTTCTCTCAATGTAAGGTTGAACTCAAATTTATTTAAAGCATTACTGTTCAGAAACTTTTCTCCTCAATCGGAACTTTCCAAGAAACCAACAGAACCTTGCTACAATTCAAAAGCTATTTTTCATAGCTAAAATAAATGCATTCACACCAAACTTGCTTGATATTTACCCGGAAAACAAGCTCACAATCACTCTTAAAAATCAAAAGGGAAAATTGATTTGAATGACAATTGCATGAATGATGAATCCAGCACAACACATCCTATAACTTGGCTCCTTTATCAGCTGTCCATGGCACCGTAGCTAGAATGGCCGTGATAAGATCAAAGTATAGTGGAAACTGTGCCACAGCATAGAAAATGACTGGTAAAACAGTGGCTGCATAAATGGGGTATAGAACCATCTTGAATCTGTGACTAAGCAGAAAATAATGACCGGAGCAGAAAGAGACAAACATTGCAGCAATGGATACAAAGAGAGAACTCAGGCCTAGAAGAACTTTGAATGGCAAAGATCTGCGAAAATCTTTGGATTGCTTTCGAGAAGTGAGAATGGTAAGGAACATTATGAGTCCAGTGACAGAGAAGCAAAGTCCAACAAGTGAAGCAACGGCAAATATATCGAATGCAGGCTTGCCTTCTAAACGAGGCCTACCTTGTTCATCGGTGCCACCGGGGATGGCGCTGGCAGTAGCAAAGGAAACACCAGCAACAAGTGCAGCCACAACAGAACAAGATTCAGATGTTTCCTTCAGCCAATTGCCACTTTCATGTATCAGGCTTTTATGTGTTTCCTCGAATATTTGCCCTGCAGTTTTCCCCCGATTGTCGCTTCTAAAGTAAAAGTGTTGTGGCACAAGGCTTTTAATATACTGCTCCAACGAAAAACAATAGAGGCTCATTCTATGAAATACCCTAGTAATCAATGTACAAAACATTAAAACAACAATCTTGATGTGTTGATAACTCAAAGTAACATTTGTTTGTGTATACCTGAAACCACTTTATGTCCCACATCATTTGCAAGGCAGAACCAGCTATCTGTGGAGACTTGTCGCCCCCTGGAGCATATGCTGCCCAGTGCAATATGGTGTTCTCATTTTCATCTACTGTCAGAGCTAAATTATTCCAAACTTCTGGTTTTGACTGCATCTTCATTTTCAAATTCTCAACAACAAAGGGTTGCCTGTTCATCACTGCCACCAGCAACACATTCTCTTTATGTGAATTAGTGTTATGGATGACACTTGGAATTCGGTTTAAAATTTCATTCACCATTTCAACTATGCCATTTCTTGCTGCAACCAGAAATGCTGTCTCCGTTTTGTCAATTTTCTTCTCAGCCACTTTATCACTTTCTTTCTTAATTGTGTCACTTGGGCTTAAAGATCTTTTGTCTATAGCCTGTATTTCTTTTTCTTCCTTTTCCAACCATCTCAATTCATTAGCTGCACTAGCTTCACCTGTCAGTATGAAGTCAAACCAGAAAAGGTAAACGTTGTTCTTTATCTTCACATACATATTTTACAGACAAAAGAATTTTATTAATAAAACTTCTAAGCATGTTTAAGGAGATTGCTTTTTAAATTTATTCATCATTGTCAATTTTTTAAATTAGTTTTGAAGGTATGGAAATGACTATAAATCGTATAGCGTATCAAGTTTACAGCATCTTTTATTCATTTGTTGATTGTACCATGTTAGACCCTTTATTACTATTATCGACATAGTTGGCGTGTAAGAACTTTTCTATTTTTTTGTTACACTTAGAAGTTTATATAGTCTTGTTTGATACTCTGTATATATAGTTTTCATATATGATTTCTTTGTGTACTATTTTTTACTATTCTTATTTATTGTACCATTTATTGGACGATGAACTAGATGTTTACTAGTGTTAGACACTACATAATAGTTTTTCTGATTTCTAATAAACTTAGGTTTATATACATTTCAAGAAAATTATTAAATAAAAATTAATTTTAAAAATCAAAATAATTA
>Ga0123341_1006178_pt1 | contig 10796 bp, 9 predicted proteins | sample Turbeapinknodule_FD_89959 | JGI IMG/M metagenome (GOLD analysis project Ga0123341, IMG submission 89959) | Root nodule microbial communities of legume samples collected from Mexico - Turtle bean Mexico pink nodule | ecosystem: Host-associated > Plants > Roots > Nodule | place: Mexico: Nepantla...
CAGTAACAAATATAAACACAAAATTAAAACAAATCAAAACAATTAAAATATTTACAATATTTAGGAAATTATACTCAACTACTCAACCTATTCTCCGGCAACGGCGCCAAAAACTTGATGACTTTTTACGGCAAGTGCTCCGCGTTTGTCAGAAGTAATAATTGTCTATAAGGACGGATATCGATCCCACAAGGAACAGTAAATTATCAAGTACAATATTCGCTAAATATAACAACATAACAATAACAATAAAAAGAGTTTAGAAGTGATTGTGTTGGCATTGATAAATAAGAAAAACAAACAAAGAATTAGTTGCTTCAATTGGAAAAATAGGGGTTAGGTTTCATCTCTCCCAATTGAGTTACAATTCACTCTATGGTGGTTTCCTCTCAATCTGACACACTACAATTGAGTCTCTAGCCCTCTATTTATCCTAGTTTTCTAGGGTTAGGTTGTTTCATATGTCGCGCTAATGGGCTAAATGATAAAACATACAAAAAATGCTCAATCTTTCTTTGCATCTTTTTCAATTTTAGGACCTTCTATCTTTATCTTTTTACCTCAAATCATTCATCTTAAATCTAAATCTCCAATCTTCCTTAGAAATCTGCAATTAACACCAAATTTAGGAAAAAAATACTCATATTCAAATAAAGATCATAAAAAATATAAAAAGGTATAAATTCATAAATTAGGGATTATTTTATATGTAAATTAGAAATAAATCCTCATAAGTGCCTATATTTTAATATGAAATATTACTGAAATTAGGCACTTATCAAGCGTAAGTTCTAGAACTCCTAGCACATGGAAGAATTCTAGAACCTACCTCACATGTGCTAAATTTAGGAGCCACCTTCCCATGTGCCAACATTTGAATTTCCCTCCAATTTTCTTTTCATATTCAGCCCTCTCTTGCTATATATAGAGGAGCTTGGGTCATGTAAATTGAAGATTAATACATGAGTGAATTGCTGTCAAAATTGTGTCAATCTCACTCTTTGCCCAAAACCTCCTAGGTTAGGCTTTTAATCTTCCTAAACTGTCACCTTCCAAGTAGAGTTGGCCTCACCACTCTCAAATCCTACTTCTCATGCACCTTCAAGGTCACCACCACTCTTAGGAGGACCTTGTTCCATCTTCAATCCATGAAGCTTCCGCAATTCACCTACAAATCCGAAACTAGAAAGGCACAAATCCATCAATGGATGTTTAAGTAACAATGTAACCTGACCTTTTAAAAAAATAAACTACATTGAAAAAGTGTGATCTAAAATAATACAAACATGGTGTTTAATTGTAGGTATTTTAAATCATATTTAATTAAAGTTGTCTTTAATATAGAGAACGAATATAAAAATATTAAATCATATTTCTCACATTTTTCGTGAAGGCAATGCTTGTGTTGACAAGCTTGCTAACTTAGGTTTTATTCATAGGGAACAACTTCATTGATATAATAGGTTTCCATCTAGTCTATTTTTATAATTCTTTATTAATAGGTATAGATTACCAAAGTATCACTTTTCTTAGGTTCTATTTTATGGGTTTTGGCCTAGTCCCCTATATTTGCTTGTATTTCCCTTTTTTCTGTTATTTTAAATAATACTTTTTCATGTGGTGACAGATGATTGTTGAAGTTTGAGGTGTCAAGTCTAACTAAGATGTCAAGTCTCATAGTGATCCCTAACATGATAGCTTTTTGTAAAAAAATGAAATAACATAAAATTTAAAAGTCTTCAAAGTTTTCTTCTCATTTCTCATAAGTATTTCTCTTCAAGCCTTACTTGTTTGCTCTCGAAGTGTGAATACCCCTTACAAAAGTCTTTTGTATTTTTAAGATGTTACCTAGAAGTTAGCTTAATTCTCACAAAGAACAAATCTAAAGTGTATTCCACTTCAAGAGTCAATAAGAAAAGTAATAAAAGCTCAATTTTGAAAAGTAAAACTCATGGAAAATTAGAAATGAGACAAACTCAAAGATGATAATAAAAATTATAGAGAAGCAAGAAATTAAAGGTTATGAAGTAAGTAGGCACTCAAAAAGAATTACCTAGAGATTGGAACTAGAATGGATTACAAAATTTAAAAAAAAAAATAAGAATTAGAACATTGTTCCACCGCTGGCCTTCAATTTGCTCAATGCACAAAATTTACATTGCACTGGTTAGCTTCAATTGCATTGCATCAATTTACTTCCAATCAACAATTCACTTCAAATAACACTCAAACAACCACCAATATATCCTCACGGTCAAAAAATTTTAACACACACTAGCAGCTTCGACAATATCTAGTGGCTTAAACTATTCAACGCAGCTGCTAAAGAAATCAACTTTATTGTTGCATTAACAAAATATCAGCACCAATGTCTTTCAATTAATTCGTGGTCAAAGTCAATTTCTAAACCAGATTTGTGACAAGCTTTTACCACTTCAGATTTTTTTTTCACTGAATCAATTTAACAAACATGTTATCTGCTTCAAATCAATTTCAAATAATCACAAGACAATTCAATCCGTCCACCGAATGCTTCAAATCACTGATTCAAAATAATGATAACTCAGCTACCACACATGTATCAATTGTACCAGGAAATTCATTCTCCGAACTAAAAAAACAGCTGATCATGTTCATATTAAAAAAATTCAGAAACGTTGAACGTCAACCGGAGTAGTTCACTAATGAGCGTGAGTGAACATCAACTGAAACTGATCATTATTCATTATCTTAATCGAACATGGAAATCGCAAAAGAAGAATTGCACCGTACAATCATACCGATAATGCTTCAATTAATTTGGGTTCAACTCTGAAACAGGTTCGCGTGCTCATTCTTCTAGCAAATTTCACCGTTTGTTTTTTTTTATTGAGAATCTCCAAAGCCGGGATTCGCAATCTGATAAATCTTCCAGAGGGTCGTGGATGAGCTAACGGATCTTATGCGCTATTTCAATGATCTTTAATTTGAAGAAACTAGCACCGATTCTAATAAATCTCACCAATTATGGAGTAATTTCAATTCATGTGATGAAAATTGCTTTGCGTTTAATAATTTTGTTTATGAATATCGACTCTACCACTGAAATCCAATTCAGTTCTTCAATTCATCAACGTGGAGACTTCATGAAATTGTAGCGGCTTCTCTCATGGAACTTCATTTTCAAACGCGACAAGAAATTATGCACAAGATGAACGTGAATGAAAGCGCAATCAAATTTTTGTGAAAATTTTGAACACAACAAATTACTGTTCACACCTCTGGAATTTCTTTTGCACCATGGAAATTTTGTCAACAAATTTTCGAAACTGATTTTTTCAAGAAAATGATAGTGGAAACCTAAGTCCAAAGAAATTTTAGTAATCTAATAGCAATTTAAGAATTTGAATATAAAAATTAAAAACACTCAATAACTATAATCTATCTGAAAAATTGAAAATTCAAAAGTTTAACTAATTGAGTTTATGACATAGGACAAAACATGACTCTAGGCAAAATATTCATGATCATGTAAAATCAAAATGAACAATCATAAAAAAAATTACTGAATAAATTTGAAGATTAAAAAAAAATCAAAAGAACACATGACTATTGGAGCACACACATGGAGGTTAAAGATTAACTAAATAATTTGAAACAAACATAAAGTCAAGAACACAATTTCAATTATTAAACAAGTTCAAGACATTCAATAAAACATATGAACAACGTGGAAATTAAAAAAAAAAAATAGAAGAAGAATTACTTAGCTCTTACAACCATAATTCTGATTCCAAATGATGGAAAACGTTCTTCTTCTACTAGTCTTTTTTATGATTTCTTCTTTGGATGGATGATAAAGGAGAGTTGAGCACCAAAAGCATTCTTAAAACATAAGAGGACTTTTTGGTTGTTTGAGTGGAATAAAGGAATTTGTGAGAATGAGAGGTGAGGTCAAATCACTAGAAAAGAGACTAGGCTAAGTCTAGAAACAGACTAACCTAGGAAGAACTTAGAAACAAGTAGAATGACAAAAAAATAGGCATTGTTTCATTATGTACAAATTTCAAGTTAAAAATTACAAGAGAGGAGAACTCCAATTTATAGGAGGCTTAATTATCAAAAAGAGGGAGAATGTGAGGGAAGCTTCTAAACCTAGCTTGGAGCCCAAGTTTAACGAAAACTTGGAAGGAAAGCTTCTAACCCTAAATTGGAGTTCAAGCTTTGCACCGCATCCCGTGCATATCCTTCCTAGCTAAGGTTTCTATTGGGTCATTAGAGGCCCAACTGGAACCCAAGCTAGGTTTTAGAAAATCCTATTTTACTTGACCCAAATACATGGTCCAATTATTCTATGCTAGCTACTAGGTCCAATACATTGCTCAATAAAAATCCTAAACTACTTTATAAAATTATTTAAAATAAATTTTGGCCCAAAATGATGATGACTAGTCCCTACTGGAGTCAACTGAGTTTCAGTCTTCTTGTAGTTCTCTAACAAAGGCTCCAATATTCTTTCATGGTATGAAAGTCTCCTCTGAAATGTTATGTACAATCCTTCATCCTAGAGTTGTCCTTTTTATTTGGCCTTCAAAAGATAGACAACAACCCAATTAGGATCAAATGTACAAATAAGTTCTTGAACAAAGCTCTAGGTCTTCATTCTCCTTATTTTGTGGATATTATGGTTGGATGGATTTTCATTAATCTGCTCAATGGAACTTGACTGGTTGGTCAAGAATTTGACATAGTCTGTTGCAATAAACAAAATAGTATAAAAATACTTTATAAGCACTCTCATTCACCTCTTTGTATATTGCATGTTATTTGCATAAGTAACTTAAAAGGGTGAACTGTTAAAACAGAAGTTGTAAAAATTAAAAGTCTCCATTGCTCTAAATATTGAATCTATCATCTGAGTATGAAACATCAAATGATACTTGTGAAAGTCAAAGAAATTTTTAAACCCAATTCAACTCTCCCTTTTTGTGTTTTGTCTTGATTTTTCACAGGATCTATATCTTAAACAGTAAGATTGAGAGTTTTTAGACGTTTAAGGAGTGACACACCATGATGAGTAATCGAACTGAGGCCAAACTTAAAGTGCTCAGGATAGAAAATCGATTGAAGTTTGTTTTAGGGGAGTTAAATGAGTTTGTAGGATAAAAGGTATAAATAAGCAAAAAAACAATTGCAAGTATACTATAGCAATGGAATAGTCGAGAGAATGAAAAAAATCATTTTGGAGATAATGAGATGTGTGTTGTTGGGAGTTGGATTGCCTTATAATTCCTTTTGGTGAAATGTTGCAAACACTATTGTTTACTTGATAAACAAGAATGCATCTAAAGTGTAAGACTCCTAAGAAAGTATGGAGTGGAAGAACATAAATTATGTGAATTTTAAGGTGTTTAGAGCCTTGGCATTTACATATGTCAACAAGAATAAACTAGAAGCATATGCTCATAAATGCTCACCTTATTAGCTATGCTTTGACAATAGCTGAAGAGATACAAGATTTAGAGCCTAGGATACTTGCAGAAGGTGGTTGAGATGTTTAGGATGCATGAATCTAAACTTGTTGGAACACTTTAAGACATCACACAAAGCTCTATGTTACCCAAGCTCATAGTACAGAGGAAGCTATGAGGGAGATGAAGACTACTTTATATGCTAATGGAGTAGGGAGCATCGTGTATGAGATGACCTGTAGCAAATTGAATCTGGTGCATGTTAGTGTGGTTAGAAAATTCATGGAAGATATAGGACATGCTCATTAGGAGACTTTGAAATGGGTGATGATATATCTAAATGAAGCAATATTGTCTAGTCTAGTGTATAGAAAGTCTACCCATAGCAAAGTTGTTATAGAGGGGTTTATAAATGTTGACTATAAAGGTAATTTTAATACCAACAAGGCTATTTCTAGGTATGTGTACATTGTTTGGAACTATACTTAGTTGGAAGGCCATCTTGCAATCTTTTGTTGCATCAGTTATTACCTAGGTAAAATATATCACACTCACAAAGGGGGTGAAGGAGGCACTATGGTTGAAGGAATGATGGGAGAGTTGGGTACAATGTAGGATTGTGTGACTATTCAGTGTGATATAGTCCAAATATTTTTCATCTACCTGATCATCAAATATACCACCATAAGAGAACCAAACACATAAAAGTTAGAATGTACTTTGTGAGAGATGTTGTTGAGTTCATAAATGTTAAAATTGAGAAGATAGCCTTAGAAGAAAATCTCACATGTGTTTACAAAATACTTACTAAAATTGAGGTTAAAATAGTGTTTGGAGTGGATTAATTTTTTTCTTAAGAAGAAAGGAAGATGAGTGTAAATGGTTTGCTTTTCTTAATAAAAAAAAAAATACTTATATGGAGTTAAATTTACATCACTAAAAGGCATAGTAAAATTAAGGTGATAATATATATCAAACTATTTTAATGGTTTAAATAAATAATTACATTAAACAACTTTAAACATTTTAAATTTCAAAACAATTCAATATTTTTTTTCACAAACACAATGAGTATAATATCATTGGTTAGATGTTTTCAAAAATCAAATTCAAATTTTACCACACAAAGCATAAAATATAATTCATCTAACTGCTAACTGAAGATAGTACGTGACATCAATTAAACTTTTAATAAAAGTCAAACTTGTTATTTGCAATTCCCATTTTCTTTATATTAGGATATAGCAATTTGGCCACAATAAAATCATACAGCCATTTGTATAAAATTTCACCAAAATTCAAGTAAAATGTTTAAAAAAGTAAAAGCATCTAAATAACCAAAAGTTATAAACCCTAACTAGTTTCATGGATCCAGATTCCTAATATTAGAGCTATCTATTGCTTCCAAGAGGATCAAAATGCAAATTAATTCTTTGCCCCAAATTCTTTTGCAATGATTGGCCTTACATCATCTACATCAACTAGCTTTTCCAAGAATGAGAGCAAAGCAAGCAAAGAACAGTCACTAGGGTCATCGTACCAGCTTTTGATAGGAATCCCATTGTTAACTTGAAATCTAAATACCTGTCATCAAAACACATTCTAGGTTTCAGTATCATAAACCTTTGAAATGAAAAATTCCTAGCACAACATATTTTCACACTTTTCTCAATAAACATTGTTATTTGTGAAATTTCTGAAGTATATATTTTCCAAAAGAGGAAGATGATGAATCTAGTGAAGTTTTATGATATTGAAAAGGACATAACAAAGTAACAATATAAATGAGGGTGTTGGAATCAAAATCAAAAATGGAAATGGTCACAATACATTTATTTTTTATTAATATGTGAAGTAAATGAATATAAAAGCACACTCTAGTTAGTACAAAAATAATAAAATTTCAATCTATCTAAATTCTAAATAATAAGATTGCATGTTAAATATGATATTAAAACAAATGTTGTTGCTAAGAAAACAAATACAGTAAATGGAAGAAAAAAAATGTGGCAATAGAAAAATAAAGAAAGAAAAAAATACCTCTGGAGTGTTGTCAATTATGAACACCTTTGCTAGGTCAATCCCAAGAACTGTGAGATCCTTAACACAACGATGATCTTTCCAGGTGCATGATTCTCGGTACATGCGTCGTGCAAAGAGCTTATTATTAGGATCAAGAACATCTAGCACTTTTGCAGCATATGTGCTTTGACTAGCTGTGAAAATGATGACTTCAAACATATCGGATACTTTTGTCAGAAATTCTTGGAGAAAGGGTCTCTTTCGCACATACACAGTGAGCAATCTATTTGTGATCATTTGAAATGTGAAGTCAGCATCGCAGTTCTCTAAGGAAGAATGTACCAAGGTTTCTGCAGAGAAGTATATAGTTTACAAACAAATTACAAATCATAAAATTGTCTGAAGATAAGTTTTAGTCTTCTAAGAAAATTGTTCTTCTTTCATCCTTCAAATTTGAAAACTATAATACATTCACTTTTGGTCTTCCTAGTGCATTTTGTAATGGTTTATAACCTCATCAAATACTAATTACAATTACTTTAGGACAATATGAGATTTTAGAAAGTTACCATCCAAATCAAGAACAAGGGTATTCTTCTTTTTGCTTATTTCCTGGTTTACTAATGCAGGCAATATGTGAACTTCATCATCCGATGGCACTGAACAATTCCCAGTAAATGTCTCTTGATGAATATGATCCACTCTATCTGAATCAAGTTCTTGAGTGAATGGAATGGCCTGCTCACACAAGAGATTATTAAACCACAAAGGATCACAATATTGAAACCCATAATTGTAATATGAAACTCCTAACGTATCCTCCAAAGTAGGAAACACCATATTTCCATCAACATTTATCCCAGGAAATTCAAGATCATGAAGGTTAACATAGTTTTGACTGTTGTCAAATACAGTTGGTTCATCACTGGGATACCCAATCTCACATGTTTCATATATATAGGAGTCTAACATGGCAGACATTTGTAAAGGGGTGAAGGAACTGTTATCCACCTGATCAGGTTCCCAAGTTATTTGTTCCCTCTTAACTGCAATGATAGACAAAAATTAAAATTACTGACATAAATAAAGTTATAGTATGCAGGTATCAAAAAGGATGTACTAGAATTAATAGGTCACTGTTCCAAACTTACACAACTAGTCTTGAATTCTAAAATAACAAATATTAATCTAAAAAATTATTTGTTTTGCCCTAATTATGGTGATAATTTACATGTTGTTATCTTTATCATCTCAAAATATTCAAATTGGGTACCTATTTCAAATTGCTGACTAAGGGGATAGTTACTCCCATCAATATAAGGCAACAATGTTTCTAGACCCGAGGATACAGAAGGTAGTACAGAGTCCTGCCATAAACAAACAATAAGTGTAAATAATGTCAACCAAAACCAAATATATATATATATATATAGGATATAAAAAAAGTCATAAGTGAATCAATAAAAGAGTAACTAATACTATAATCACCAATATACACATATAAAATAATATATTAGATTTCACACACAAATAAAAGCTACAAATGAAGGGGATAAAATAAGAAAATAATTAATCTAGCCATCGCAACTCCTACTTCCAAACTAATATTACAAGATAATAAATTTTTACAGTTTACACATTAAGAATTAAATCAGAGATATATCTTAATGTTTTGATTGAAAGTAGTAATCAGAAGCAACATTCAAACCAAACACACATGCAATACACCAAATTTATTAGCAGTATAGTGTGGAAAGCTAGATGTATAAGTAAATAAATAAAAGAAGAACATCAAAACTCATTTTTACTGTTACTGCTATTGAATCTGTAGATCCACTGAATGAAAGAGAGTTCTGCCCCATTGAATCTATACATCCATTGAAAGAAATATAGGACTCCCCTATTGAATTTGTGCATCTATTGAAATAAAAAGAGGTATCCTCCATCACATTATCCTCGAGAGATTCTTCACTTTTGCAACAATCTGCATCAAACATGTCCAATTAAATACTAAGTTGTACAATATGTTCAAATAATGGGGATAAAACTAAATTTATGCTATAATATTTGCATTTAACACTTTTCAATCTTTCCAATATCTAAAGTTATCGAGGATTACCATTTTGATATGTTTCTTTTGTCTTAGTTACTCTAATCATGGACCATGGTGCTTTATATATTTTTTTTGAACTCGGAGAGACGTGAGGGTAATTTCCCTTTTTCTTTTTGGAGTTTGTAGTTGTCTTTGTCTTCATTTTAACAATCTGAGCTTCTCAAGCATAGCCTATAAGGTCAATTCAAGCAATTGAAGAGAGAAAAAAATAATCATAATGTAGTTCATGCAAAACATATATGCATAAAATGAAATTCGAAATTGGTCATAGACAAACATACTAATCTGCACTGTGTTCACGCTTCACAAATGTTGTTCACACACCACACCAAGTTCCTTGTTAGCAGAAGCTAAGGACCTGCAACAAAAGCAATACTTCAATTTCTATCTATGAGGCTCTTTATCCCAAATTCCTCTCTCATGTCACACTCCATACCCTTCAATTCTATAAGGGGTACCCTTCAATTTTACTAGGGGTGGTGCCCTCTGGTAGATTTTTTTAAATTAGGAAAAACATACAAATAAGTTTTTTTAGTCAAAACCTTTTTCACTGGGCATCTCTTTAGCAAAACTAGCTGATAACGCATAACTGGTAGTGAAATTGCTAATAACAGATAAATATAAAATAATATTGAAATACATATTTATATTTTTTTTAATAAATTCTATTTATTTATATTATTTAGTATAACCGCAAATAACTTAAAATATACTCTGCACTTATTAACGTGCTAATTTCAATAATCAAGTGAAGTATGTGGGGGCTTTAGAAGGAATAATGTAAAACATAACTTAACCGTTGTCATAACATATTAACAAATTGATAAAGAATATTATTGTGCATTAATTGACAACTCAGAAATTAAAAGAACCTTCAATAAAACATTAAATGAAATTAATTAGGAAAATTAAAAAATAATAAGAAATGCAAATAGTGGTATAAGAAAACCAGACAGCTCACCCACTGTAAAACAAAACATCTCTTCTAAAATATGAACAATAATTAATAAACACTGGACAAATATTTCTTTAAAATCATTAAATAGAAATCAAGATACAAAATAATTAATGGTTATATTGACTAAATTAAATCTTATGTAAGATAGTAAAAAATTATTAGTGTCTAAATTAATTTTTATTATTGATAAAAAAAATTAAATTGATATTTAATTAACTATCAAAATTTTAGTTATCAATTATTTATATTTTAA
>Ga0123341_1006179_pt1 | contig 10794 bp, 9 predicted proteins | sample Turbeapinknodule_FD_89959 | JGI IMG/M metagenome (GOLD analysis project Ga0123341, IMG submission 89959) | Root nodule microbial communities of legume samples collected from Mexico - Turtle bean Mexico pink nodule | ecosystem: Host-associated > Plants > Roots > Nodule | place: Mexico: Nepantla...
ATATCCATGAAACGAGCAGGCTTCTGAATATCTCGTCTTTGTCTTCTAACTGCAATTGGCGCTGATTGCTGTTGAGATTCTTGGGTAGGAACCTCTTCCTCATCTGACTCTTCTTCTGCCATATGAGAGTCACTTGTGGTATTTCGTGTTGGGATCACCACCATGGTTATCAAACTCGCGAGTCAACTCGTTGACTCGTCTGAGTTTACGTGCCCACTTTGCCTTACCGAGTTAACTCGGTAGTAAACTCGTTTTTGGGGTAAACTCGGTGAACTCGGTGAAATCGCAGTGAACTCACCTGTCCATAGCTAATAGTGTTAGTGTACAACTGTCCATAGCTAATAGTGTTAGGCGGTAGCACACAACTGCTGAATGGCACAAACACTATAAATATTTGTAATATTCATTTCATTTGTTGTTGAACAATTAAGAAAAAATCCTCTCATTCAGTTTCTAAGAGGTGACATTGAGGGTGGTGTCCTCGAGGCAGTTGATGGTGGTTTTGAGGGTATTATTCATCATGGTAAGTCGAGCCAAATTAATAGAACATTGTTCTATAGAAAAGGCAAAGGATAATTGAGCTTGGCTATGTTAAGGGTATATTGATAATGTTGTGCCTCATAAATAAAGTACCTTTCAGGTCTGTAAAAGCTACTAGTGTTGATTGATTGGTTCATGTTTTTTTGTTGCATTTAGGTCCTTGAAAAAGTTTTATGTTAGTACGTTAATACTTTCACTAAATGGGATTGTTAACAAAAGTACAAAACATGAGTGAAGTGGCATAGTGGGAGGTTTTCTCACTCCTAGGTCACTCGTACTCTTTCTCATTCCAAATTGACCTAAACTTTTGAATAAATCAATTTGTAGTAGTGTGCAATGAATTCAGGCTTTAAGAACAAGATTTTTGAAATCTTGATATCCGAGGACCGTTTTTCCTTTTCCACATTCTCCTTCAACTCGAAAATGTCCATGATGGATTGCTTCTTCGGTGCCTTCAACTTTGACTGCCGCATCTGGCACCATTCCTCTCAGAAAAAGCAACTTTGATGTCTGCATTCACCGCTGAAGACTTCTGGTTTGTATAGCTTGTACATTTATTATTCTACAACATAACTTGCCCATTTGTCATGTCTTAATGATTTTCTTGCTCTCATAGTTTGTATTGCTGGATTTTGCAGATTTAGAGGTTCAAAGTAGTTCAGGACGTACTCTTTGCTTGTTAGGTTACCGAGCAACAAATTGGTTTCATGTTATGATAATTGTTAGTTCTAGGAATCTATTACACTAACAGAAACATGGAACCCAAAAGAAGAAGAGTTCTGAGAAGTATATTGAATACTAATGGTGAATTACAAGATTGGATTAGAACCATAAAAAAATGTCCAATGGGCAATCTATTTGTCATTTACATCTAACTTCTATTAAAAATATTAACTAGCTCTCACAAATGACTCCAACTATCCTATTTACATGTGTTAGCTTATTTCATATCATTTCAATTTTAAGTTTTATTATGTATGAATTAATAATTGTAAATTTAAAAATACATATAACAGTTGCTCACATTGTACTGTGGTGTACTATTTATCATTCTGACAATAATAAGACATTCCTTTTTGTTCAGATCAACTATTGTTACATTATTTACTTGTTTACTTTAGATGTTGCTGTGAAGTCTTCTTTTAACCCCTCCCTTTGAGCATTTTTAGCATTGCCGCATTGAAATCTCAGCACACCAGACAAATCATCTCAATCTTCTTCGCTTCCTCTTCCACTTCCTCCTCCTCCACCGCACATCTATTAGTAACATACTTATTCACTTTCTCTAGTTCACTCTCATTAGAAACACCATCCGATTCTACCTTCCTTTGTCTTCACCATCTCTGACAAGGTAAGATCTTAGTTCGGTGAACTCATCCAACCATTGACACACAACACCCCTCACTTCTCTTCCCAAATTCTCACATTTTTTCCTATTTCACGCTTCTCATTCTATCCCTTTGGCATGGCACCATTGTTTTCCTTCTCCATCACACCTACAAATCAATCCCTCTCCATTATACATGGCTGATCTTACCGAGGATGAGCTTGGGATCTCCCAAGGTGTTTGGGGCGAGCAAGATGATCAGTCCGAGTTGCTGGACTGAGTGGTGGAACACCTATAGAAGATTCTTCGACGCTCAAGTCAGTAAGAGCTTAGATAAATATAAAGAGATTTAAGTGAGTTATGAGATTAGATTATACTTCCTGAAGAATAATGCTATAGTTATAGGCTTTTGGGCCTAATGAAGTGTCCAATAAGGTGGTTACATACTTGTAACTTCTAGGCCATGTTGCACAATGTGTGACCTATATATGCGGTACTTTCACAATCAAGTCGAGTTATAAGGTAACTGCAGGCTACATTTTTGGTTGTACCTTGGTCTGTTTCAAGTTAGCCAAGCTGGAGTCCTTCAGGGACGAGCCAGGCATGTTCATCAACTTCTACAAGTCAAAGCCTTTTCCATGATGTCTGCACGAACAATATAACACAATGCAGGTTAGAAAAATACTAATACAAAATCAAATAAGCTTTAGAAATTATATACCCTATAAAGAATGCTTCAGGATCTTTGGCAAGTGGAACGTTGACAAGGACTTTACAGTTTATAGGCCTCGACAACCCCTTGATTAGCTCCACATTTTTCTTCTCTTCGGGGGAGAGAAGGTACTTGACCCTTGATTTAAACTTATCCAGACATTGCCAGTACAATGGAAAGCAAAGACAAACGTCCAGGTAAAAGAAGTCTTTTTTGCTTGTCCTTAGCAGTGCTCAGCTTGAAGAATTTATCTTTGAAGTTTTTAAAAGAAGAGGCATAGATGGTAAAAAGAGGACCAAAATGGTCCCCATTTAATGAGACCCAACCAACCCGGTTCCCGTGTTTTAGCTGGTCAAAATACATGAACGTGTTGGTGGTCGGTTTGATTTTTAAATGATGGCACAAGACTTGAAAAGCCTTAAGAAAGGCCTAGTTGGTGGTTGACCCTAGTGATTCAACAGAGTCGAACATTAAAATAGGAGTCATTTAAGAGTGGGATAGGTGTCACTGTGGCACTTATTGATGATTTAAATTTCTGTTAGAGTTTCAGTAATGTGGCAGCTAATTCTTTTCTGGGCTCGAGTCCAAAACAAAAATATATATTTTTCAGAAACAAAAAAGAAATCTAATAACAATAAGACATACCCGTTCATCATTTGGAATTTTCTATTTTCAATAATCAGTAAATAATCTAACAAAGTCTATCAAGCTAATGCGCCTCTTTGTTGTCTTCTTGGGTCGTGAGTGTTGGTTTGGGCTTTGTTACTATCAGATACTAGGTTAAGGGAGAGGCATTCAAATTTAAGCGTTTAGGGTATAGAGCAGTAGCTGTTGTAAAAGGGGAAACCCTAGGAGGGAAGAGTGTTGTCCTATTTTTTGTTCTTTTCATCTTATTAACAAAATCTGTTTTCTATTTCCCATTTCCCATTTCTAGTTCTTGGTTCTTAACAAAAGTCAACAATGAAGAATATGTAGGCATGGAACTCATCTCTTGTACCTTTAGAGTTGTCTAATATGGTTGTAAAATGTTGTAACTTGTAAGTGTGTAATTGTAAGTTTATATTAATGGATCCATTGTTTCACATGTGGCTCTTTCCATTCCTTACGGATGCTCCACTGCTATTGTTCTATACTTCTTCTCAATATCATCGTATTTTGCTTTATAAGACATTTAATGCTCTGTTACTCTTAGGATTGAGAATGGAAATCAGGTACTGGATAAGAAAAATAATCGTGAAGTGCGACGACCTCCAAATTTTAGCGGTCCATTGATGCTTCCACCACGAGCCTCAGCAAATAGTTTATCAGCTCCAATAAAGTCTTCGGGAGGTACTTAAGCTATACGTATGCACCAGCAGGCTATGTGCAGAATTTCAACTAGTTTTTTAACCAAACCATCTTAATTCTAAGTTTAATTTGGTTCCCATCACTCTTGGTAGGATTCAGGGATTCCTTGGATGACAAGTCTAAGGCTAATCAAGTACAAATTAAAGGGCGATTTTCTGTGACATCAGAAAATTTAGATCTTGTAAAGGTGTGCTCTATTCTTACAACTGAATTGTCTTATCATTTAGCATTAACTGACTTCACATTGGAACATAGGATATTCCTGCAAGTTCAGTTTCACGCCGATCACATTGTTCTAATTAATTACTATTTATGTATTTATGTCATAAATTCCCTAAACTGATGTTTATGTTCCCATAACATTTGATATAGGGCTCATCACTGCGGAAATCTGCCAGTGTTAGTGATTGGATGTTGGATTCCAAACAAATGGTTTGTGCATAAGCCATATTCTTTTGTATCTAACATGTTTAGCACGTCACATATTTGGTTTATGCTCTCAACAATTTATAAAGTTAAATGGATAGAGTTCATTTTCAAATTTGGGAAACTTTTGCATCTTGAGTTGGTTTCCGAGTATATATGATGTATAATTTATTACTTGCTTGTTATGTAAGGCTCATTTATCTTCTACTGAATCTGTTTTTGTTCAGCCAATTAGTCAGGGCACCAAGGATTCTGCCACCAACAATATCTCTGCATCACTTCTTTTGACTCACCTTCAAAATCTTCTCCAGCAAACATCAATGCAACAGGTGAGGAAAATGTCAGAAAGTTAATCACGAAACTGACTTTGCAAATTTATGATCTCATTGAAAGTTCTATTTTAACCAGGATCTTATAATGAATCTGTTGAATAACTTGCAATCTGCTGAAGGGATTGAAGGTAAGAATGAAGGATTTTCCCTTGATTATACTTGAAGCAATTGTTGTAGACGGTTTTGAATGATATAATGATCCAATTAATATTGTCAGTTTCACAGAATGGAAAGTTGCCACCAATACCTCGCAGTTCAGAAATTAATGGGAGTGTGAGTAATTTTTGCCCAATTTATCCTTTAAACTAGTGTGCTTAATTAATTTTCAACTTTTGTACGGTTCCATTTTCTTGGAAGAATTATTCATTCTCTCTCTCATTACATAAACATCTACTAAATCCAATAATGTAATAATTATTCATCAGCTTGATGTTCTCCTCAGACGTTTGTGTCATTGACAGGTTGACACAGCAGCTGCAGAGAGGGAACGTCTTCTGCTTCTCAAAATTATAGAGCTACATACTCGGTTAGTTGTATCAATTTAAATATTATTTCTCACTATTCCTTTTACTTTGACTTCAAATAGCTTATTTACTATTAGTTGTATCATATTACAGGATGACCACTTTGACTGATGAATTGACCGCTGAGAAGTTAAAATACATGCAGGTAATTTTCTGTAGAAACTGTTAGCTCGCTTTCTCTGTTTTATTTTTAAAGAAAATTCATTCATGTTTTTTTAATTAAGATCATGTTAAGCATCATTATTAAATTTTATCATTCCAACTAGATTGACACCTTTAAGGTTCATCAATCACCCACCACAACATGAAAACACTATAAAAACAAGAAAAAAAGATACAAAGAGCCCCAACAGGATCAAACAAAAACCCATGCAAAGAATAAACAACCTCAAAAGACTAACAAAATCTAAACTTCAGGAGGCTTAAACGATTTCTAAAAAAATTAAAACAAACACTGGAAGGTAAAAAATCAAATCATAGAAAATTCAATCTATTAACAAGATCAATGTTAGCAAAACCATCAACACATTTATTATCTTCACAAAAGACATGAAAGACTTTAAAATATATATCTTTGCAAATGTTAAAAGTTTTTTGCCAACAAGCTTTCAACCTTCAAAGAACAATACCAAAATTTTGCAAAGCATTGCAAACCAAAGAGGAGTCACCGTCAAGCATGATGCATTGGTAGTTTGTAGTTTTAACCATGCATGCATTACATAGGTTTCATTTCAACAAACTTTTCTATAGGTACTTGTAGGAGAAAAAAAAGAAACATCTTCAGAAATTAAAATTAGTTTATGCATGAACTAATTTTAACTTTTTGCAGAAATTTATTTCATTATCTTCTCCTAAAAATGTTTGTGTGGGAGAAGTATGTCTAAAAAAACAAATAATCATTAGCAAGTATGTGGGTGTTGTTTGGAATATATGTTTTAAGCTTTAAAATTAAGATCAAACTAATGATTTTGTTATGGAACAGTTGCAACAACAGCTAACGGCACTCCAAACTAAGGAACAAAATAGGGACAAGCTGATTAATCCTGATCTTCTTTAATGAAGTGCATGCACATCCACCTGTTAGTGATGTGTGAGATAAGTGATAGATTAACCTCTTCTAAAGGAGAAGGTGTTTTGGTATTGAAAATAGAGCTGGATATCTTCCCCGATCCAATTTGACATGCCAGCAAAATGTTTGTATGAAGATATACCACTGAGTTACGAACATAATATCACATTATTTATTTCATTCTGCTCTGCTGTATCTTCTGCAACCTGCTAAGTTTGCAGATCCTTTACGCATTTTTGTAAAGAAATTTATACGGGATTTAATATATCCTGAACTGTATTTCGTAGCAGCTAAAGCTTGTATGTTATTATTGTGTTGTACTAATTCTCAAGGCTCTACTTTGATTAAGCATAGAGCTTAAAACGTAAGGACTGATCAAGTATAAAGAAAATAAGGCATGATTAATATTAATTTAAACATTTATTATTTCGTTAAACTAGTATTTAATATTAAACATTTATTATTTCCTGAAACTAGTATTTAGCCTGTGCATGTCGCAATTTAAATGTTCCTGTTATATTCTAATTTTGCATTGAAATATAAATTAATTAATTAAACAGGTTGGCAATATCATTATTAACTTGTGTGGATTATGGATTATGAGACAAATATAACTGAACAAAAATTTCTACTTGTTCTACATTTTTTTTATAAAGAAATGTATTATCATCCTTAGTTCAAACATATTGATGCATCCTAATAGAGATATTTTTTTACATAATCACTTTTAATTAAGCTATTTAATAAATTATATGAATAACATTACTTTTTATATTTAGTTTAATAAAAAAATTGTATCATCTTAAAGCAAAAATATTAATGATTACATTTTAAGTAATATTTCATAAAAATTAACAGGACCAGAATTGTTTGTTTTATATGCATTTCACAGCTTGCTCCATATCTATGCACCACATGATCATGTAACACTGTCTCTTACACGCACTACACAATACAATTATGAAACTCCAAAACCTTTCAAACACAGTCACACTGCCAGCTGCCACTTGCCAATTATAACCCTTGGAATAATTTGTCCCTTTTCCACTCTCACCCTCTAAAATCAACAAACATTTACTGTTACTCATGTCATCTTGCACCTCTTTCATACACTGCTTGGTTATTTGCCCATATACTTGAGTGGTTTTTACTCTTGAGAAGAAGAAATAATTGGCAACTGAATTAGCATACTGAATCTCAGGGTTAGGAGGAAGAGGGCTTCAAGGTAAATTGACACTAAGGGGTCATTTTGATGTCATCTTCAAAAGCTTGCAGTGGGCACACAGCTCAAGTACATGTCTCTCTCCCCCTCTGCTTACTCGGTTCTTAAATCTAAGAAAATTCCAGTTTCTCATCAGAATGAAAATGCCCTTCCTTAGAAGTTTTAAAATTAACCTCTTTCTGGTGTCTCTTTTTGCTACTTGGGTTCAAATCCAACCCAAGGTGCAATGTTACCAATACAAAGTTGGAGATCTAGATTCCTGGGGGATCCCCATTTCATCAAATTCACAAGTCTATGACAAATGGTCCAAATATCACAACCTCAAGATCGGTGATTCGCTCCGTAAGTTCTTCCTTCATCTTTGCAAAAGGTTTGCCAATTTTCAACACTAACACATCGAATATGTGCAGTGTTTCTGTACCCACCAAGCCAAGATTCATTGATTCAAGTAACAGAGGAATCCTACAAGAGCTGCAACCTTAAAGATCCAATCTTGTACATGAACAATGGGAACTCGTTGTTCAACATCACATCAGAAGGGGAGTTTTACTTCACCAGTGCAGAGTCTGGTCATTGCCAAAAGCATCAAAAGCTTCACATAACTGTGGGAGTTGGAGGAAACACCGACACACTTTCTCCAACTTCACTGCCTCAATCCGCACCTTCTTACCCAACTGCTTTTGGCGACATTCCCATGTCTCCTTCTAGTGCTTCTTCCTCACCTCACCCAACTTCAAAATTTTCACTCATAGTTTTTGGATTCTTCCTCTGTGCACTGCTCTCTAGCCTAGTAAGATGATCTTAAATATACTGTTTTTGGCTTCTTTTTCTATTTCCCTATGCCAAGCAACCATTCATATGTATAACTTTTTTATTTTAATTTATTACTCTTTAGCATTGTAATAGTGGATCCAATGGGTCCTTCAAATTAATAGATTCATATACAATTTGTATTAGATTTCACATTTTTAAAAGCTAAACTCGAGGATTACTCATTTTTAATATTTATTGTTATTGTTTCATTATTATAATGCTATTGTTATGATTAGGAATCGATCGCCAATCATAAAGAATTAGAGATTCAATTTCTGATTTTGTTCATAACCAAATCATTGGTAATGATATAGAATATACAATATATAAAAAAGAATAAGGGAAGTATAGATTTAGCATGTGTAATGTTAAGTAATCATCCATAATACAATTTTGAAGGGTTTTCATTTTTTTAATGCTTCTTGTGTTGCTTTGTATTTCAAAAGACGACATCGAACATGAATCCAACTCATACGTGCCTCTCCTTCTTTTACCTTTACTAGAAGACAATATTAGAAACTTTTTATTAAAAATTCATCAAAATACATTATCAATATCTTCAATAAAAACTTTTCACATTGATTCTTCAATCAATATATTCCTAAACCCTAATTATTATCATTCAACACATATTAGTCAAAAGAAATTCGAATTTCAAACAAAGATTTTATTCAAAATAGGTCATGAACATATCAAATGAAGATGACATAATAGAATAGAAGAGATTGAGGGAAACAGAAAGACATTAAACGATAGAACAGGAATTAAAAAAGCAGAAAGGAAATAAGAAAAGATGGGGAGGGACTTAGGAGGCGAAATAAGATTAGATGTGTTATTTAAGTTGAAGATGCATTTCATTAAGATAAGACTTAATAAATTATCATTTTCACAACTATCTCACATTAAGGATTTGTATATTAAAAAATTCAAAGTTACAAGTGATGACGGAGATAGTTATTCCCAAATCCTTAACCTAAAATATAGTAAAATGAGCCTAGAATGAAATCTAAAAATATTATATCTGTAACCTTAAGTAGTCCAAAATAAACGGAAAAGGAGTAAAAGTTTGATTTTTTTTTTAAAATATAGAAAAAAATCTTTAAGTTTGCAAGATTTGAAATGCTTGCTTCATTTTTTCATTCTCATGAGAGTGTATTCCATGCTTATATTGTAAGTCTTCTTCTTTCTCAAGGTGTTAGGCAAGCAGTTATGTAACTATATTACCTCTTCTTACATGGATATATTCATATATCCTTGCTTTTCTATAGACAGTGTAGTGCTGAATCATAAATAATATTTTGTGTTCCTTTATAATGGCTACATGTGATTCATGATATAGTATTACGAACTTTCCTTTTTCGTTGACACTCAAGTAATCTAACATGTCCATTACGAGTGTCTCTTCTGTCACAAACAACCACTACTTTCCTGCATCAGTTCTCCACTCCCATCTTCTTAAAGCTTGCGGAGGAAAATTTTCTACTATGGAAACAACAAGTTCTTGCCACTATTGATGGTCTTATGTTGTTAACATTTTTGAATGATTCTCAGGTTCTATACAATTTCCTCCCAACAACCGATGGTAGCTCTCCTCAAACCAACCCAAATTTTCTTCTTTACCAGCAACGAGATAATTTGATAGTTGCTTGGATGTTGGCATCCATGACCAATCCATTCTTGACCAAAATGGTTGGCCTCCAATCGTCGTCTCAAATCTGGCAAACCCTTCGTACACATTTTGCCTCTAACACTTGTACTTAGATCAAGAAATTATGTTTACGTCTTAAGACTCCTAAACAAGATCACTTTGTCAACAACTATCTTCTAGAGATAATGAAGATCGTTGATTCTTTTGCAACAATTGGTGCATCTGTGTCCATCGACGACCAGGTTGAAGCCATTCTCAATGGTTTTTTAGAGGACTACGATCCTTTTGTCGCCTCCATTATGTTAAGATCGGAACCCTATACCATAAATGAAATAAAGACATTGTTGCTAGCTCAAGAAGAAATACTAGCAAAGCATCGCCCTATGGATCTGGTTACTTATTCCCTTGTTGTTGTTGTTGCTACTTGGCATCCATCGCATGCAAGAAACGAAAGATTGAATCACCGATTTCCTTCCTCTCGTGGTGGTCGTGGTCATTCTCGTCCTTCTTACTCCACAGGTTCGCATTCTTCTCTATCTTTTTAATTGAATACCATTCAAACCCAACCTTAGAATACTTGGACCACTACTCGTCCTCCTTGTCAAATATGCAAAAAGCATGGTCATTCTGCCAAACATTGCTGGCACATGTATGATCAAACTGCTTCTCAAACTCCTCATGCCAACTTCTCTCAATTGTGCCTTCATGACAACACTGTTGGGTTTAATAGTGCCAAAGTTCAAGAGGGGGGGTGAATTGACCTTTTAAAACTTCTTCGCAGAAACAGTGTTTAACCCAGTTTTACAGAAAATAAATCGATTTATGTAAAAATGA
>Ga0123341_1006180_pt1 | contig 10794 bp, 12 predicted proteins | sample Turbeapinknodule_FD_89959 | JGI IMG/M metagenome (GOLD analysis project Ga0123341, IMG submission 89959) | Root nodule microbial communities of legume samples collected from Mexico - Turtle bean Mexico pink nodule | ecosystem: Host-associated > Plants > Roots > Nodule | place: Mexico: Nepantla...
ATAATAAATTTATTTGTAAATACCCTATTAAGTAAAAAATTAGACATAGTTTTTTATCTTATGAAAAAAATAAATTCATATTTTCTTGGCATATAAATAAACTAAATAATACCTTATATATAGAAAAGAATAAAAGGAAAACATAATTAATGTTTTAAGAAAATATGAATAGTTATAAAAAGATGAAAGCTAACTTTTAAAAATAATTATTTTAATAGTGTCTAAAAATTTATACTCAAAATAAGTTTGTTTCCTAAATATTAGTAATAAGAGGTCACACAATATTTTAAACTCTTAAAAAAACAAAAATAAAATAAAATGGAGTATTCAATATAGTCATAAATAAATAAATTTTTTCTTCACACATAAATAAAAAATAAAAATATATGAGTGAATGATTTTATTTTATTTTTATCCTAAAAACACTTAAAAAAAAAAACTTATCCAAGTTCATAACTAATTTTAATATTGAAATTATACTGTTATTATTATTATTTTTTATCGAAAACGTTATTTTTTCCTTATTGATATTTGAAAATTAATTGTATTAATTATTTTATCTCATTCAAAATAAATTTGTAAATAAACGACATTAGGTATATATAAATAATAAAAACATTTTCGGGTCATACCCACCGCAAATTCGGGTGTGGCTGTACTGATATAAACTCCGACTCCGTCCCTCACTCTTACTATATATACTCTTCCATTCTCGACAACTTTTTCTTTTTGCAACAAATTTGCAAATGAAACTTCAAATACCAACATCACTGTGAAACCCTCCCTCCAATTTTTCACGCGAATTTGAACGTTAAAAATCATGATTCCTTCTGGCGTTTCCGACGCAAATTCAATATACTCTCCTCTCCATTCCCTCGAGCACCTTCCCTTGTCACAGCGCCGGAAATTGCTGCATTCCCAAACGCTTCAAAACGACACTCGAACATCGCTCGCTTGCGGGCCCTCTCTGCAATTCGACGCCGTTGTAAAAAAGGAGGAAGGGAATTTCGATTCTCTGGTAAATTACTATTACTATTACTATTATTTTATAAGCTGGCAGTGTTCCTTCCGCTGTTAATATAGTTTCGCTGATGCGAGTGTGAGCAATTCGTTACCTAAGGTCTATTAAATGGCCTACTTTGGTCTAAGAATCGGATATCTGGTGATGTTAGGTTGCCGACCGGAGTTTTGAGTTGTTTTGTTTCTTCAGTCGCAGAAATTTTGTACTGTCTAGAGCTTTTTTGTTTTCTATGTACCGTGCCGAATGATTCAGTGCACTGAGTTCATTATGATTTGGAGTGATTTCTGTTTATCATCTTCGAGTCATGGAAACAAACAAGGGAAGATGCCCTGTTTATATGCTTTACTGGTGGTGCATTGAATTGAAGGTAAACCTATGTTTTAGGACCACTAGGATTGACCTGGAGACCGGGGTTTGTAAAAGAGCTAACAGCCATCTACTGTTAATAACCTCTGATACCATAAGAGAGTTAAGAAAAATGAAAATAAACATTCATATTTTTCATCGATGATGATAGCCTATGAGGAGTAAAATTTTGTAACCTGATCGCTGGTAATGATGACTCTACAAGTGTCATCATCCTTAGATAAACTAAATAATACCCTAATTTTCTAAGCCTGTCCAATATAGTCTTTTAATCATTTAGGTTTAGAGTCTTTTTGCTACTGCATTCCAGTAAAACCTTGTACTCAAGGTTCTGAGGCAAAACCAAACCACGGAAGGAGATGGGTATGGGAGCACATGATCAATGACAATAATCTAATGGCTGTTGGGGCTTCAGAAAAAAAGGGAAGGGTGGCATCGGGTTCATGCAAATGTGGGAAGCAAACACACTTGATTTGGTGATATTAGGCAAATCATCCAATTATGGTTGAAGCTGCAGGGTGTGTGTGAATTTGTGAGGGTAGCTGAAATGGTATCAGGTTTTATCATAATTATATAATTTAATCACGTGCTGCTGATGACCCCTACAAGTCTCATCATCCTAGCTTATGGAAATTAAAATAAAGTAACACAAAAAGATAAGAAGAAAAATAATTCCTTAATATTTCTGAGCCCATCCAATGTAGTCGTTTGGTTATTTCACTTTCAAGGTAATTTGGTGTCTCCCAAGCCCCCATCCCAGCAATTTGGTTAGTTTGCACTATGTTTTGGATTTTTAATTTTTCTCTTTGCACTGTTTGAGATAGAGTTAATGTTTGTGAATTCGTGTATGTATGTGAGTGTTTTTGGCTAAGTGGCTCATAGGTTTTTTCAGCTGCCATTGCGATAAGCACCCGGGAACCCTCCCTTAAAAGTTAGTTTTTAAGGGAGAGAGAACCAAACACATAATACTCCCCCAAGCATACCATACTAAATGTAGGATTTAAACAGTCCTTAATAACCAGGTCTATCATAGGAATGCCCTTGAGAGTCGACATCTTGGCAACTCATACTCTATGAAATTTCATTAATTTTTTTTGTTGGATAGACCTTTCCAAGACACTAAAAACTAGTTCTGATACCAATTGATAAACACCAAACACTTAAGGAACCCTCCCTTAAATGCGGCCTAAGGGTAACCACCAAACACTTAAATACATCACAGAACATCCATACTATTTGATTTGGGACTTGGATACCTTATAATATTGTTAAACATCTTGAGAGATTAGACACATTGCACTAGATGTAGTTTGTTTTTTCTCATGTGTCTCACTAGCCTGTTATGAAAAAAAATATGGAGGATGACTCTCTTTCTCTCTAACAATTTTATTCTTTAAACAACAGAATGATATCCTGGCTGCCATGGTGGGGCTCCCTCACAAATTGCCTCTGGCACTTGTCAAAAATCCGCTGTGCCATTCGACCTGGTGGCCATGGGGCTGCTACTTAATGACAACATATCCTAGTGGATTATTTTTGGTTGCTATATGCCTAGCTATTGTTTTATGACACGGTTCTTTTCAACAAAAATTCTGAATATTTTTAAAATTTTTATAAATGAATTTCCTTTATGCATTTGTTTCTTGATATTTGACCATAAATATAGGAGGGTACTACCACCACTGGTGTCACGCTCATGGAATTTTATACACGTTTAGCATCCTTTAGAAGTCAAAAGTGCTGTAAAAGTATAGTAGAGTATAGTTTTATAATAAACTAAGAGATGAATCACTTGATCATACACTTGTTCTTGTTTATTTTTATAAATTTTACATGAAAGATCTACTTATAATTATAATTAATTGATTTGTTCAATCAAAATTATTTTCTATAAAAAGTTCTGTAGTGGTGACAGCTGTTTAGAAGTGGCAGTTTTGCGTCATTTGCATTGGTTGCAAGTGGTAGGACTCAATTGTGATTATGCCCTGATTTGCTACAGGTAACGTGTCCCATGTTTGAAATTGAGCACAGCAGAGTAGAGAAAACCAGTGCTAATGTTTCCATTTTAGCTCGATGTTCGACACTTTCTGCCTTTGGTGGTTGTGCCACTATAAAGGCTGAAGACTATCAAAATCCTTCGAGTTCTGTTGACAAGGGTCGAGAAGCATCTATTCAATTAGATTCTCCTACCCCAAAGGTGAAAAAGGAGATTCCTGAAGGCATTGTTGATGATCCAGACCATATTGTATTGAAAGAGCGACTAAGGATGCTGCTAGCTGGGTACTTTATGTTACTTTTTAATATTTTCTCTTTGGTTGGGCTATTAAATATACATTTTGTCTCATTGCCTTCTTTAACTTTGTTTTTGAACCTGCTAAAACAACAATGAAGAAGCAAACTATTAGATTATTAATGAAAATAAGGCAGCAAATGGACCTTTTGATATCTTTTGAAATTTACATAGTATTATTAATTAATTGAGTAGTTTGGAGGAGTATTGAAGTCTTGATATTCTAGGAGATCCTTCTATTTTTTATTTTTTGCTCAGAACAAATTGTAATTAATTTTTGATGTACATGGTCCTAACTATGCTGAGTATGATGGTTCACTCAAGCAAATTCATAAGAATTCTCAAAGTCCTTTCAATCTCTTCAAGTTGTTATCAAAGCCATTTTACTTATTTTGAGTGTATAGGTTTCAGCTCTTTGAGCCAACAAAATCCTAGAAATCCTTTGACAATAATTCTAGAATAGGCCCATCAACAAATGGTCTCATCAAACTACTCTTTGTGGAAGTACTACTTGTAATTCCATAGCTCATCTCTCTCATTCTATGTTGTTTGGATCTTGGATTTTGTATTCTGGTGCTTTCATTTGCATTATTGGTAATTCTTCTCTCTTCTTAATTTTGTCATCCACCAAATCTCCTCCTTTCTTCACCCTTCTTTCTATTAGTACATTCGTATTTTATGCAGTGACAATGCAAATGATTGTTTTTTATCCTGTTCATTCCTTTCAGGTTTTTGCATGGTATGATTCGTCAATTTAATTGTCCTCATTCCCCACAAGTTATTGTAGATAGAAAACATTATGACCTGCCTCAAAATTTGATTGAATAGATTCAAAGTTCTTAAGGAGATCATGGGCATAAAAACAACAAAAATGATCAAGCTTTTGCAACATCTTTTTCATGGTCATCATTGATCAACGTAAACTTGAGCTAATCAATAGATTGTGCCTTGATTAGAAAGGAGACATACCATGATCTAGTGTAGCCAATCTTTGAACGATTCATATAGCTGTTCTATATCACTGCTGATTTGTCATAGATATACCAAGCTTTATATTCCAAAAGTCATAGCAAGTCTTATATAAATTGAAGTGCACCATTAACTTAAGGTCAATGGATTTCCATAATAAATTAAGGAGTTAATAGTCTTCCTGTTTCCATTCTTCCTTCTTACTAGTGGTGGTAATGTCCACCTTTTTAGTGAGATGCTCAGAGAGAGGTCTTGATGGAGAAATCAGACCTCAATAGTGTGGTTTAAATAATTTCCATTCAAGCTTTTGGTGGTGGTGGGTATGACCCTGAAAAAGTGAAGGCTAAGAATCAATTCATTCTAACTTTTACAATCAGCCTTAAAATCCAAACAGACAAGAACACAGCAACGGAAATCCTACAAAAGAACCAAACAGTAACAGACTACCAGTACTCTAAAAGTGAGTTAGTGCAAGAAATACAAAATCAAATTGAGAAAATCTGGTCATACAAAGGTGGAAGTGGTTCAGAAGACTTTTGAGACCATGATAGTAGCACTACCAGTGGCAAAGAGTGAGTTGACCGTGAAGGCAGCTTGTGAATTACAAATGCCTGATGGCAACGGAAGAAAATCCAACAATTGCAAGCACATTAATGGGATGTTGGTTGGTGGTGACATCCTTCTAAACAGACCCAACAACCAAAGTCGTCAAAGATTGTGTACAAGACAGATAAGCCTTAACAGTGGCTAAGCCTAACCAGTAAGGATATCAAACTTGTGCTGGGCAGGATTAGGACATGAGAGCTTTGATGCTAACTTGAGATTGAAACTGTTGAATACTAAATATTATTGACTGATTTGCAAAACTAGTATTTTGTATGTAGATGTATCTCTAAAAATATAAAGACTAATCTGCAACAAGCACTAGTCCCTATAATTATGTTGGTCTAGCTTGCTGGAAAGGACTTGAATTACTTGTAACCAGATGGCACCTATTGTCTTTTCAGAAAAAAAAAATGAAAAAAGGGGCTTAAAATGTGTTTATGCAAATTAGCTTTTGCTCTTTTGACCTGGTATGTTTTTTTGTTTTGTTTTTTGGCATGTATGTTTGAAAAGTTCAATAGCACAACCCCTCTCCTTTCAGTTTTTTCCATTTTGATTTCAGTTGCTTTTAACAAATAATTTTTTTGGTTTGTGTTAGGATACACAGAGAGGAGTTAGTTAGAATTAGAATAGTCATGAGTTAGTTACTTGATTTGCTAGTTAGATATAAATAAGAAAGAAGGAGAGGGGGAGCGGGAGTGTGTAATTTTTTTTAGATTGAGCTTTAGTTCTTTGTGAAGGGGAAGCCCTTGAAGGAGAGAGTGCTCTCCTATTTCTTGTTTTTTTTTTTAATTCTATTCAATAAAAACCTTTCTTTTCTTCTCTTTATAATTCTTGGTTCATAACAAATTGGTCTGACCTGTCGGATCAAAAAAACAGAAAGGGAGGAAGAAAGGATGGAACAGAGGACGACTGCATTGGAGAAGTTGACCAGCGAACAAGGAAGGTGGATTGCGGAAATGACATTACTGGGTTGAAGGAAATCATGCTGGACCTGAAAGAAATAAAAGAAATGTTGCAGGACATCATGAAAGGGGGCAGGATGTCAGAGGGAGGAGAGAAATCTGTTAGAGCGGACATAACCTTCTTGAAGGAAAGCATACTGGACTTGAAAGAAATTAAAGAATTGCTGCGAAACAAAAAGAAGAGTGATGTCGGAGGGAGGAGAGAAATCTGTTAATGATGAAGAGAAGAAGACCCGAGATGTGGAAGAAGGTTCAGCAATGAAGAACCACACGAAAAAACCAAAAATGAAGTGAGATTTCCAAGAGAAACAGAAATGACGAGGGTAGAAGGGGATGCATCAATAAAGAGAATGAACACTATGTACTATAATGATTTTTTTCTTGATGGCCCAATTATAGAGCTAACGAGTAAGAAAGTTCAGATTTACTTAATATGTATAAGAAATCATTGTTGGATCCAGATTTGATAATGAAGGTGGCTAGAATATCAATGACATCAAAATCTTGGAATTTCAACTTGCTCAGTGCAAAGACTTTTATACAAAAACCCCTCTCATTCCCACCACCACCTAAGCCTCCAGACATGAATTTGCATGCAGTAGCCAATGGGTTCCCTCCCTATGATAGACAATATCACAATACTTTCAGGAAGTGTAGATAAAGATCATGGTGTTGAAGATGAGCCACAAAATCAAGGTTCCATTGTTCCAACCTTGAGGACAAGGTTGTTTTTTGGAAGAGTGTATTGTTAGGATACACAAAGGGGAGGAGTTAGTTAGAATTAGAATAGTCATGAGTTAGTTACTTGATTTGCTAGTTAGATATAAATAAGAAAGAAGGAGAGGGGAGGGGGAGTGTGTAATTTTTTTTGTAGATTGAGCTTTAGCTCTTTGTGAAAGGGAAGCCCTTGAAGGAGAGAGTGCTCTCCTATTTCTTGTTTTTTTCATTCTATTCAATAAAAACCTTTCTTTTCTTCTCTTTATAATTCTTGGATCCTAACTGTTTGATCCAAACATTTTATGACCAAAGAACCAATCTTATTGCAATTGAAGTATGAAATGTCATATTTTTCCATTGTGAAGAGCCAAAGTGAAAACCTTTTGTTTGAAGGAACCTAGATAGAGTTTGTTTCTTTAAACATGGTTCAAATAATATATCTTTTTATTGCAGGAAGCTTCCAGGATTGTCAAATACAACTTTAGAGGTAATTTAATATTCTTTTTATTTACTTCAATCACATATTTAGTTGAAAGACTAGAAGAGTTAATCATAACTCACTTTTGGTTCTGTTAGCTTCTTCCCCCTTTTAGTAGACTAATATATTTATTGAAATATAGCTAGCTCATCACTCCTTTTTGGTGATTTAGCTTCAACTCTTGATAACTATAAGTAAATTGTTATGTCGTAGTGTATACATCAATTGCTTGGATGTTAATAAGGATTACAATGCCTTTGAACTTCGAGAAATAAAACTTTTCTATACCTTTTTGTCCTTGATTTTTCACAATGCATATCTTTTCTTTCTTTTTTCTGGCTTTGAAAAATGAATTCTTGGTATAAAAATAATATTTTTATTTCAGGAACAATTATCCACATTAACAATATTTGAATAATGGTTGCTACTTGTTAGAATAAGTTATCTTAAATAAAATTTATTGAAAAGTTGTTATGTGCTTTATGCTATACCTAGTTCCTAAATGTCTTTTCTTATCCTCTTCTCATCCCTCTCATACATTGTATTTGATACTTAAGATCTTAAGAGAGGGAAATTCACTCTCTCAAATTCATTCTTTATTCTTTTGTATTTTTCTCAAGATGGTATTAGAGCGGGTTGGTCCCGCTTTGCCTATCCATATCCGACAAAGAAATTGCCATCCGGTCACCGTCCGTAGCCTTCTGTTGCCAGAGTTTCGTCTTCTGATGCTTGGTAATATCTCTTTGTTCTCTTCTCTCAACTTTTCTAAAACACCTTATTTCATAACCCTAGCCAACAAATCTAAAGTAGCTTCCTAAAGAATTGGTCGAGTTTCCCTTTCTTTTTTAAACTTCAAATTTGTTCTTTTTTTGTTTCTGCTTGTACCTTCAGTCTCATTTTTTAAGTTAATTAACTAAGTCACTGATTCTAGAGGCTTGTACTACCTTGGTACTACCTCTAGGAGTGCTACCCAATCCTGGTAGTCACAGATTCAAATTTTGAAAAAGGAGTCGTCATGTGCCATCACTGTCTCGACCAACCTAGGCGTGTGTCTCAAGCACTGCCTTTTAGTGATTGGAATCCTTCTGTACCACCTCGATTCAACTTGTCGGAGTTTTTTGAGCCCATTTTTGTCCTCTATTCTTCGTTTTGTTGCCATTTGGTGAGTCATCTAGAGTTGATCACAGTTTCTCTCTCTTGAAACCCTAGGGTTGCCCTTTATTCTTTCTCTGTCACATTACAAGACTGTCCCTGCCTCTACCTTGTCTCAACATGTCTTTAGGGACTATTTCCTCTTTTTCTGAGACTCTTTCTACAACTTCTGAGACATTAAATGGGAAAAAATACCTATCTTGGTTTGCCCGTGTTGAACATTGGTTTCTTGGACTAGGTTTCCATGATCATTTAGTAGAAGATGGGAGTACAATACTAGTAGATCAAATTCAATAGTCGAATAAAATTGTTTTTTCAGCTTTGTGCTCTACCTTGGCAATCAATATAGCCCACTATTGTGAGCACTCTTAGGTCATTCAAAACTTGTAATTCCTTTTAGAAAAATGCCCAAAATATTTTTGCAAACAACATCCAACACGTATACGATTTTGCTAATCGATTGACATCTATGAAGCAATCTAATAATGACATGATGTCTTTTATTGTTGAAGCTCAATCAACAGTTGAGGAATTGAAGATGTTCATGGAGGTTGATTCATTAGATGAGATAAGAAAGATGTTGGATAAGTTTTATTTAGTTATGATCCTTTGCACAATGAATCCAGATTTTGATCATGTTAGAGATGAAATTTGAACTAGTCAAGAAGTTCCTTCTATGGAAAATTTAATAACACAAATCCTTTGTATTCCAACTCTTAAGAGTAGAAATGTTCAAGAATTTACTGAGTCTTCTGCATTGACTTTTACTCGTGGAAAAGGAGGTTGTGGCACTATAGGAGGACATGGAGATAGAGAGTGCCCTCAATGCACATATTGTAAAAGAATGGGCCACACTCAAGAGAACTGTTATTCTTTACATGTCTTTCTTGACATGACAACCAATATTTCTAAATATGAAGTTTTTGAATAAGTTCTCTAATGAAGAATATCAATAATATTTGAATGAAATCCAATAGCCTAGCACAATCATCTACAACTCCCAGTTTGTCAACAACTTGCATTTTGCAATCTCTGGAGAGTCAAAATCCATGGATAATTGACTCAGATGCATTTGATCATATTTTTGGTAAAATCTCTTTGTTCTCTTCTCTCAACTTTTCTAAAACACCTTATTTCATAACCCTAGCCAACAAATCTAAAGTAGCTTCCTAAAGAATTGGTCGAGTTTCCCTTTCTTCTTTTTTAAACTTCAAATTTGTTCTTTTTTGTTTCTGCTTGTACCTTCAGTCTCATTTTTTAAGTTAATTAACTAAATCACTGATTCTGGAGGCTTGTACTACCTTGGTACTAGCTCATGTATATCTTGTGTTGCTTTCTCCTCTCCTAAATTGCTATATGAACGCTTTGGTCATCCTCATTTGTCAAAATTAAAGATGGTTCTTGAACTTAATAGTTTCCAAACTTTGGAAAATGAATCATGTCATTTAGGAAAATTGTTAGGTCTTCTTTTCCTTGACATTTTGAATCTAGATGTAAATCTGCTTTTCTATTATCCATTCTTACATTTGGGGGCCAAACCGTGTGTCATCTTTTGGTTTTGGATATTTTGTTACTTTTATTGCTATACTTGGATTTGTGTAATGAAAAGTTGTTCCAAACTTTTGTCTATTTTTATGTCTTTCCTTAATGAAATTAGAAATCAATTTGGAAAAGTAATCAAAATATTACGAAGCAATAATGCCAAAGAATATTTTTCCTCTGATTTATTTAAACTCTTAAGCTCACACGACATTTTGCAACACCTCAACAAAATGGTAGAGTAGAAAAGAAAAATAAACAGTTGGTTGAAACTACTCGTACCTTATTAGTTGGTACAAATATGCCTATTCATTACTGGGGTGATGCTAGCAAAAATATATGTTTTCTCTGTCTCCTTCATTTGACAGTAAGGTTCCCTATTCTATTCTATTTCCATAGGAACTTCTCTTTCATATTTTTCACGTGTTTCTGGCTGTGTATGTTTTCTCCATGATGTCTCCAAGTTTAGATAAATTCTCAGCTAGAGCCATCAAATGTCTCTTTTTGGGCTATTCTTGACCTCAAAAAGATATCGATGTTACTCTTCTAAAACCAAGAAGTACTATATGCCTGCCAATATCATTTTTTTTGAACCAACTCCCTTCCCTAAGTTGTCTTAAATAAAATTTATTGAAAAAATGCTGTATGCTTTGTGCTGCACCTAGTTCCCTAGATATGACTTTTCCTATTCCCC
>Ga0123341_1006181_pt1 | contig 10794 bp, 9 predicted proteins | sample Turbeapinknodule_FD_89959 | JGI IMG/M metagenome (GOLD analysis project Ga0123341, IMG submission 89959) | Root nodule microbial communities of legume samples collected from Mexico - Turtle bean Mexico pink nodule | ecosystem: Host-associated > Plants > Roots > Nodule | place: Mexico: Nepantla...
AAATAACACAGTTGTTTAGTTTTAGTGACATCTTTGGGGTGCCATTTTGTTTTTGGATTACCCAACACAATATTTAGTCAATGGCCGGCAAGACTTTATTACTTGTTCAGTAAAAAAGGGTAAACCCCAAAATCAATTAGAAAAAAAAGCACCGTAAATAAAATAAAATAGACCAACAACATAACTATCTAAGATTTAAAAGAACCTAATAATGTAAAACGTAATTATTGTAAAATCAACCGTTTTTCTATTTATAGAAATGTAAAAAATGATATTTTAATTTAATTATTTTATATATAATAAATGCATGTATGAGATGAGTTGGACATTTTCATACTTATACTCTTTCTTATTAAATTATGTGAGTAGATATTTCATTTTTTATCTTGATCCATCTTAAACTATAATTTTGAAGATATTTTTTTCAAACACTTGTGAAGCTTGGATATAATTTTCATTCCTATTTTAGAAGTGCATTTCCCACGCAACTAGTTAACTAATAAAAAATATCCCCCTTAATTATCTCCAATTAAAAATCCCTTTTAAACTTTTTAACCACCTATCTATTTCAATTTAAAAAAATTATATTATAATTTAAATTATTAGTATAAATTAAAACATTTTTTATCCCTCTGCCTTTTCCTTTCATTGGAATAATTGGTACCCTAAAACCCCAAAAGAAGAGTTTGGTTTTCCACGTTTAAAGAAGTTGTCAAAAGTCCTTTTTCATATTTTTTTGCGTTTGGAATTGCCCCACATAGCACATCTCCAAAGGTCCCCACTTGATCCATTTCAACGTCTCAATTCAAACGATGCATAGAATAAAATAAACAAATAAATAATAATATTTTAATTAAATAACCGAACGAAAAGAGCAAGAGCGCATCACCAAAGCCTCCAGAGAAAACTTCCACTCTTGGATTTTGCCTTGCGAAGTGCGGTTTCTTTGCGTTTTCCACCCACCCTTCAACTCTGACCTTTCTTGACGCGATTTTGGCTTTATCAACTTCTTGTAGAAACCCTTCTTCTTCTTCTTCTTCTGTTGTGTAGAGCTCTCAAAATTCGTGCTTCTGTACGAGTCTTTCTCAACATTTCTTTTCCTCTCCCTGGTACCATCTTGCTTTCTCTTGTACAAGTTTTTTTATTTTGATGATTCTGTTGCTTGGAGAAGCCTTTTAATCCATTTGGGTATTCTGAGATTTTGCTTTCTTGTGTCTTGCACTATTCTCGGAAATGTCGTGTTTCTTGATCCTTTCTACACAGGCTTCTGAAAAAGAAAAGAAGATCCTATTTCATTTTCTGTTGGGGATTTGTGTACTTTTTTTTGTACTCTTTTTAATCCCTTTCCATGTGATTGTCAATAGTTGTTGATTCCGTTTTTTCTATACGTTGCTTTACACTTAATCGCTTTGGTCCGTTTTTTTGGCCCTTTCTATTAACATGTAGTTTTAGTAAAGTTACGAATAAGGTTTCTTGATAAAATGAATGCTTTTGTTATAAGTGGATTAAGAATTTGGTATTTGGGTTTCTTTTGCTTGTTGTGGAACATTTACAGTGATTGAGTAGCACTTGCTTGTCTTTGCAGGGAAAAATTAGCTTATCTTTTTTAGGTGGAAGAGGATTTTTAGAATTTTACTTCTGAATCAATTTTGCTCGAAGAGAGATAATGTCGGGTGTCAAGAAATCTCCTTTGAAGGTTGCTAAACCTAGTTCTGTTGAATCTTGGACTAATCCATTTGATTCTGATGATGAGGAAAAGAACACCAAAAGGTATAGTTCCTCGAGAAAGACTTCTTCGGATCGCGCACTTGTTTCACTGGAAGTTAACACCAACCCCTTTGATGATGACATTGATGCCACTAAGAAATCTTCTTCGGTTTCGTATGCCTTTCAATCGGCCAACCGGAACAGGTACAAGAATGGTTTTCGCGATTCAGGCGGATTAGAGAATCAATCGGTTCAAGAACTGGAGAGTTATGCTGTTTACAAGGCTGAAGAGACTACAAATTCAGTCAATAGTTGTTTGAAGATAGCAGCGAATATAAGAGAGGATGCCACCAATACACTAGTCACCCTTCATCAACAGGGTGAGCAAATTATCAAGAGTCACCATGTTGCTGCTGACATTGACCACGATTTAAGCCGGGTATCAATCTTGTTACTTTTTCTGTGTTCCTATATGAGTGGCTTCTTTTTACCTTGCTGAAAATACTGTGATGTTATGAAACCCTTTTGAATTCAAATAATATTCTGCTCTAAATTTGACTAAAGTTTGACTAATTCTGCTTCCAGGGGGAAAAGCTCTTGGGAAGCCTCGGTGGCCTTTTCTCCAAAACTTGGAAACCAAAGAAGACGCGAGCAATAACAGGCCCAGTTATTGTTGGAGGTTAATGCCTTCTCTGCATGGTTTTCTTTTGTAGTTTCAATTTTGTTGGGTTGTATCATTGGCATAATCTCATGATAATTAACATCTTTGAAACCTTTTGGTTTTTAACGAAATCAAATGGCTTATGTGTGTGATCCATGTAATGGACCTATGAATGGAATAAGCCTTTGTTGTTGTTATTATTGTTGTTTCATTGGCATAATGAGGTTCACGATATGCAGATGACCCAGTGAGGAGCAAGGGCAGTCATCTTGAGCAGAGAGAGAAGTTGGGGCTGACTTCTGCCACCAAAGGGCAGTCCAAGCTGCGGAACCTACCTCAGGAACCAACCAATGCACTTGAAAAAGTTGAGGTTTGTATCAACTAGTTGGTGAAGATTAAGTTGTTTAAAGCTTTAATGTGTTAGGTACTCTTATGGTTATTTAGTGGTTGGTGATTACTTGCAATAGTTTCAGCTCATGACCAGATCACAAGTTTTACAACAAACCAGTTTTATTTACAATCCTTACCAATTTTGCTGACTTTATCTTCATCATTCTGCCACTAACATTAGACTCGAGTCACTGTTGGATGACGTTATATTTATTTTTAATATTGAATTAAGGTACTAAGTAAAATGTCCTGAAACAGGTTGAAATAAAGAAGCAAGATGATGCACTATCAGATTTAAGTGATATGTTGGGAGAGCTTAAAGACATGGCTGTAGACATGGGATCCGAGATTGAGAGGTTAGTGAATCACATTGTCTTGTATGCATTCTTAAGTGATATTCATGAACACTAATATACTTATAAAACAATGTTATAGTTTACCTAACATTTTCATGAATGGCATTGCACTTGCAGGCATAACAAAGCATTGAATCATCTATACGATGATGTGGATGAGTTGAATTACCGAATGAAAGGTGCTAATCAACGTGGCCGTCGCTTACTCGGAAAATAAGAAAGATTTCCTCTGTTGCTAAGTTTTATTACCTGCCCTACCCCCTCATCGTTGTTTTTTCTTTGGATCCATCACTTGTTATGATAAAACAATCCATCACCTGTGTTGCATTACATTCAATTTTTTCATTTCTCACCCTGATTTTATTTGGTTAGATCCCCTAAAGTGCTCTCTAACGACAAAATTAGTAGTAGTATTTTAACTTCTTATCCTTACCAAAGTGTTCAAAGATTAATACCCTGAGTATAATATTTTTATACTAATAGGGAATGTAAAAGTATTTTTAGAAAATGAAATTAGAAATGCCAATAGATTTTCAAACACACCCAATTTCCCTAAGTGATTTGACTGATCAATAAAAGTTATTAGTTTTGTGCATTGATGAAGAAAAAACACTTTTAGACGTGTAATTACTAAAATGGAATGTTAATTTGCAATTCCAATAATTTTTTGTCAAAATTTCCACAACAAAAGCAACTGAATAGTATTTCCCAAAACCTTGTTTTGCAATGCAGAATTGACCTCGCACAAATTAACTAATCATGTTGGGACAAAAAATAAAATCTATTTCAGTGCCTTGACACATGTTTGGAATGGTTTTTCTGCTTCCAAACAAGTAATTCATTTAAATCATATTATTATTTTAATATTCTTTTATATCATTTAATTACAAATTTATTTTTTATTATATATTTATTTCTAAATTCATCTAATTTATATACAGGTGTAAAGCTATAATTTCTTATTTGATTGAAATAGTGAATTGAAGCAGGGTTTGTAATTATCAAGCCTATCAACGCAAGGATACATTTTTAAAGCATACTCTCTTAATCACATTCTTTTATTGTTAGTAGATATTAATGAAGAAATAAATCATTATGTTTATGTCAAACTTATCATTTCAGTAATTTCATAAACTTCAGTCAATAATAAGTATATTTTTTACTAATGATTAAAAAGTGTTAAAAAATAAAATTAGATAAAATTTAGCAGCAATATCATTATCCTATAAAAATCATTTCATTCAGACAATCATTGCACTTTATAAAAAAAATAATAGTAAAAAACTAATAGCTCAAACTTTTTTATAAAAACAAGATAATTTTATTGATAACCAACATAATTTTAAGCAAAAGACTTGCTCAATAAATCAAACAACAAACTCAGTCAACCTCTTAATCAAGTGATAACATATTATTTACAATAAATAGTTTCACTCTAATTTAAATTTTATCTAACAAAATGAAGTGGTTGAATGTTTGCATGGACTAGAGATGGATTTTAAATAATTTGAATCAACAACATATATGCAAGCTAATTAATTATGATTGTAGTAAGTGTGGTTCATATTAAATTATTATAAAGGGGGTTACAACTTTGACACAAATATATAGCCTATTAAATACAACTCTAATGACAGCTTACATTCCTCAGTCCTAATAATTCCTACTCTACAAGATTCATTGAAGGAGGGTTTGGGTTAAAGTTTTCTATGTTCAGCACAAGCTGGGGCATCAAAGTAGGGGAATACAACAAATGCAATGGATAAAGGAGCTAAGAGTATTGGAGACTGTACACTATTGAGTAGTGGATCCAATGTTGGAATTTCTCCATCATTTGTCAACTCTAGGGGAATACCATTGAGCAACATGGTTTGGCTTCTAAGGTAATCATCTTTTGCATTTAAGTGGTACTCCTCCCTGAATGTCACATCTGATCCTTTGCTTCCAATCCAAGAAAATGCCCTCTTCAGATGACTAAAGAATGAATTCTCTGCATGGATCATCGTAGCATTTTCATTTCCTCCATTACTCACAGGTACACGATCATGAACCATCAGTCTGAAACGAGTCTGATTGCTCAAATTGATCAGCAGCAATGTTATACCATCCTGTACAATCAAATTCAAAGAAAGTTATAGGAATGCTGTGATATTGAAAGTTAAAAGAAAATTATACTAATGGATCACGCATTAAACTACCAATATTTTAGTAAGGTAGCATAACATTCAATTCATGGATGTTAAAATATAATATCACCTTGGTTCTTCTATGAATCGATTCGAGCTAGAATTCAATCTAGCATATAATATGATGTATGATTGTTGGACTTAAAACTTAAGAAGTTGGTAACGAAACATGAGATACAGAAGAACGAATTTCCTTCGCACAACTTATCCTTCTATAAGATGATAGGGCACTTACTCTGCCTTTTGAACAATGTGCATAAGTTCGTAAAGAAGGTGAAAAAACATCACTATTAGCTGCAAGAACAGTCTTCCCCATTAGCTGATGCCACAAAAGTGCACTGCTCAAAACATCATCAGGACATAGATTAGATATGTTAAGCACTGTATTTTTACATTATTATAACTCCTCAACAATTTAGAAAAAAAAATAAAAATATATACACTTGCCTGTAGTAATCAGGATTTGGAACGAAAGTAGTGGTATCGAGAAGACCATAGTTTCCTCCAATTAAAGTTTGTCTGCAGTAAACCTTAGTGTTGTATCTGGATGCTATTCCAAGTTGATCTAAGTACCTGTAAGTTACCTAAATCTTAGAAATTCTTGACTAATTTTAATGATATTTTTTGTAAAACAAAATATTGTAGTTAAAGAGGAATAGAAAATGATGCAAGGAGGAACCAAGATTACCAAAAGCTATTTATAAACGTATTAGAAATTTGACGACCACCACTGTTAAATGCCCCACCAGCTTCTCCTACCCATGCAGAAGACCAATGGCCATATTTTTTAATAGTTTCTGAAAGATTGCTAAAAGTTGATTCTACATTGCTCAATTGTTTGGGATCTAGAATCTTCCTGTCAAGATGCACGTCACTACCTGAAAAACAGAAATTTATTTAACACACTAACCAGAAAGGATTAATCATCCCCTGAATTGGTTGTACCTGATGCCACTTCAACAGTACTCAAAACAAATTAGAAAAGAAACACAAGAAGGATTAGATTAAAACACTCTCCATATAACTGTTTTTCTTACACATCCATCATCTAGTTATGTTATAGTGTAAAATATTCTCTAAGGATGACTATAGTAGAAATAATTAGGTGAGTGAAAAGCAAACCTGGGCCCAAATTATAGACGTGATGAGTGAGCACATTGACTATGCCTGGACCTGTAACCTGAAGAAGCTTATCATACCAGTCCTTATTATAGAACCCTCCAGGTGCTACAAGTAAAGGTTTGAAATTGGAGTTATTGTATAATGAGTGTAAAACTTCTTTAAGCTTTATCAAGTCTTTCCCGTACTGTGCAGCACTCACACTTGCCCCAATGCCCTTCCCACTCAACTCATTACCTATGGCAGCACAGGCAAGAATCAGTTCCAGTGAAACAAAATTGCACATAAAAAATAGCTTTGTCTTCTGTCGTACCAAATTCCCATGAGTCAATCTTGTAACCCTTTGAAACAGTGTAATTGATTAAATCATAAGCATTGGAAGAGTCCCAGTCTCCTCCCCAAACAGTATGACTCGGGTGCCTCCCATGGAGTGCATTCAAACCAAATGTCACAAGGACCCTGCAAGTGTCAAACTCAAGCTATGTTACACCACAGATAATCACCTCTTCCTCGCCCTTTTCTTCTTTCCTTCCAGTATAAATGTGCTAATCATTCAAAATGCATGAGAACAAAACTCAGATTCTTGGATGGATGCAAAAACTTTGAGGACTTTTATTGTTAGGTGTAACTCTAATTTCAATTGCAGAACACCAAAAACATAAGAGTTTTTTCACATTTTTGCTTTAGCCGGAAGGCAAAGGGGAGCGAGATGGTGAATAAAACAACAATATCAATGCTAAATTCTCACCCTGTATCATTGAAAAAATGATTCAGCTCATCCCACCTTTTCATTTGCAAACATCCCTTTGAAAATCCAAACAATCCACCTTTCATCTTTTGAAATGGATGACAAGGGGCCTTCAAATTTCCTACCTCGTACAGCACCTGATCTTGCAAAGAACCTCCAACTCTAATCCTCAAAGGCTTCAGAGCTATCAAGCAACCATTATGGAAAGAATGATATCACACTTGAAGTAAATATTCCAAACATGATACCATCAATAAAAATATATCTAGCATTAGGAAGTCACAGAACAGTAGAATTCCATCAGAGTGACTGATTTTCTACAATATAAATACCTTGGATTGCCTTCGCAAGGAAAGGATGAGACAAGTCCTGAAAAAACCAATCCACATTGACCAATCACTAAAACATCTTCAAAGCTTTCTAGAGTTCTAAATGAGTGGTAGGAAATAGGAAGAATACATATATTCTCTACTTAAGCCATGTATACAAATAAGTCCAAAATACTCACCAAATTTACAGCAGAAGAATCACCCCAGGGGCAATACTTGTAATCACACTTGTCGTGAGTCCACCAATCAATAGTTGCACAGATGAAGTTATCATCAGTCTCGGCAATTGCTTGAATTCCTTCTACTAGAATCAAACCATGTTCAACATCTTGAGATAAAGCCAATCTCAGAGAAGCCAGAAAGAGAAACACGACGAGGTGCATTCCCATTAGTAGATCAATTACGACAGAATCCAAATTAGCTGCAGTAAAAAACTGAAAAAGAGAAAAGTAAGGTTCTATTTGTTTTTTTCACATTCCAGATAATTTGTTTCCACAAACAATTATAAAAACACCACCTTGTGTTCCATTTCATGATTTTGTGAAGGGAAAATGGTAAAAGAAAGCAACATTTTTTTTATATTTATAAATATATAAGCAGAAAAGGAAAGTAAAACACAAATCAAACACTCCATAATTTAGAGACAGATTTTTGAAGCTGCATAATTGATATTTTCTGTATCGAATAGCTGTTTCTAGATAAGCTTTTAATGATTAGCCCGTGCTTAAAAACTTATGAACACAAAAATAAATAAACAAATACATAAAAGGAGAACGGAATTTTTACAGTGCAATCTTCCATGAAAACAAAACCAGTAATGTTGAATTCAAACTCTAGTCAAGAGCCAATAACTCATTTACTTTAACTATTTCTCCATTACCAAATTTTTAAACAAGGTGCCAATCACAATGAACTCTTTATATATACATATTCTATTCAATATGCGCATTTTTACAACAAGGAAATCGTTAATCACAATGACAGATATAAGAACTCGTAAGCATTAACCTGTAGAACTAAACGCAACCCCACATCATAACCAACAAGGAAAACTGGTATTCGCACACGACAGGACCAACCCAGGAGAAAAGAATCAATCTTGAAGAACACCCAGATAGAGAAACGGTGAAAAACTATAAAACATAAACACAACACCAACCTGAACCCTGTATTGACTTTTTGATCGAGCACAGCTTTTAAAACGAAAGTGAGGCTCAAGTGTGAGGCAAGAGGTGTAAAAAAGACAACAATAATACCAATAATAATAATGTTTCACGTAACTGCCAAAGAATAGCACTTTCCTTGGGTCTTGCTGCCCCAGAAGAAAGGAAAGGTTTAAGGTAACGAAGCAGCATGAAGAAGGACAAAATTGTCGTGATGTAATGTCAGTTTAGTAGTAGTTGGTTGGATAGAACAGGCCTGTCTGAGGAGGGTGGTGGCACAACTCACATGCAGTGCTGCTATTCTACATTAATATTATTTTTTAGCAGAAGGGGTTTTCTCATGAGGTCATTGTTGCCTCCAAACTTAGGTGTCTCTGTGGTAGAGTGGTTGAAGGTATGCATCGTTTTAGGAAAGCACACCAAGTCAGATAACGGGTGCAAGCAAAGCAAGGGTCAATTCTTTCCCTCTTCCTTAATTGGACTAACAAAAAAAAAGTACAATTCTGTTTGTGACAAGGTATCATCATATTTTTTATATCAATAAATTTTTACATTTACCTTACATAACAACTCACTTCTAATAGTAATATGGTCATTAAAAAATTTACATTTATAAATAAAATGAAGGTTAAACTAATGAATTTAAAATAAATATAAAAATTATTGGATGCCCAAATATAATTATTCTTGTGATAAAAACAAATGGAAAACAACATTTGTAATTTGCTGATGTTGCAAGGAGTCACTGTCTTTTTCTCTTGCCTTTGTTGAGAAGCTATACCTTCTTCCACAGAACCGTATTCCACAAGGGGAGACTTTTTTTTTTATATATATATTTCAAAACACTTATGTCCTTTTTCATTGAGGAAAATGATGTTTTTTTAAATAGATTTTATTAATTTAGTGATTTTATATATGCAGTAGAAAAAATATTTTATTTTAGCTTTTGCAGTTTAAAACATATGTTTTTTTTAATATAATGATTAAGTGAGTAGTTATTTTGTTTTAATTTTGGAGTTGGGTTTAATATCCTGATATTGCCCATTTTTTATTTATTTATTTAGAAGTAAACACAAATAGAAATTCAATGTATATTTTGGTTGAGCTTTGTACGACAAATGTGTGGCTATCTTACAGTTGTAATCTGGTGCAAGTGAATAATATGTATATAACACTAAAAAAATGTACATTAAAGGTTTTAGATCAACTATTTATCGAAATTAAAATTGCACAAACTTTGACTGTAATATTATAATCGTAATAGATAATCACTGTCTCAAATGTTATATACAGGTTCGGTTTATTTTAATAAAATTATTTGCTTTATTTATTTATATTTAACAATTTGTGATTATTTTCTTCCCAATAATCTCAATTAAGAATATCCTTACAACACCTGATGAGCTAATTGAAATAATGTATAAATATGTTTTATTTTATATTTTATACATATGATAAGTTTCAATCTTAGTAAAAGATTAGATTGAATAAAATGGAATAAAATAATTTGCTCTGTTCAATTTTGTTTACAACTTAACTAGTTACCTTGAAAATCAAATATCTCCACACTTATTATAATCAACCGACTATTTATTATATTAATATTTAAATACTTTCCACTCTCTAATTTTAATTATACTTTTAAGTGACATGAGAATTTTTTTAGTAAGTATAAACAAAAAAAAATCACTTTCAATATTTATATATTAGTTAATGATATTTAATTTTTTTATCGAGGTTAATTTAGCCAAGTAAAACAACATTTTGTGATCATTTTAAAATATTTTTTATGGTACAGATATTTTTAATCCTTGTAAGTAATTTTAAATACAACTTTTAAAAGAAAAATAAAGATACACAGAGTATTTTTAGCATATCGAAAGTATTTATTTGTTTGAAATGGCGTTATATTTCTTGTGCTATTTTGAAATTTTAGGAAAAGGCAATTTGCTCAAATGTAGATCTGAAACTTCAGCGCATCAACACTATTTACACAACAATGCAAATTAATCACACATTTGAAGAAGAAAAGGAATTAAAAGAACTCCATATTATTTTTTAGTTAAAATATGTTTTTCAAAAATACGATTAGATATTATTTTAATCCCAGAAAATTACAAAAATATTGGTTAGTT
>Ga0123341_1006182_pt1 | contig 10794 bp, 5 predicted proteins | sample Turbeapinknodule_FD_89959 | JGI IMG/M metagenome (GOLD analysis project Ga0123341, IMG submission 89959) | Root nodule microbial communities of legume samples collected from Mexico - Turtle bean Mexico pink nodule | ecosystem: Host-associated > Plants > Roots > Nodule | place: Mexico: Nepantla...
ACAAAAATCTCTTTATCTAAGATTACATGTATTTTTGTAAGATATACTGTCCTATGAATTAAAAATATATACTAAAATAGATTTTATGTAATTTAAATAGGAATAAGGGAAGACTATTAGTTTTGTTAATTTTATCTCAATTGGTTTACAAGGAGATTTGGAGAGAAGAAAAAAAAAGTTACTTGTTTTTGTAACTATACTAAATTCTTTTGAGATTTATTTTTAATTTGTTATCTCTTTCATTACAACATATAGTGATACATCAAATTGATTGAGTTGGTAAGAATTCACAATTCACAAATACTGGTTTGAATTTCCCGAGGATTTTATGGTCGAAAGATTTGTAAATGTATTTTGTAAGCCTTCTTTAAAGCGAGACATGTATTAATCTCAGTAAGTTTTCAGAATTGAACTCACTTAAATTTTATGTATATTTATGAGATATATAATGATATAATATTCATATTTTCTCTAAAGAGTTTTATAATTTTTTTTTGTTGGGAAAGCGAAAAAGCAAACAAAAATATAAAAATGAATAATAATGACGTAATTTTGTTGAAAGAAAAAAATATGACGCACAGATGGATCGGAAAGCATAAATGAGCATTGTTGTGTTGTCTGAGCTTCAGCTCGTAAAACCTAAATAAATCACTGCCTTCGGAAAACGACTGCGTGACCTCTTCCTCACCGTAACTGTTCCAGAACATTCGGTACCGTGCTTTTCATCTCCTTCTCTTTCTTTACTTAATTCAATCTCTGATTCATCAATCTCAACAATTTCATCATAGTTATAGCCATCTCTAGTATTATTATCGAAATTATCATGCAATTGCCGAACGATTTCGATTGTAGTTTCTATAATGGATGTATTTGTCTCGATTTCAATCAGGAGTTTGACTTTCAGGCGAATGACTTTTTTTTGTGAAGAAATCCTGCGTTTTAGATTGTACGAGCCTGTAATTAATTCTAATGCAGCCATTGAGAAAGGGAGGAAAAAAAAATAGCTACAGAAAAAAAGTGTTTTTGGATTTTCGAAACTTTGATTCAATTATACAATAAAATCTTACTTGATTCAGTTATTCATCTTGTGTGGTGAATTGAATTTGACTGGTTACTGCAGAGGGATTCGAGTGAAAGGTAGTGATGGCAGACAACACGCAAGGTTCGTCATCTCAGTCATATTGGGAAGGTTACAAGGAGTTTTGGTCGAAGAGGTTCTCCTTTTTGGGAAACTATTCCAAGTTCATCAACCGTGATAAACCCATCCCTTCCTGGTCCAGCTCTGACGTCGAGGAGTTTATTGCTTCTGATCCTGTTAATGGACCCGTCGTAATAATTCTCTCAATTTATCATCTACATTTGTGTCCTTTAGTTTTTAATCTTCGTTTTCTTGTTATTTTGAATGTTTACATCGTCTTCTGAATTTCTTGATCATAACCTAAACTTTCTGAGATATTTTTTTTATATTTTAGTCTTGGATCTTTAGTTGGGTGATATTTGCTATTTTTATTGTTGTTGAGTGTGTTCTCTCAAGTGTGCCTGGTTAGTTTTAGTTTGAAAATTTACCATCTATTGCACTGCATGTTTAAGTATGCTTCCTGATGTTATATTTCTTGGTGTTGGGCAATGTTGTTTTAGTGAAATGTCACCAAAGCTTGTGTTTGCCATTGCAATTGTGGATCATAATTCTAAACCCAGTTAACGATCAATGATAACGACACTGTTAGTTACATTACAACTACAGGAAGCTACTTGGTGTGGTTTTTGTCCGATTGGTTCAACTTTCTTTGAGTTGAGGAAATAATTACTTTTCTATGCAACATAAAAAAATTATGATTTTCCCTGAAACAATTGTTACCAAATACCTCCTCAATGAAGTCTGGTTTCTTTTGAAGTTATTAGGATACTGCATTTGTAGCTCAATTTTTGAGTTGGGCATTAAGCTAACCATGTGTTTCCAAAGTTTTGTCCTTTCAGCATATTAGAGTTCTTCCATCAACAGATATTATTATGACAGTCATCTCTTTCCATCGTTCGTTGGTTTTTCTAATATGCATTATTGTCATAATGGCATCATCACTAGACATAGCATTTGTCTATAGATGAGTGGTTCCCATTCTTATGGCTGAAGTGATCAAAGAACTGAGTGAGTTTCCAAAACAACTGGTGAGGTGATTCCCTTGAAACAACCTAAAAGGAGGTGTTATTGCACCAGCAAATCTAATGTGGCATGACATCAATGCCTATCTATTTTGGCTGTGTCACTTTGCAATCTTCAGTATTATTGTCACAACTATAAAAGCATTTAAAGTCTCTGACTTTCAGAAATATTTTTTGATATGTCAAGTGGAATCACTTAAACAATCAGTGGCCGTGGCACTTTTAGGCATAGACAGATTTAACAGTCACCACTTCATGTAGCAATAAAAGAAACTCTAATTTCCTTTGAAGTTTTTGGGATTTGAGATGCTTCATTCTAATCTATTCAATCTTGAGTTGGTCATTAACTGTCTTTTTCAAATGTTTGCCTTTTCAACATAATAGAGTTTTCCATCAATTGGATGCCCTTTGGACATCAGTATGGTGGTAATCACTTTTCATCATTCGTTGATTTTGTTGATATGCTTTGTTGTCATAATGTCATCACTCACCAGACATGACAACATTTATCTACCTTTGGGTGTTTGTGATGTAAATAGTTCAAAAGAATCAAAGGTGATCCCTTGGAACCCTGACCCTCCCTAAAAGAGGAAAATGGATATTGTATAAAAAAAATACCACGATGGACATATTGTATTTTTCTGTTTCATATTTTATTGTTCATGTTGGAGCTCATTAAATAAATGCCAATTGACAGCAAATCTTTGTTACTAACCCGTTTTCTATTTATATTATCAACTCTGGCTGTAAATTATTTATCTATGTTCTAACCCCTTTCTATATCAGTAAGGACCTGTTTGGTAGTGAGAGAAATAGGGTGAATGGAAATAAAAAAGGATGAGTGGAAATAAGTTAAAATTAAAGGTGTTTGGTTGAAGAGAGATAGAGAAGAGATGAGGAAAGAGATAGGCAGATGAATGGAAATAGGCGAACAAGTACTGATGGGGTCCAGTCACTTTTTAATTCTCTTATTCCCTTTTCTATTCTACCAAACAAACCTAATTAAATTCAATCCCTCTATTTCCATTTCCTTCCTTCCAGCCAAACAAACTATAACTGTTTGGCTGTTATCATTTCTTGCATTTTCTAAAATATGAACATTTCACCCACTGGAGTATAAAGTTGATTGAGTTTTTACTTCAAGATAGATATGATCTCAAGTCCTTTTTCCCATTTCAGTTGAAAACCGCCAGAGATGCAGTGCAATTTGGCATCGGAGGAAGTGCTTTGGGAGCATTGTTTACTGCAGGCTATGCCTGGAAATATTCAAGGAGTTTACACGGTAATCTACCATTTGTCATGCTACTGAAATTTTTTTATACTTCACTATGCTTTTGCGTAGGTCTTAATTTGATATCATTGCAAGCAAAAACAGGCACAATTCTTGCTCTCTTTTTGACACTTAATATGGTTTACACTCTAAATTGGTTTTATAATATTTTGTACAAGAAATTTTGATGTAGGCTTTTTGATAAAAGTAGTATGGAACCGTTTCATATACATTGTTAATCTTTTACTTTTCCCTACAATATTGAGCAGGAGCTGGATTGTCATTTTTAGCCGGAGGTATATTTGGCTGGACTTTTGGACATGAAATCGGAAATCATGCTCTTCAACTGTACAGGGTAGACACATTGGCTGCTGAGGTCAAGTTTCTGGAGTGGTGGAATAAGAAGACTGGAGGGTATTAAAACTGTTGGCTTCAAGGAAATAATGCTACATTTGTTATCGTTTCTGAAAAAATGAAGAATATTTTTCCGTGTTGCCAGTACGATTTGTGTTCACTGAATAAGTATGTTGGTGTGGCATGGGTTGTTAAGTTTTAAAACTAATGCATCATCACAAGACAAATTGTGACTTGTGCCATTCTTTCTCTGTATTGTGCTGTTCTTCATTAGTCTGGTTTTTTAATAATAGTTGGGCACTTGGGCTAGAGGTCATAAGAGCTGACTTTTTCATATTGTTCCACTTCTGGGACGATCGAGAGAACATGCTCTGAGAGCAGTTATAGTTAGAGTCAAAATTAAGTTTCACATTAGAATCGTACTGTTTTGTAATTGATTTCTTCGTTTTCCTTTCCCATTTACTACCACGGGCTTCTTATGAAGGGTCTGTTAAGCGTCCCTTTAGATCATAGTTTGTACACTTAATTTTAGATAAATTTGATTTTAGTTAAAAATGAATTTGAGTGAATTAGTTCTTGTTTGGAAAATATTTTCTTGCGAAGTAAGGTAGTGTTTATACAAAATACTTTTGGATGTAAAATTACTAAGATATAACATGAATATAGTATCAAATGAAAGTGATATTTTTGTTAATACTTGAAAATGAAAAATTTCTAAATGTAAAAAGTAAAGGAATTTTGTTTTCATTAGAATCAAGTTTAGAGCCGTCTATGTACGACATTTGAAGTAAAACACGTCTCCAAAAGAGGTTTCCTGTAACAAAGGCACCTTAAATAAGTACCTAATTTCTGTCTATCTTTTCATGCTCTGTGCTTGCTTTCCAATTGATGGTACTGGATTTTATGCACAAAATCTCAGCTCAAGTGATCTTACGGTGGAAAAATGAAATTCTCCTGTATATTGTACACTGGTCTGTCCTATCTATTTCATTCTTTGAAGTCTGTTTGGGATCAAATGTTATTTTTTCACTTATGGTTCTGATAGTTTCATTTTATATACTATAGATGTTTTTTTTGTCCCATTTTAATACACGTCACTTGTCATTTTTTAAAAATTCATTTTACCATTATTATTTTTATCAACATGAAATTAAGTGTTGCGTAAAATCACAACAAGAAAAATGAACATTTATATATAAAATATAGTTAGTTTGTAAGGTGATTGTTTGCTCAATTTTAATTTTGCTGTAATTCGAATTTTAATTAATAAATATGATAAAGGTCAGTGTAAAAGTTGTCATTCCTTTGAAGCTTCATTTCTCTGTAAAACTTGAAAGTAAAGTCATTATGGGATAGCAATTTGTTTCAGAAGTTATTGAGCTAGTTTGCATTGTCTTTTCGAGAGGAAGAACCACAGTGGATTTAGTGGAACATTTTTAATATAGAAGAAACAACTGATACACATCCGCTTGCGATGCAAGGTACTAGTGCCATTGGGGTTAGTTGGAAGGACTGTGCTAGCCTAATCAATTGTTGTAGAGCATGTCACTATTATTGTTTTTAGTATTACTAAACAGATTGTGAGTGATTACGATATTCAATTTCTTATGTTTTCCTTGGTGTTCATTGGTTCATCACAAACCAAAAAGAGGGGACATCAGCCGCTACGTAATTTGCTTATTATATTTTCATGTATTCGTTTGTGAACAACAGCATGTAAAAGTAAGATTATGATGTAGAAATAAAAGACAAGTAGCTAAAGAGCTCTACAATCGGGCACTTGGGGTGCTCTTGCTCCAAGCATCTTTTGATGCTGCACTAAGGTTTCAGATGATAATGCCATGTTAAGGGCAAAAATTGACACGTGGAGACTCCCTAGTGAGCCACCACCTAAGGGAAACGTACAACCGAAATAATGAAAACAAGTATGCATTTCAAGAAGAGAAAGAAAAATGACTACAATTATGAGCAAGCTTTTAATTATCATGACAGTTATTTTGGCCGTTGCCCTTAAAATTTAGGAGGGCCATGTAGAAGGTCGTTCAGAGCAATAGAGATTTTGATACTCTATAACTAGACAACACAGACAACAGAGAACATATGATGAAATAGAAAATTGACAATTTTACTTACCACACAACATTATAATTGAGCATAGTAAAAGACATGAATAATTTTGCAATGGCATAATAGGATAGAAGGACAACAATTTTGCAATTTTAACTTGGTCAAGCACTTGCTGAAATTATTAAGAGATGGGGCCCCTTCTTGGAATATGTCGCATTGGTGATTGGACTTACAATCAAAATTGATAAAAAGCGAAATTGCTGCTGCCATCACAATTGTCTGCAGGAAGCAATTTTATATCAGAATGTTGAGTTCCTGAAGACTATGACGATGCAAAAATTCTGGGTGGGATTTGTTTGCAGATTGCCCTTGTATTTTATTGCGCCCCAAAAGAAAAAAAAAAATGTTTTTCCCTTGAGGGTGGTGGGTCAGGTAGAGAAGTTGAGGGGTTCATGTGCAGAAGCACCTTCACTGATGTCAAAGAGCTAGACCAATACCCATCATGTTCTGATAAGGCTAAAGTTTGATTGTCCCCATTAAAATAGAAAAACTGATAAAGGCACCTTTGAAAAAGGGGTCGGCAATGACCCTATGCTGACGGTTATTTGGCCAGGAAATAAAGCAGGACCGTCCTATTGTCCGCATGAGGATAATAAAAGAGGCAAACAAAGCCTTAACTTTGTTCACTTTAATTAGATTTTCATTATATCATATTTCTAATTAACTTTGTACTATGATAAAATACACAAGTTGATAAAAGAGGGAAAGCAGAGAAAAGAATGGTATATCAGGAATTACTTTTATATTTATATATATATATATATATATATATATATATACAAATGAGAACAGTCATGGATTCCACGTCCCATAACAGGGGGCTTTTCTTAGCATCCAATTAGGCGAGGCACAAGGCAAACTTGTCTTACACCCTCATTACCTTTTCCTCAAGCAGCAACTTACACAATTTTTTTTCTCTGCTTTGGTTGGATGAATGAAATGAAATAAATTGTACAAAATCAGCAATACATTTTCTATTTGACAATTCAGTGAATAAAAAAATGATGTGCCTTTTGGACCTTATCTATCTAAAACAAGCTCAACCTAACGTCAGCGCCACATGCTTGTTGCTGGAATGTGACTAATGGTGGGGTAAATGGAGGAAAGTGTACCCACTGTGAAAGGTGATCGTCCAATTCAATTCAACTCTTCGCCGTAATGCATACTTTGTTGCCCCATTGTTAAGAAACTGTGTGTTGCTCCTGATTTCTGCAAAATAGGTACCTTTAATATAGATCATACTAGAGATACTCCATTTTGCAACTTGAAGGATGTAAAATCCCAACTTTTCGTTATTTTGATATATACACATGAATCACTCCATAATAATGCAATAATATTCTTCTCAAACAAAGCCACAAAAGGCTGAAGTCAGCAAACACACAAACATCCAGAAGAACAAGCTTTGAAATTCCTTTGATGCTGCCTGCTTCAATGTAAAATTTGATTTTTTAGAGAAGGAAAAAAAAAAGAAAGATAATTAGATTGACCCACATAAGAATGCACCAACTACTAACTACATACTAAAAATAACACGAGAGTATTAAATTTGAAAATATTTTGCTAAAATTTGTGATTGGGATGAATTTGACTATGTGACAGTACATACAAAATCCCTTTCAAATTGATACACTTCTCCCAATCCTATAAACTACATTTTCATTTTCTTTCATACAAGTTTTGCTATAAGCTGGGGGAAAAAATGACTGGTTTTTATTTTACCTTTGTCTTAGTGGCAGAGGAGGTAAGAGAAATTGAAGTGGATGAAGTGGATGAGGCTGCAAAAGCAGCCAACCCTACATTGTAAGTCATAGTTTCATCAGGTTGAAAGAGGCCATAGTTCCTTTCCGAGGTTGCTCCAGTCTTCATGTCTTCATTGAACAGTGCAAAAAAGTATGCTTCCAACCTCATTCTAGGACTCAGAGGTGTCCCTTCATTTGCCATTTGCCTTCTCAGCAAATTCCTATTGTAAGTTTGAGCATTCTGCAATGTGGCACCAGTCTCATTAGGGTCTCCTTTGGATGGCCAACCAGTCTCAGAGACCCTAACCTCTATCCCACTAAAACCCAATCTAGCAATGGCAAATGAGACTGCATCTACCTGAGCATAAAGCATGTTATCATAGTGTAGGTTGGTGTTGGGGTCAACCATTCCTTCATTAGGATTAAATAATACATAGTCCAATGGAATCCTATTAGGGTCATCCTTGTAAGCAAAGTAGGGATACGCATTGATCCAAAAGGGTGCCTTAGTGGTCTTCAAGAAGCTCAAAAACTGGGACATTATCCCAGAGATCTCACTTTTGAAACTACCAGCTGAAGGAGGGTAAGATTCCTGAAGCACTTCCAAGGAACTTGGTGTTGAAACGTGGATGTTAGAGTCTATGCCTAGCCGAACTAGAGCATTGTGAATGTTAACCACAGCTGGCACTAGATACTGAATAAGAGAGGTATCACCATTAGTGAATAACTCATTCCCTACTTGAATCCCAGTGATCTTTGTGTCTGGGAGGTACGGTTTGATATGGCCACTCACCCATTGAAGGGCTTGTTCGGGGTCATTTAGCTGGCTTAGCATTACATTTTCAACTGTCACAATAACCTCAACGTTTGATTTAGCAAAAACACTCAAAATCTCCGGATTGGTGTCGTAAATTCTTGTTTTTGTGATCTTAAGATTGCTCAAGAGTTCAAGCACTTTGTCCGGTGACGGCAAATTGTTAGCTACTTGGCCATAGTTGATTCCAAATGACGCAACACGTGCAAAAAATCCACTATCTGTGGTTGCAAAATCAGCAAAAATCGTTACTCCACCAAGAAACATTCACGGCAACCAAAACTTGTTCTACTTTTTTCATATCAATGCTATCAACTTAGTAGTGCTAAAACATACAAAACATGCAATGCATAAAAAGCTGAAAACAAAACAAAACAAAATGAAACAAACAAAGCACCTTCGCAGAAAAACAATGTCAGAAATATATATCTGATTGCCATTCTTCGGAAAAATGTTGCCATTGTGACTAAGGGTGACAGAATGAGATTGAAGAGTTTCAAAATGATGACTCAGATACGATTGCTAATAATAACATAGGACTATCTTGAGCAAGGTTTTTTCCTCTCTTTCCTTGTTCCAAAATTTTAGAGGCAACACACAGGAAAAAAAAAGAGGATTTATGTATGGTTGGTTTCCTTAGTGATAAGGGGTATTCAATATTTCTCTTAGCTTGTCCTTGTATTTATATTGTTTTGGGCAGGGTTGTCTCTTCCCAAATCAAGTTGCCAATTCTTGTAAATACTCTTTAACAAGTCACTTTCTTCAACCATAAAGCAAAGACCAATTCCACTACTTGGTAAAATACTATAGGCTAGCCCGCCATCGCAGCAAGATTCTAAGGTTAGGTGAAATACTGTATGATTCCGTATTACTACCATGCTTCCATGCATTTTCGCAAAATACATCACCTCACTATTAACGCATACTTTACTTGAATCAAATAGTACAAGTGTTTGACTATCCAATTAGCAGTTACAAATATTCTTAGTCCCCACAACAACAATAACCGTCTTTTCAGTTAATTATAATCAAATAATTAAGAACATACATAAAAATAAAATACAATTCAGATATGACATCTTATAGTGAATGAAATTTGAATTCTAACAATGTTATTGAAGAGTGAAAAGTCACTTACATACCTGCAACCCAATAACTAGAGAACATAATAACTACAACCTAATAATAGTAAAAGAGAAAAAAAAAAAACACTTTGAAGCAAAAGTACCTTTTATTACTTATACTTTAATGCAAGCTCAAATTGGGTTATTGAGGGAAAACAAGTAGGCACTTGAAGCTTTCGTAAGTTTTAATATCCTTGCAAATATAGAATGAACTAAGAACATAAACAATTACATGAATAAAAACATAAAAAAGAATTAGTGTGAACGAAACGATAGAGGAACAAGTGGTGATTGAAATTAAGAATAAAACAAATAGAAAATATGGAGAAAACGTAGAAATGGAGAACGCGCTAATTTATATAAAGATTAAGATAATTGTATTAGAGAATCACCACTTGAATTTCTAGGATTTCAAGTTAAGACTAAAAAAAGTCACTCTCTCAATATACAAATGCTCTAAATTTTCTCAATTTCTCATTCAAAAGTCATTATAAACTTGTCTCTAAAATAGTTTCTAAATTTATGAACTTGTTTTTAAATTGGTATCTAATTAGTTAGTTGGTATGCTACCAACTAATTTTAGATTCTAAAATTAGTAACCAAAACATTAGTAGCTAATTAGATACTAACTAACTAATTAGATATCAATTTAGAAACTAGTTTATAAATTTAGAAATTATTTTAGATACTAATAATTTTTTTAATCTCTAAAATAGTATCAAATGAGTGACTTATTAGTTTTTATCTATAAAATTATTCAATTTAAAGATTTTTTTTTAGTGAATGGTGACTACATGTAACCAGTTACATGCAAGGGGGATGAAATTCAAATAGAAATTAAGAAGGAAAATTCAAATTCAAATCCTAAATCCTAAATCTAAAAGTTCTGTTGTTCCTCTTGGCCGAAAATACAATGTGTTTTACATGCCTTGTCATCTTTTCATGCTTCCTAATCTCTCTTTGAAACTTCCTTCCCTTTTGTTATCCAAAATTCCTATTAGTTAGACTTTTGATTGAATCTTCAATTGAATTCTAATCTTAAATGAAACTATAGCTATTTTTTTTAAAGAGTACAGTGTAGAATTAAAAATTAAAGAAAAATACAACAAAATTAAAATTTTAATTTACAAATTACAAACAAAGTATTTTAATCTATAAATTACAAAAAAAGTTTTTTTATTTTTTAATAAGTAATACTAATAA
>Ga0123341_1006183_pt1 | contig 10794 bp, 6 predicted proteins | sample Turbeapinknodule_FD_89959 | JGI IMG/M metagenome (GOLD analysis project Ga0123341, IMG submission 89959) | Root nodule microbial communities of legume samples collected from Mexico - Turtle bean Mexico pink nodule | ecosystem: Host-associated > Plants > Roots > Nodule | place: Mexico: Nepantla...
ATTCATTTTTTTTTTCAAAATCAATTCTTACTAAAAAGCGGGAATAATATTTTAATTACAAACAAAAAATCTACAAATATATAAATCATATTTCTTTTTTAATTATTTTTAAATACAAAGGCAAATTTGTAATGTTATATTTTTGTCCATTAAAATCAAGTATAATTTCTATCACACCTATTATATCACTCACAAACTTTCCTTAAATTTTTATTTTATATACCTTAATTCAAACAACTTTACTTTCTTCACACTTTCCCCTCAAATTCACTCCTTAATCTAAAGAAAGCATCAATGTTTTTCTCCCTCATTTCTTCCCCATCTCCATTTTCAAAGACACCTAAACTTCCTTCTTGATCTCAACCTACTATATAGCTAAGACATACTTTAGACCACTAAAAAAGTTTTTGTTTGTGAGTAAGTTCCCTCCTTTTACTCTTCACTTAAAAGAAATTATGGAGGGGTTAGGGTTTGATGATACTTGATAGTTTTATGGTTTTGAACTCTTTTTATGGAAGTTGATGATTAGGTTTAACGTAAAATGATATAGAAGTTACTTGAATATTTTCGCTTCCTCTCTTTATTTCATTATTGTTTGCTTATCACAAGGAAAATTAAGAAGAGAACTAATTTTATTCTACAATTTAAGTTATATAATATATTGTTGCATATGTGATTTGATAGATTGTTGATCATGTTGGACGTGGTTCGTTGTTCATTGTTGGTGATCATTAATGTATTTGCTTCCAACAAAGGAAATGCCACTTTCTCCTATTGGTTTGTTTTTGGAAGTTAATTTTTTTTGGTTGAGCATTTTGTGGGAGGAGGAATTGTTGGCGGAGCATGTAGGTGGAGTGTGGGGGCTTGTGTGAGGGATTGTAGTGAGGGAAGATTGATTATTTTTAGTTATTGGGTGAAATTGTTTTGTATGGTAAAATTTGTAGAATGATATGTGTTGTTCCTTCATTCAACTAAGTTTGCAATAGTACTCATTTTGAATTGAATTAAGTTTTTGTATTGTGAAATTGTGTAGTGTCATGTTTGTAAATTGTAATATATTGTGATGTATACATCTTAAATTTGTAGGAAAAAAGTTTTGGAGTTGCAATACCTATTATTGAAGACTTAAAAAGTAAATGTTTTTTGTTGCCTAAGTTGGTGGTTTTTGTTGGGGGTAGTGAGTAGTTTCCACTCATTTGTGTTAATAATTCTCATTTTACACACCCAAATAAACAAAGTGATAGTTGAATTTATTTGGTTCTTTCAATAATATAAAATTACGTTTATAAAATTAACATAATTAACATCCACATAGATTTATAAATTTCTCTTGTTTCTCTACTCTAGTTCACAAGATCACTTCACCCCGAATACAATATCTCTTATTTTATTTCTTCAAAACTTAGGGTATTTTTGTTGTTGTAGTATTGTCTGAATCACCATCCATATGATGAGGCCACATAAACTACCATATATGATAGACAATTAGCACAATAATTACAGGACATTGTGATGAATAACATAATTATGTTTTGTTGTGTCATTTGCCTTACCACCCATGTTTACTGACATTTAAAAGGAAATAAAATATTACTGAACTTGTTGACAAAGTATTATTTTAGAAAGGCATCTCAAACATGCTTTTATGTCATTAACAACTTTTGAATTTTATTCTGACTTGTAAGTAAGACAAGTAAATAAATTATTTCTAACAATGCTATATTTTTGTATTGCAAATTGTGCACACATATTGATGGAAACTTAAATAATTTGACTTTTTTTTAAAAGTACTTTCTATTGAAACTCCATAGGCTATTCCTCACAGGTTGTAGAAGTGGTCATCAAACAAGGGTGTTGTTGACAGTTCATAGAGATTGAAAGCATCTGTAACAACATAGGGGCATTACTATTAATGAATTCATCATTGTCTCAAAAAAATAATTGGTACCAATATTACTATTATAAGTACAACTAAAATAAATTCAAGATAAGCAAGGGTGAGTTTACACGCACGTTTCACTTAACATAACACATAATTCCATGTAAAAGCACCATATTCTTTACTGACAACAGTGTTTAATATTAGCACTGGTGATCCTAATTTATGTGGGTGTTGCCCTTGTTAGTGGTTGTTGCACTGACCTTGGTATTAGGTCTTGTTTAGCCTATGGTGATTACTGTAGGTCCTAATTATAGTAGTTGTTAATTTGAATGTGGTCTAATATCAACATGATAGTAGTGTGGTAGTAGTATGAGTTGATCTCAGTTTTCTTCATTGTGAGAAACAAAATAAAGTACACATAACATATATTAATTTGTTTTTTGGGTTTTTCCTCAAACATTGTGATCTTTCATATTTGTAGTTGGTTTATTGGTTTTGATGATCTTTCATATATGAAGTTGGTTATATTTGTTTTCACGTATTCTTTTTAAAATTCATGTTTTTTTTTTTTTTTTGCAGGATATAATGAAGGGACATGCAAGTGAAGTTCATGATTTGGTTATGGAGCGCAAGGTTTTATTCAATACATGAATTAGTTTTTTACCGCACATGATGATATGTTTGTTTTTGACAATTTTATGTTTTCATTTTGATATCTTTCAATTTTTACTAAATTTTAACAAATCATAGTTGCAAGGTTATAATGAGGCTGAGTTTCCAAAAAATATTGGTTTTCCATATAACAAAATTCATACTTAAAAGATGAAGAACATACCTACATTTCAAATACAATTTATGTTATCTAATCCCCAATTAATAATTCTCTCTTCTTCACCCCTTTGCCTTTTTTTTTTAACTAATATGAAAATAAAAACAGATTATTCCTAAAATAATTACTAATAGAAACAAACTCTTAATCTTTTTTCTTTTCATTTATAAGAACCAACCATTCCCTTATATAAATTGCATCTATGTTCTCTTTCCCTAAGTATGCCAACATGTAGAAAAATATAACATTTAGGGTTTAGGATGCAAATATTATTTTTTTGGCTTAAGGGGTATCATAATAAAATGTTATCAATATGAATAAAGTTTAGTATGACTCTGATTTTTCTAATTCTAATTAATTCAAATGCCTTAAATGTTTCCATATTCTTTTATGATTCAACACAAATACTAAATATCACGCAATAACTGTCAATTCATTCATGAAACTCTTAATTTGTTTAAGGTTTATACACTAACTTGGTTTAATTAGTTTAATTCCTTACTTACTCGCCATTCACTGTTCCAACTAATCATCTTGTTCAATTTTCATACAACAAAATCTAAACTAAATTTGTATATACATTCAAAACAATGTTTTTTTCACCCTTGTCCAAATCCCTAACTGTTCTAATCTTAAAACCCAATGTCTAATTTATAATTAACCAAACAAAATACATAAAAAAAATTTAAATACTAGAAAAGTTAAACACCTAGAAATTAGAAAAAAATTAAGTAACTAGAAAAAGTAGCAAAATAAGTGAACTAGAATAATAATAAAAATAAAAATAACAATAAAAATAGGACAAATAAAAATAAAAATCAGAATGATAAAACCATTTTCATTTTAGCGCTTGTGAATCTCCTCTAAGTTCATCTGTCTTTGTGTCAAATTCTTCATTTATATTTGTATCAGCATCATCTGTTGGACCTGTCGCCTAGGAAAAGAATACCCATTGCCAAGTCATGCAACTTACGATCAAAACTATTATGGTTTCATCCACGTGGGAATGAGATGAACCAACTCAAAATAAGAATTAAACCAAAAGATTAAGGCAAGAACACTTAATGTAAACATAATAAAACAAAAGCAAAACAAAAATAAAAAAAAATTAAACATAACTAAATATAAAAAAACACTAGGCAACCTTCCAAAAAATGCTTATTAACGTCATATAGCTTGATACCTGTTTCAATCATGGCGGATGAGATCTTTATTGCAACATTTTCATGGTTACAACTTTAACTCTTTTGGAGTATGGATTTTCAATTTCAATATTTCCATTAGTCCTGATTTCCTGGACAACCCACAAACTTGACCATTTTGTCTTTAACCTTCTATGAAAGAGTTTTATCTTAGAGTTATGAAACATAATTGGTTGACCAAGTTTAAACTCATATTTCATTATACTTGTGTCCTGGTAAACCTTATCTTCCTCCTTCAAGCATGATGTAGATAACTTAGTGGCAGTGAGTTTCTTTTCCACATATTCAAGCACATACTCTTTCTCTTTTTTAACTCTTTGTGGAATAAAACAATTTAGAGATTTCTCTAATATATTCGAAGTGTGCAGCTACTTTTTGGTTATAGGAAAGGCTTCATTTGATGCATCTATTCTTAAACAATTTTTCCATGTATTAGAATGTTGCAATACCTCAATAACATTAAAAGTCACCTCATCATCTTGAGCTCTCACTTTAAGTTTTCCCTAATCTACATCAATATTAACTCTAGCAGTTTTCTTGTCTTCTTATATGTTCATCACAACAAACATCTTCAACCACACCATATGAATATTTAATTGATTTATCAGCTAATTGTAGTGTCATTCTGGTGGGTTTAAACTCCAAATCTCCTACTCTTTTCAAAAACGCCAAAGGCATGAAGTTGATGCTAGCCCCCAAATCCAGTAATGCCTTGTCCATTGTTAAAACACTTATGGTTACTGGGATAGTAAAACTTCTTGGATTCTTGGATTTTAAGAGCAAGGATTTCTAAATAATAGCACTACAATTGGCCTTTAGCTCTATACTCTTTTCCTCTATGAATCTCCTATTCTTTGTCAGAAACTCCTTCATGAATTTTTCATATGTCGACATTTGCTCTAAAGCCTCTACAAATGGAATAGTAATTTGCAGCCTTTTAAAAATATATTGAAATCTAGCAAATTGTCTTTCCTTATCTTTTCTTGAAGGGGCATGAGGATAAGGCATATTCACTATGGGAGCACTTTGATAAGTGCCTAATTTCAGTAATATTTCACATTAAAATGTAGGCACTTATGAGCATTAATTACTAAATTACATATAAAATAATCCCTAATTTATGAATTTATACTTTTTTTTACTTGTTTTATGATCTTTATTTGAATAAGAGCATTTTATTCTCAAATTTGGTGTTAATTTCAGGTTTTTAAGGAAGAATGGAGATAACTGGGCTAAAGAAAATAAGATAAGCTAAAAGGAGAAAGCTGGAAGGCCCGAAGCACACAAAAAGAGCAAAAAAGTCCAACTCAGCAGCGAAGTTTCTCGCTCAAGCAAACTCATTCTCGCTTGAGCAAGCTACATCTCGCTTGAGCGAGAATGCGTCAGACAAATTGGGCCATTTTATGTTTTTATCATTAAGCCCATCAGCGCGACGCTGGAAGTCACCCAAACCTAGTAAATTAGGTTAAATAGGGGGCTAGAGGCTCAACCCTAGGTGCTAGATTTAAAGGAAACATCATTGAGTGACTTGAAACCCAAATAGGAGAATAAAAGGTACTAGAAGATGCGTGGCTAATTCTACCATTTGGGATTGAGAGTAATCTATTCGAACTCTTATGTATTAAGGTGATATTTAAATATGATATAATATTATGTTCTTGATTGATTATTGGTATAGTTATTTTGTTTCTAACTCTTGATCTAGAATCTTAAATCTGACTGAAAATTATTTTTAGGGTTTTGACCTAAACAACAATACTTAACATATTTGAGTGCTAGAAATAGACTTGAAATGTTAATTGTTATCAACGTCTGAGCGCGACTTTAAGTTGTTTTTATAAATATGTGAGAAATCGATATTTAGGAAACATTCTTAATAATTTTATATGAAAGAAATCGATATAAATGAATTTTATACGGGCATCAATATTCAATCAAAGAAGTTAATGTTAACATGTTAATCAAAATACATGAGAGTGAGAAAGATGAAACCTAATCCCTATTTTTCCAACTTGAAGGAACTAATTCTTTGTTTGTTTTCTTATTAATCATCGCCAACACAACCACTTTCAACACACTTTTAATTGTTCTGTTTTATAATTAGTGAGTATTGTATTTGATAATTCAATTGTTCCTTGTGGGATTGATATGTGTCCTTAGGGACAAATTATTACTTCTGACAATGCGGTGCACTTGCTGTAAAAAGTCATCTCACTTCTCTCTTTATTTTCCATCCTTTTTGTTTTTTTATGAGAGTTGATTTTAAGATTGCACATTTTATGGGTTGCACTTTGTTTATGGTTTTTGATTTTGAAGCAGAATAGGGTGAGAAACCCAAAGAAGATTCCCATAGGACACGAACTTAACAAGTGGTTAAGTAAGTGTGAAGGTTCACTTCTAGAGTGCAAAGAGAAAAACAAAATTATATGGTGTTGATGATGATGAGGTGCGAAAGTAAAAACATATAATGGAAAGAAAAAAGATGGAAGAACCTAAGGACATAAAAAGGAATGGAAATGGTGCAAATAAGAAAGGAAAAATATGAAGAGATGAAGAAAGCTTATGGAAAATAGAGCAAATTATCACACCACTTGGAATGGTGGACGGTTCCAAGATAGATGGTGAGGAGACACCGCTTGAGGTGGACTATGTTGAACAAAGGCTTTGATGATTCCAAATCTTGAAGAATTGTGTGAAGTCCTACTACTGCTTGTTTAGTTGAGTATTTTGTAGTGTTTGAATTTGTCATCCACTTTAAGAAATGATCCAAGGCCATTTAATCTTGAAACATTTTAGAAAGATATGTTTTCAAAGAAACATGAAAAAAAAACAAGTTGTTTTATCGTTTCAATCGGTTGTTTTACACTTAGAAGCTTTTGAAAGAGTTTGCAACAATTTGGCTTTGGTTGACTTTGCTGTCTAACCAATTCAATCGGTTGTTTCGTAAATCAACCGATTGTTTTTGAAATTTCTTAATAGAGTTTTGTTAAGTCTGTTAAATCTGTTTTGGCTGGTTTTCAAACTACTTTGGCTTTTGTTTTTAATGATTCTAACAGTTATTTGGAGTCTATAAAAAGGGTTTTCTATGCCTAGTTGTAAAAAAAATTGACAAGAGAGTTTGATTGCATTTTTGAAATCAGTTTTCCAAGATTGCTTAAGGCTTTGGACTTTTCATCAAGAGGAATAAGACTGTTGTGTGATAAGTCATTTTTTCAATTATGTGAATTGATCCAGGTGGACTCTTTCCTCTTCTTTTAATCTTTGTATTTTTGTAAAGAACTGTGTTGCACAGACTCAGAGGGTGTTCTGATATGTGGTGTGTTGTAATTGCCGAAGGAAGTGTGTGTTCTTGAGAGGTTCAAGATCACTTCTTTGGTGTGTATGGTTTGTAATTTATGGTTGATTACTTAGTGGAATACCAATGGTTTCTGGGGATTGGATGTAACTCTTAGTTAAGAGTGAACCAGTATAAACCAACTGTGTTGATTTCTCTTCCCCTTATCTCATTTAAATATGTTTAAATATAGTTTTTATATACCGCTGATAAAAACAATAGTTGAATCAAAGAAACAACTGATTGATTTTCTGGAATCAAGTTAAAAACAAATTTGATTTTGACTGATCTTGTTCTGTATCTTTGATTCTGCTTGTGACTTTCATTAAACCTTCAACGTTTTCGAAAATCTTGCATAAACAATTCACCCCCTATTGTTTTAGCCCTGAAATTCTAACAGATTACACTCAAGATAACCCAAGAACTTTAGAAGACAAAACTCATTAATCACTCAAACAAAGTTTCTTTTTTATTCAATTTCAATTGTGTAATACATGAGGCAAGACACTCTATTTATATGAGAGAGTGTCTTGGAGAGCAAGATAGAGGGGTAGGGGTGTCATTTGTGAGAAACATTCTAGAAGGTAGGTCGAAGAAACCCTAAACCTAGGTGCACATGTCATGAAAGGTGGGCTTGACACAAACCCAAATTACTAAGCATACCCTATCAAATTACTAAGCACACCCTACTCTAGCTTATTGTTCTATTTAGACCCTCAAAGTGGACCCAATTTATTTACATAAACTTGTCTTTTAAAAAGATTAGAAGAAAGAACATTTGATGCCCTGACCTATGTCCAATTCTTCTTCTGGTGAGGTCCTTCTGAAGTTTTGTGGGACCTTGTCTTGGATGTTGAGATGACTAACTTAATAGTGAAGTGCTTGTTGTGTCCTTAGTCATCCATTTGTCGAGATGGTTTGTATCATGCCCCCAAGTTGGAAAGAATTCGATATCGAATTTAGAACTCCTGCAAATAACATAATTAGTTTGTTCACTTGATTTATATATGTAATTTGTGAAGCAAATCTATGTTCATTGAATTTTAGGAGTTTGGGTGGAATGGTTCTAGTTACATGTAATGTTTGTAGAGAACGTGTAGGATCAAAGAGAATTTGGTGTGAAAAAGCTTCTTATAAGGTGTAAATCTTAAGGATTTTGAAAAAGTTCCTACATTTATCTAACAAATGTTGCATGTAATTAGATCTATGAATAGATAAACAAGAGAAGGAAGGAGAGTACCGAAGTGAGCCAACAATATTTATTTTGGACGAATCAACATTACAACTTTCACCACGTTTGGTAAGGTGATGAGCTCCGTTTTGTTATTTTCATCATCCTTTTCAGATTTTCTTTTTTGTTTCATTTTTATTTGGTCTTTATTTACCTCTGTTGAAGATAGATGTTTCAATATGATCTTATGGAATTGAAAGTGAATATGGGTTGCTTCCATGGATACAACATCACATAACACCTCATCTTTATAATTGCCAATCGAGAAAGATATGAGGACTTGTTTATTAACAAGTATTTCACCCTCTTCACTTAGCCATTGCAACTTGTAGGGATGTGTATGAGAAATGGTGGATAATCCAAGTTTCTCCACCACTCTTGTACTTGCCACATTTGTACAACTACCCCCATCAATTATCAAGGAACATAATTTGTCATTAATAAGGCATCGGGTGCGGAAAATATTTTCCCTTTGACTTTCATCAAAAGGTTTTTGAAGTTGCCCCAACATGCACCTTACTACTAACAAATCACCTTCAGATGGTATTTCACACTCGTCCTCACTTGGGGTTTTTGAAGAGGAAGGGGAGCTAGCTCTAGATGATTGGGAACTGTGGTCACTCACGACTATCCCCCCTTTAACCATCATTGTTCTTTTACTTGAGCAATTAGCAGCAATGTGCCCAAAACCTAGACATTTAAAGCATTTTTTATTGAGGTGTTGGTGGATGATTTAGGAGTAGAAGGTTTATCTCTAGACTCTTTATGATGTGGGGAGGTTTCTTTTGAGAAATTGGAAGGAGAATCTTGGTTTTCAAATTTGGTTTTGTCCTTCCAAGATGATTTGTAAAAGCCAACATTATGATTATGTGATGGCAGATGATTGTTGTTACTTGAGGTGTCATCCTAGCTGAGATGTCAAGTTGCATAGTGATGCCTAACATGAAAACTTTTATATATAAAAAAAGATTTTTTCTTCAAAACTTGTGATTCAACCTTGATGGCTAGGTGAACCAATTTTTACAAAGAAGTATACTCATATAATTCTACAACATCTTGTATTTCTGCCATAATCCACTCACAAATCTAGCAATCTTTGACTCTTCACTTTCATGCGTATTAATTTTAGTCAAAGTTACTTCCAAATCTTTAAAATACTCGCCTACACTCCTAGATCCTTGATGAAGCCGTTGGGGCTTCAACAAGAGTTCCTTCCAATAATGAGGAGGAAAAAACTGCGCATGCATGCATAACTTGAAATCGTGCCAAGAGACCACAACTAGCCTTTTATTTAGCCCAATATCCATTATAGTTTGATGCCACCATTGCATGGCATAGTCCTCAAATTCTAGGGAAGTTAACTTAACCTTTTGGTCCTCTTCGACCTCATACACATTAAATATTTGATCTACTTTAGCTTCCCATCCTAGATATACATCTGGGTTACTATTCCAATTAAAACTATGTAATTTTACAAAAGGAATGATCTTTTTTGGTTGGTGTTGATGATGACTCCTAGCTTCGTAATTCTGCACTCCTCATTCTTCTTCTTCTTCTTGGCTTCCATAGTGCATGTAATGTCTAGTAGCTCTTCTAGACTCCCATCTTCGCTCTCGATTTTGTCTGTCTTGTGTATCTTCTAGCCTTTACATCCTTGTGATGAGTTTCCTCACATCTTATTCCTTTTGCATTAAGCTCCTTTTGGTCTCCTCAAGTTCCACCAAAAGGTTTGGCTTTTGAGGAGAAGGTGGTTTGGAAGATTTCCATGAAGATAAGTGATGCATAATTGTGCACAACAAGAAAAATAATTAGTTAAAACAAAAAATAATGCACTCACACGTTTATCGCTTGACTATTTAGTAAAGGATGAAAAAAATGTTAAATTCACTCAAGAAAGATTTTATCAACACTCCAAAGGGTCTGCACTTGGTAGAAAACTTCAAGTGAAAGAGGTCAAAACTGTTGAACCAAGTGGTGTTCAAGCTTTGAAGAATCCAAATCCTTTGAAGGATGTTGAAGCCTTGGCTGTGCTTGGTGTTGCTGTGCTGGTTTAGTATAGTTATGGGGTAGTTTGAGTATTGCAATCCACCCCTTGATCGAATCTAAAGCATAAGCATCTCAATCTTTGTGAAAGTAAAATGTTTTCAAACTAAGTTAAAACAACCAATTGTTTTGTCGAAACAACCGATTATATATACTTAGATGTTTTGAGAAAAAGATTGAAAACTGTTTTTAAAATGGTTGAACTGTTAAGAACCAAAACAACCGATTGATTCGAAGAAACAACCGATTGTTTGTTTTGGGACCATAACAGAA
>Ga0123341_1006184_pt1 | contig 10794 bp, 14 predicted proteins | sample Turbeapinknodule_FD_89959 | JGI IMG/M metagenome (GOLD analysis project Ga0123341, IMG submission 89959) | Root nodule microbial communities of legume samples collected from Mexico - Turtle bean Mexico pink nodule | ecosystem: Host-associated > Plants > Roots > Nodule | place: Mexico: Nepantla...
CCCGCCCGACCGAAGGAGACACCAAGAAGGAGCGACCGACCGAAAGAGAAGAAGACCGACACGTCAGCAACTACACTACATCAACCGATCGTGCCTGGGCCCCATCTCTCCACTCAGGTACAAGAACAGATATGCAAACCTTTATTTTTAATATGCTAATCTATAAGAAGTCGGCCATGAAAAACTTTCCAAAGGACCAAAGCTTTGGAAGACAGAAGATATGAAGACCAAATAAATTTGCTCCAACCACATGGAACTCCTGGATCCAAGAAAAAGGTCCTAGCTGATTTAAGAGTAAAACGACCAGACTCATCTAGAATCCAATTAGGAATATCCTGTTCCGACCTAACCATGACATGACTAAAAAGATGAGGCATCTGTTGTAAAGACAATAGAATATTCCAATCACTACCTACCCAAAACTGAGAGACTATATCTAGAATGCTAGCACCATCAGATAATCCTACAATATTTTCTATAGAAGAATTACCACACCATTTATCATTTTAGAAATTAATAAGATAACCTGTACGAACAGTCCAAGAAGTATAATCAAGTATAGTAGAATAAAACTGCTTAATTCCAGGCCAAAGAGATGAGGATTTATAAACCATTTGAAACTCGTATTTTGATTTAAAAACCCTGGCTTTAAAGAGCAAAGACCAAGGCTTGTTGCTATAAGAAAACTTCCAAGCAAGCTTAAGAAAATATGCATTATTTTCATGGTGAAGGTAATAATCTTCAAACCTCCATTCTCAAGGGGAGAACAAATCGTATCCCAATTAACAATAACTATACATTTTTTTCAGAATATCACCAGTTCAGATAAAATTTCGACACCACTGCTTAATTTGCTTAAGAAGAGAGACAAACCATTTATACAAATTAAAACTATAAGTTAGAAGACTCGTAACCACCGTATTGACCAACTGAACACGACCCATCATACTAAGAGATTTACCTTTCCAAGAAGCAAGTTTCAATTTGACTTTATCAGCTAAAGGGTTAAGAAAACGACCCCTTGGAGCACCAACAAAAATAGGCACTCCTAAATAAGTGAAAGGAAAATAGCCATGACTACAAGAAAGAATACGCTGAATTTTGGTGACAAATCTTGTAGAATTATCCATGGTGAAGAAAATACTCTTAAAATTATTAACATATTGACATAAGAAATCACCATATGTTTTAAGAAAAATATTCAAATTTCTAAGAGACTTATTAACTGCCTTACAAAAAACAAAAATGTCATCCGCATATAAAATATGAGAGGGAGTGAGAAAACCTTGCCTTCTAGCCATATGTAGTATCTTTTTATCATTCACAAGCTTTGAGAGGCCTCTACTAAGAACTTCCTCTGCAAGACAGAAAAGTAGAGGAGACAAAGGATTCCCTTGTCTAACACCTCTACTACAAGGAAATAAACCCACCAAACTGTCATTTATTCTGATAAAAGCATAGTTGAACGGAGAATAGTACTAATCCAACCGACAAACGAAGGGTGAAAACCAAAGCGTGACAAAACTAATTGTAAAAACCTCAAACTCAGAGTGTCAAAGGCTTTGTGAATATCAACCCTGTAAGCCACATTACCTTCATGAACCTTTTTAGAAAGCAAGTTAATAGCTTTAGAAGCAATACCAATACAATCCTGAATCTCTGCCTTGCACAAACCCATACTGATTAGGAGAAATAATTTTGGCAACCACAAAAGCAAGCCGATCGTCTGCGCAGTGCGACTACTTGCGATTAGGGTTCTTGCTGGAGGCGCTAGGGTGTTGTGGCGGCGCGGGCTGTGCAGATCAGGGTGTCATCTTGTGACTATGGAACAACATCCTCTGGCGATGCGCGAATTGCAGATTTGGTGCAACGGTGACGATGTTGCAGTTTACGGAGTGCGCAGTCGTTCGCGACACAGAGTGAGTAGACTTGGTCTGGTCAATGCTACTGAGAAGCAAGTTTGAAACTTGTGAGATTGTCAGTTTGTCGATCATCTCCACATAGTTGTGAGGGGGAGATTTGTTGGGTTGGGCTTACTTCCTATGTAGAGGCTCAGTCCAATATTAATCACCTTTAGGATTTTTTCTTGAACAAATAGAGAGTGTCGTCAGTAGAGACAGAGAGAGAAAATAAAAGGAGAAAAGAGTGAAGAGAGGAAGTTTTGTTCAGCAACTTCCGGCCACCACCGACGCTCTGTCCATCATTGGATCGGGATGAAACTTTGTCACCAGGTTCATAACTTGTGGTACTTCAATTTGACCGTTCAGATCTTTGAGAAGTTGTTTGAGAAGTGAGAAATTTGTCTCACACTGCAACAACGTTTTCAACATTTTTTTGAGGACGAATTGTTTTTGGATCGTCGTTGCTGCTTTGTCTACCGTTGGATCGGGTTTACATTTTGTCAGCAGGTTCATAACTCATGGTGCTTCAATTTGACCGTTATAATTGTTGAAAAGTCACTGGAACATTGACCTATAGGCCGCGTACGGTAGTTGTAGTTTTGTGAATTTTCTGGTTTTTTGTTTTCTATTTCATCTCTGTTGTCTTGTTATTTGGCTAATTATTGAGTACAATTTGTGCTGTGACTTGAGACTCTTTTGTAACCTTAATTTTGATATATAATAATGGAGCTTGATTGACTGACTTGTGTTCGTGGATTTTACTTCTATGTGTCTTTGTTGCCATTATTTGTTATTGTTCTTCATAGATTCTTTCAAGTTGTAAAAATTATTATCCGCTGCTTATTACTTTTGTTGAGTTATTATTTTAAGGTGTTGCCTATTCTCAGCTTTTTTTATTTATTTAATTTGTAGTGTCTTCGTAAGCAAATTTTACATTTAAGTTAACTAAAAATTAGCCTCCACATTTAAGTTAGCGTGAATTTGTTTCTCACTATTAACTTATGCTTAATGAAAACTGAACCCACTCTATTATTAGTTTAACCTACACTAGTTAATATTAACAAGGATACAAACAAAATTAGTTTCCAATTTTGGATTATGGAACGCTAAGTCAACACTCTCTCTAGCGTCCACTTCCTCCCTCTTGTGCGTGTTTGGCTCCGTCTAAACCTTACATTCCTTGTAGTGAAAAGTCAACAAAATAAATAACACTTCTCTTGGTCTCTGTCTTTTTTTTTTTGTTGAACTTTTAGCCAACAAAATACATATATTAGTACTAGATTTGACAAAGTGAAGGCGGTTATTTAGATAAGACAGAATTATTAATTCATGAACATTATATTTGATCTGCCTTTTAAGATGGATTGGCTAAAGCAACTAATAACCCAACCCATCTGTACTATGTGTCGCTCTGAGCCACATGGAGAAACCAAGTATTTAATGTGAATCAACCACCCATAATTGAAATTTAGTTGTGTGTCTCAATCACACTCTCTTCACATGCACGACCTTGACTAAAAACAACTCATGCGTATCAATCTTCACGGAAAAATATCAGCACCATCATAAATACCGATTCAAGGAGCTCCTCCAATCATTTAAGGCTTTCTCTTAATAAATACTCCATTCACACACCAACATACAACTACAACACCATTATCATGAAGTTGCTTTCAGCTAAGGAGTTTCTCAGTGTGTTTCTTCTGCTCATGCTTCTTTACCCTTGTTGCCATTCACTCTACAACACCATAACCATAAGCCATCCCATGAAAGACGGCGACGTTTTGGTCTCCGACGGGTTAGGAAACTTTGCACTCGGTTTCTTCAGCCCACGAAACTCCACAAGCCGATACGTTGGGATATGGTACAACAAAATTTCGGAACAATCGGTAGTGTGGGTTGCCAACAGGGACACTCCGCTTAGCGACACTTCCGGTGTTCTATCTATTAACAACCACGGAAACCTCGTACTCCACGATAATAACACCCGAAACCTCGACCCCGTTTGGTCTTCAAAGGCTTCCATGACATCAACGAACGTTTCGGCCAAGCTTTTGGACACGGGAAACCTAGTTTTGATCCAAACAGACAAAAATGTTGTTCGTTGGCAGAGTTTTGATTATCCTAGTAATACCATGCTTTCATTCATGAAACTCGGGTTGGACCGAAAAAGCGGTCTGAACCGGTTTTTAACATCTTGGAAATCAGAAACAGACCCTGGAACCGGGAACTTGACGTATAAAATCGACCCAACCGGGTTTCCGCAACTGTTTCTTTACAAAGGCGACGCCCCGTTGTGGAGGGTCGGGTCATGGACGGGTCAGAGATGGAGCGGTGTGCCCGAGATGACTCCGAATTTTATTTTCAACGTTAGCTACGTGAACGACGAGAATGAGGTTTCGATAATGTACGGAGTGAAGGACCCGACGGTGTTCTCGAGAATGGTGCTGGAGGAGAGTGGGCACATGACGAGGTCCACGTGGCAGGATCACGAGCGCAGGTGGTTTCAGATATGGGACGCGCCAAAGGAGGAGTGCGACAACTTCAGGCGGTGCGGGTCGAACACGAACTGCGACCCTTATCAGGCGGATAAGTTCGAGTGCGAGTGTTTGCCGGGGTTCGAACCGAGGTCTGAGAGGGAGTGGTTTCTTCGGGACGGTTCGGGTGGGTGCACGCGGAAGAAAAATGTGTCCACGTGTGGAAGTGGAGAGGGGTTCGTGGAGGTGGCACGTGTGAAGGTTCCGGACACGTCGAAGGCGCGTGTGGTAGCCATGATTGGAATGAGAGAGTGCAGAGATAGATGCTTGAAGGATTGCACGTGTGCGGCGTACACGAGTGCGAACGTGAGCTTGGAGAGTGGGTGTGTTACTTGGCACGGTGACATGGAGGACACGAGGACGTACACGCAAGCAGGACAGAGCTTGTTCGTGAGAGTAGATGCCCTTGAATTAGGTACATTCCCATTTTCTTATTTAATTAATAGGATTTCCTTTCTTTTAGTGTGTGTAGAGATTAACATTAATTTTAAAATCAGTTATAGTTTATACTGTATACATTATTAAAACTAAGATATACTTTAGTAATAACTTGAATGGAATACTAAATAGTTAACGAGAAATTATTTTATTGTTAACAAAAATATAAAGATTCTATTTTTTATTTAATAAACAGTTTAATTAATGAAAGATTATCTTAATGAAAATTTATAAATGTCTTATTACACTTAATATTAACTAAATAAATGTTGGTGTAAACCAAAATAATAAAAATAAAAACATTACATGACTAGGATCAGATACCTCCTAGTAGACGCCGAAACATCTTACAACATCATTATTAGAAGATCATCCCTCAATAAACTAGGAGTCATAGTCTCGACCCCTCACTTGGCCATGAAGTTCCCTGCAGACCGTGGAAGTCGAGGTCGAGAGGTCGTCACCCTCCATTCCGACCAGAGGACTTATTACGAAATGCACTTTAAACTTAACTCAACCCCATAAAACCGACTCATGAGGTTGGGGTTTGCACCCATTTATATACAATGAAAGGCTCTAATCTCTAGTCGATGTGGGATCTCCAACACACCCCCTCACGCCGAAACTACCAACTCGTGCGTGAGACTATATATTATGGGTGGTCTGATAGCGGGTGACATGATAGGCCCAACACAAACACTCGCTAGGATAGGCTCGAAATGGCTCTGATACCATTGCTATTTTTCGAGCCATTTTGAGCCTATCCTAGCGAGTGTTTGTTGGGCTTATCGGGTCACCCGTTATCGGATCACCCATAATATATTATCCCACGCACGAGCTGTCACTCTTGGCGTGAGGGGATGTGTTGGAGATCCCACATCGACTAGAGATTAGGACATTTCATTGTATATAAGTGGGTGCAAACCTCACCTCATGAGCCGATTTTATGGGGTTGAGTTAGGCTTAAAGTCCACTTCGTAATAGGACTGCTAGAGATTGTTACGCAACAAGTCTGAGAATACACCCTCCACCTCCAAGCCAGAGGTTGGAAGTCCATTAGGTGACAGTCATGAGCAACTTGGATCCTAGACCACATGACGAACCTCGCGTAGAGCCAAAGGATGAGACAATATTGTGGCAGATGGGCCAACCGGGACAAGATACACGTCTTGGTTCGACCTTGAAGGAGGGGGAGAAGGATTTGATCACCGCTATGTTAGTAGAGAATGCTGATTTGTTTGCTTGGATGGCAGTCGACATGCGGGGTATCGACCCAAGAATTATCTCTCACAGGTTACCAGTGTGCAAAGAGGCGAAGCCGATAGCTCAAAAAAAGAGGAAATTGGGAGAAGAAAGGAGACTGATCGCTGAATAGGAGACACAAAAGCTCCTAGATGCTGGTTTCATCCGAGAGGTACATTATACCACTTGGTTGGCGAATATAGTCTTAGTGTAGAAAAACAACGAGAAGTGGCAGATGTGCACCAACTCGGACCCCCGGACACGGACGAAAATAAAGTGGTGATGGAAAGGAAGACATGGTTACCTCCGATGACACTTCAACTGGCACACACAAATTAAGTTTTTACTCGACTCTCGGTTACTCGAAGCAAATTCACTGTTCACGCATGAAAAATGGAACCCACTACTACCCCTATTTATAGGTGGGGGAGAAGGCGAATACGAACCGTCACATCTAATCTGCACCGTTGGATCGCTACACCTCAACGGTCCAAATCAACATTTTGACACCATGTCACATCCACGCACCTTGAACACAACAAAGAGATCCCCTACTCGGCTTCTAGGATACATGGGCAAATCACATGGCGACAAGTCAATAGGAAGTGCCAACCACGCGGGGTAACGACTATCCAACATATCTACCATATAAGACCCTGCGTATAGTTCCCATACTAGGGCCTGGGGGCATATGACCCGGGATGAATATCTAGGCTAAAGATAAAACAAATTTTCTTTTATAGACTCTATGTTCGCACTTAAACCGCTCCACTTGAGCCTGGGAAAAATGTACTACCAGATGGCCGAAAGGACGAAACGTTCGAATAGTAGGAAAGACCAAATAAACTCTCCCAATCCGAACACATCTCATAAACCTACAATTAATCGTGATTAAGCCATACTTAACAGTAAACCATGATTAAGGGATAGTTGCGCCCTCTCTTGGACCCACATGCAAGCCCATAAACAGCTGAGGCCCATCCAAAAAGTATAAATATCATAGGAGACCCCAACATAAAAGGTAATTTTTCACCCCTTATTCACCTGCATATAGTACTCAGATTGATTTGATCGTCGGAATGCCTTCGCAACCTGCCCCCCACCCCCCAATTCGGCTTGGAGGATTGGAAAGCAGACAACAGATTATCATACCTGAAGGCCGAGAAGACCAGAAGACTTGGACGGAAGAAGTTACTTCGTAGGATCTCGACCTTGTAAGAACAATACCCATTAATGCTGTGAGCAAAAGATCAGGTAGACTACATTCAGAGTTCAAATAAGTCCAAAATCAGAGTAAATCGATGAATGAACCTCACTAGGATAAGCAAACTAATTGAAATAAGTAAACATAATTATAGCAGTAAAAAGAAGAGTTTTACAACCCATTAATTTAACAGTATATAGTTGATTTTTCTGTCATTACTTCTTCTACTTATAATAACTTTACATTTGGATTTTGCAGCTAAATATGCAAAACATCCGTATGGTTCTCTTGGAAAGAAGGGGATGGTGGCAATTTTAACCGTTGCTATTTTTATATTATTGTTTTTGGCAGTCACTTTCGTGTGTTGGTTTGTTAAAGCCAGGAAACAAGGTAAGTTTTACAATTATTATTTACCAAGCTTGGGGTTCTCAATTCTAAATTAATAGTGTGCTCAAATGTATTTGTTTCCTTGTTTGTTGACAAGGGATAAGAAGGGATCGCAAGCATTCCTTTCGTCTTAAATTGGAGGACTCTACCCATCTACAAGAATTTGACACTACAAAAAATTCAGATTTACCATTCTTTGATCTTAGCTCCATAGCTGCTGCCACAGACAATTTCTCTGATTCTAACAAGCTTGGCCAAGGGGGTTTTGGTTCTGTTTATAAGGTAGCCATTCTTCTTTAACAAGTTCATATTCAACTCCATTTTGCTCTTTTTAACGCCTAGTATCCATATCACATTACATATCCATATTGTTAAGTTTACCTTGGATGGTGACTTCAGGGTTTACTGAGTAATGGAATGGAAATAGCAGTGAAGAGGCTGTCAAAGTACTCTGGACAAGGCATAGAAGAGTTTAAAAATGAGGTAGTTTTGATCTCAAAGCTCCAACACAGAAATCTGGTGAGGATTTTAGGTTGCTGCGTTCAAGGAGACGAGAAGATGTTAATCTATGAGTATTTGCCTAACAAGAGTTTGGACTCTTTAATTTTTGGTATGTCTTGTTTTCATCTTTGCTGCTTAGTACTTGAGCTCTCACCATTTACAGTAGCCATGTCCATACCTAACCATTTACAGTGAAACGTTCATATGTGAAGTATTAGAACAATGAATCCTACATGCCTCACTCTTGATACCTTGAATTTTGGCCCAGATGAATCTAAAAGGTCACAACTAGACTGGAAAAAGCGATTTGATATCGTATGTGGGATTGCTAGAGGAGTCTTATACCTTCACCAAGATTCACGATTGAGAATCATTCATAGAGACCTAAAAGCCAGCAATGTCTTGCTGGACTCTGCATTGAACCCCAAAATTGCAGATTTTGGTATGGCTAGAATATTTGGTGGAGACCAAATTGAAGCAAACACAAATCGTGTTGTTGGAACCTAGTAAGTAATCAACAAGCACAACATTAATAATCTTCATTGCATTCTCTGTTACTCAGACAGTACATTAGTAAATATGGTGATTTCATTTTTGTTTTCCTTTTGTAGTGGCTATATGTCACCAGAATATGCCATGGAAGGACAATTTTCTATAAAGTCTGATGTATACAGCTTCGGAGTTTTACTTCTAGAGATTATTACAGGCAGAAAGAATAGTGGTCAACACGAAGACATTACAGCCACAAATTTAGTTGGACATGTTAGTATTTTTATGAGAACTTCTGCTGCAATTTAAATATATCCCTTCAATGATCCAATTGACCTGATTTTCAATTAATGTAGATATGGGATCTGTGGAGAGAAGGGAAAACCATGGAGATTGTTGACCAATCACTAGGAGAGTCGCGCTGTGACCTTGAAGTCCAAAGATGCATACAAATTGGTCTTTTATGCGTGCAAGATTATGCCGCTGACAGACCATCTATGTCAGCAGTTGTTTTCATGCTGGGTAATGACTCAACTCTTCCTGCTCCAAAACAACCAGCGTTTATTTTCAAGAAAACTAATTATGAGAGTTCAAATCCATCAACCAGTGAAGGAATTTATTCAGTAAATGATGCAAGTATAACTATGATTGAAGCTCGCTGAAGACCAAGGTTTTTGATATTGTGTGTGGAAAATGCTATTATGGTGCTTGTGTCATGAATAGAACAACAATACTAAGGTTTGCCAAAATCTTGTATATGATAAATTTACAAATTATCCAATTTAGAAAGATGATGTAAAAATAAAGGGTAATAAGGTAGCGTAGTACACATTTTCCTTCTCGTTGAATAACTACACTGCTCTAAGTACATTTTATATGAAAGAAGCTGTAAATCTCGTTAATATGATGATTAGAGTTACTTCTTTTTTTCTTTGACTTTTTGTTTTCAATTTAGAAATTAATTTAAAGCTAAAACTATAGTTGTAGGCTGTCATAAAGCTACCACGCAATCCCTTGAAAAAGAAGAGCAAAATGAATGTTGTATGTATGGTGGCTATCATTATATCCTTACAATGAAACAGTGCAACCTGCGAACTTCAAAGCTGGAAAATTATTTCTCATGAATAAACCATGGCTTCTGGTCTGTTATTTTTAGAGCCTCCAGGCCACCACAATTTCAATGGATATCAGTGCACAAAATTCCATTTATTTATTTTACATGACCATAATGCGCCAAATGATTTTAGGTGCTATAGCTAAGCTAGTAGCTAGAAAGCAAGGATGAGAAGCATATTGGCAAAATGCTACACATGTACCACAAACATTTAAAATAAAATCTACTCCACCTTAAACAACTGAGGTGGCTTTTAGCTAGCGGGCGATGATGGTAGTGGCTGTTACTTCATATATCGAAGATCCTCCCCCTGATGTTGATGGCTCAGGCCAATCTTTGTCTCCATTGAATAAAAATGCTGGCTTTTCGGGTGGGGAAAGAGGTGTTTCATTGCCTAGCATGAAAACAACTTCTGACAAGGAAGGTCTATTTGCTGAATTTTCTTGCACGCACAATAGACCAATTTGAATGCACCTCAGAACAAGAGATGGAGAATAAGACTGAGGCAGTGTTGAATCAACTATATCCAAGGCCCTTCCTTCTGTCCAAACTATCCACACCTACACGTGTATAACATAATCATTAAATTAATCAGTGATAACACAATAATTTGTCTGCCACTTTTAATGATTTTTCTCTCTCAACTTACATGTCCAATCAAATTTAGAGAGGGACTTCCCTTTTCACAATCTGTATTCCTCTTCCCAGCAATAATCTCTAGGAGTAAGACCCCAAAACTAAAGACATCAGATTTTGTTGAATAGCGTCCATCCATTGCATATTCTGGTGACATATAACCACTGCATGATGTAAAACGGTTAGAACATTACGAATAATACATATGAATAACTCCTGTCTATAGGTTTACATGAATAATAGACCTACTATGTTCCAACCACTCTTCTCGTCCTTGCTTGGATTTGATCTTCTCCAAATATTCTAGCCATACCAAAATCTGAGATTTTGGGATTCATTGCAGCA
>Ga0123341_1006185_pt1 | contig 10793 bp, 6 predicted proteins | sample Turbeapinknodule_FD_89959 | JGI IMG/M metagenome (GOLD analysis project Ga0123341, IMG submission 89959) | Root nodule microbial communities of legume samples collected from Mexico - Turtle bean Mexico pink nodule | ecosystem: Host-associated > Plants > Roots > Nodule | place: Mexico: Nepantla...
GATTGGTATTACCTTTTGAGTGAGAGAAACATTGGGTGGTGTTAAGGTTGGAATGAATCGGAAAAACTTGTGAAAAAGGTTGTGATCCAAGTTGGAAGATGGTGGAGGAGAGAGAGGGAGAAAAGGGAAAAGGGTGGTTGTGGAAGGTGGAGAAAAATGGTGGTCAACGAATTCCAATCCTAATTTCAATGGTTCAATTGGCACGTCAGCATCTGGTCTTGACACGTCACATATCTCAATCTCACCTTTTTGCCACATAAACAACATTTGACGTCGTAAGGTGCAATTTACCGAAAAATACCAATTTGTATACATTTTAAAAAACATAGGGACCAAATTGATTTTTTTTAAAATCACTATACTAAATTAAATATTGATCCTAAATGTAGGGACGAATAAGGTAATTATACCTAAACATTAAGTAAATAGTTTTAAAATTAACTCTTAAATAATAATTTATCATAAAACTATATAAAAAAAACTTAAATAGGAATTTAAATTAATACAAAAAAGAAATTGCATTGTTCGTTCTACCCGTTTAAATTGGTTTTCTATACCCAATTAAATTATTTTTTTAGAAAGGTTTTTGTTTCACAATTTTTCCGACTTGTTATGACTCAATATATTATTGATCAATTCAATCAGCCAATTTAATTAATTTTGTAAAATATTTAATAATAACTTTAATTAATAAAAAATGGGAGAATTAGTATAACTTTTTACTAAATATTATTACGTCAATAACTTTATATTTAAAAATTGATTTTTTTTTCGATTTAATTATTAAATTAAAATTTATGTTTTTGTAATTTTTTTAAGATTAATTATATATAAAGGATAGATCAAATTATTCTTGTCTAATTACTAAATGTTAAACCATTTAATATCTACCAATTGAATTATGTTTTATTTTTCTTCAAAACTTGACCTGATTGATAGATTGACACGTCACATCACCTCATTAGAATCTAAATTATTTAATTTTTTTCATTGACTCTAAGTCTTTTTTATGATAATTTATTCTTTTTAAATACTGAAGTCATAGGCAAGAAATAAAAAGGAGTAGACCTATCTTAAATAAACAAAATTTTGATCAAGGTAATTCTCTTGTGTTTTCTAACTATCATTTTTCTTTTTTATATGCTCATAGTCTTATGGTTGTCACATATGTTATCAATTGAGAAAAGTTAAATTTCTATTAAGTTAGATGAACATATGTGTTTTAAAGAAATTTAATATTTTGGACTTAGATGTATAAGGTAGGTAACAATAATTAATGAATGTTTTTATCATTTAGTCTATGGTAGAGAATCACTTTTAAATTCAAACTTAATATAATCTTCCAAAAATTTCAAATGAAATGTACATTTAAATGATGTTTGTGATACATTTAGTAGCTAATAAATAAATGTGATTGATTATAAATGTTAAATTTTTTCATGAATTCTTTTTAAAATCTTTAGTTTAATCTTTTCTCTTGTGTGGCTTGGTAATTGTAATGATTATGTCTAACACCTACCCAGCAAACAAAATTATAAGTGAAAGACAATATTTTTAAATAGAAGTAGAGAGCTGCCAAAAAGTATTATTCTTTCTTTTCAGAAATCTCCGTATAAAATAACTTTTGTACACATAACACATGTGTGAGCCTATGATATATTTTATTTCACTTATAATAGTCGAGTTATTACATATGTCTTGTTTATATATATATATATAATTAACATAATATATATTTTTTTAAATATATTAAAATATGGACAATTTGATCACATTATATCATTATTATTTAATTTTAACAAGATTTGATAAATAATCGTGAAGTTATAAAACTATAATTTAATAGTCAAATTTCACTTTTTTATACAGTTATAAATGTTTTTTTCTGGGTGATTGATGCACAAAAGATATAGAATGTATAATTTCCCCAGTTTTCACCTCAAACTAAGTAAAAAGATAAGTAACAAAAGACGTTAGCATAGTTTTACTGAGGTGGTTTCTGTGGCGATCGTCGAGGTAACAAATAGGAAAAACTAATTTGTTAGGTCCTTACCTTTTGTAAATGAAAAATTAATTATTAATATTGCACAAGAAGGCATGATAAAAGAAGTACATTAAATGATTAAATATTGTTTTACAACATTAAAGATTAAAATAATAATTTTATAAGATCAGAAATAAAAATAATTGACTCATCTTCAAATACTGTTTTAAGGATAAAAAAAGAGTGACAGTTCACTTTTTCCATTGTTTCTTTCTCTTTTAATATGACTTTTTTTTTTCTTTTCATCTTAAAAGATGTATTTTGATAATCAATGATATCTCTTAAAATTCTAAAAATAAAAACGAATATCTCTTAAAATAAAATTGTAAATAGTCTTTTCGCCTTATTAATTAGTGAAACATGCATAACTACGTAAAACCGTATGTGTAAGTTTACCCTCATAAAATATGTGGATAAAGTAGTTTTTTTTTCTCTGGAGTGATTAATAATTTAAGCATTTTGAATTCTTCACAAAAATCAATATTTGAGAGACTACATAGAATTCAGAATATTCGGTTTGAGTCTGTGTAGAAACTCGAACCCCTTTAATGGCGTATTGGGGAAAATTAACTTTTTTGTCCTTTTTCAGAGAAAAGCCAAATTACATACATCACTGTCATCATTTAATCAGAATTTAGTGTTGCTGTCACTCATGATTTACGTTCCTTTCAGTTAATCAGAATCAATGAACTCTTCCTGAAAGTCTTTACGAAAGAATGGAAGTTGAGATTTCTTCGTGAACCTAGAGCAGTTACCATTCAGAAGATGTACAACCTGCACCAATAGATCAATTGCCAAGTGATGAACTTTGTTATAATCAAACAAAAAGTTCCATTTTCCTGAGGGTTTAACGTTTTTGGAAATATAAATTCATGAAGGAAAACAGGGTGAAACAGTTATTCACATGTCATAGTTAGAAGATAAGAAGGCAAATTTGAAGGTGAAAAGATTGGTGTGTTGAAATTTGAGAAGAACAAGAGGACGTGCCTGGTTCATAGAGGGGCGACGAATGGAGGATTGTTGAATGCATAAAGAAGCTGTCAAGAGCATAATTTTAATCTGCCGACAGTCAAAATCGCCAGCAAGTGAAGGATCAATCAGCTCCCTAATATTATTCTTTTTCAGAAAAGGTTCTGCCTGCAAAAGTATTACAGAAATTAAATAAGAAACTACCCTGTTAGAGGTTCAGGCACACACATTTTTATTTTTTTGGTTCAAGTGCTCAACATACCCACAAAACAAGGCTTTGTTGTGAATAATCAATTGCTCTACGCCCAGTGACTAATTCTAATAGCACTACACCAAAGGCAAAAATATCTGTTTTCTCATCCACTATCCCATGAAGCAAGTATTCTGGAGCAAGGTAACTGCATAGTCATTATTGAAAGTTGAGTTAATAGCAAGTTACAAAAAAGTACAAATCATTTAATAAGAATGTGACAACAAACCCAAAAGTCCCTTCAATTTTTGAGACGGTGTGATGGCTCCAGTTCTCTGGTAGCCATTTTGCTAGCCCGAAATCACAAATCTGCCCAAAAATATTCTCAACGTTTCAGAAGTTTATTATTTTCATACCATTGTGCAGAAATAATGTCCACTTTACGTACAATGCACTGGAGGTTTTTGTTAGAGTACAAACGGGAAAAGAGACAGGTTTCATTACTTCAGTCCTAACAAATCAGGGATCTTCCAAAACTTGTTTGTCTTTACAAACCATTAAAAAAATGCCAAAAAGAATGAATATGTGGTGATTAACCATGGAATCAAATTTGTACTAAAGAATCCAAAAATCATATCCATACCTGCGGCTCAAAGTCCTCAGTAAGCAAGATATTTGATGCTTTTATATCTCTGTGTATAATTCTTCTTTGACAACCTTCATGAAGATACAATATACCCTTGGCTGTTCCTAATGCTACTTTCTGTCTAACTGACCATGGTAGCTTCTCCTTGGAACCTAACAGCAGTGAGATATTAATTAAGAACAGTAAAATTTTACTGTAATGGTAAGTAAGAACTGTCTCGATAGCAAAGTAAAATTGTTCCTACCATTCAACACTGAAGCTAAGCACCCTTTTTTAGACAACTCAAGCACTAAATGCATTCCTCCCTCAACTCCATAGCCAACTAATTTAGCAGTATTGGGATGGTTTACATGAGCCATTATGCCAAGTTCTGATAAGAAGTCCCCTATAGTTTCATTTTCTTCTCCACGTGTTAATCGTTTAATCGCCACCAGCTGACCATTTGGTAAACACCCTTTGTAAACCTCAGCATAACCACCTTTTCCAATACAATTTTCTGCACCACCAACATAACGAGTTTAATCTCTTTAAGGGGCATGTTAACCACTAAAGAATAAATAAAAAGAAAGTAAGTTAACTTCCTTTTGAATGAGATTGTTTAACTTCGTTTTTATTTGAAGTAAGTTAACAAATCCATCAATATCAGGTAACTATTACTGGAACAACTTTTAACTGTATAACATTAATGTAATTCATTAAACATGTTGCATACCTTGGGCGAAGTGATTGGTTGCAATTTGTATCTCATGGTGAGTGAAGATCTCCCAGGGTGACCTATGCAAGGACGAATCTGCATCTATGACAATCTCCCTCATGCCACTGCTCAATCTTCTGGAGAGCTTGAGGACACTGAGAGGATACAATGTGGCTACCGGCTTCTTCGATTTGACCCTCAACAATTGAAGAAACGCATCCCACCTAGAACCGGGCTTTGACTTATCAGAATCCGTAGTAGTACCAGGTTCTTTGGAAGAACTACTTTCTGATTCTGAACTCTTGAAAAAATAATCCTCAAGAACACCAACAGGGGAATCCACCTCGTCCTCCATTTTCTACGACCCAAACCCAGAAACTTGATGAAGCAGGAAAATCCAACCCGTGATAAAAATCTAGGAGGTCAAAATGTGGGGAACGGTTGTGGACGCTAATTTAACCGAACAGAGCTTTCAATTCAAAAGAATTTTCCTAGAAAAGAATTCAGAAAAACCAAGTGCAATGTGAGAATGAACGAAACTCGAGGGAGGGAGGGGTGAAAGCAACGCAACAACTAATGTATCGAAACTGGTGCACTGAAATCACATGGCAACACAACATCTCAGTTACCCAGAAGGCGAAATAAATCCTGAGGAAGGACAAAAGAAATTTAATCAAACATTTCATGGTTGAAGTAAAAGTGGGGTAGCTGGAATGCCATAAAGGCAATACTTTGAATTTGATTAATGAACCAAATACTTTTTGTTTTTGTTTTCTTGAGAGTTGTAGCAAAGAGGGTTGGGAGACCAGGAGACAGAAGCATGAACGAAGAGGGCAGACATCAACATTAGTTATTACTTCGCCTTCTACATTCAACTAACTACAACCTTCTTGCAATGTCGCTTTCTAGTTTAATTGTCTGAGCAAAATAAATTTATGACCCTTTCACGCAAAAGTGAACCATTGGATGATCAGAATACATGCTAGTAATATAATGACACAGTAACTTGTTAGTTAGACTGTTATCATTGCGGATTATCATATCATCCGTCACGTAGAGAAGAAGAAAAGAAATGCAGTATAGCATTCTTTATCTTTATAAACTATATATAAATGTGTGATAATATGTGTTGTTGTTATTTGAATTGTGGGGGACGAAGAAAGAGACAAAAGTGAAGAAAAGAAGGGGTTTACTGATTGTCACGGTAGGTTCTTTGGTGAGAGAAAAGCTGTGTTTGGTGTCTGTGGTCTCCTCTTGGATATTGGGATTGTTGCTTATAGCAACCCAACCCACTCTTGGCTTCATTCATGGAAGATTTGTCTTGTAACATGTTCTGTTTGTAGCGATAAAAATTAAAAACATGTTACTGTTTGTCGGCAATTCTTCATGCCTACGTGTTCAATCGTTTCTACGGATAACTTCATAACAACCTTGTTCCTCTCTTTCTATAGGGTTTTGCTGGGTATTTTTTACTTTTCCTGCCACGTCAAAAACATCAAATCATCGGTAATTAGGTTATGTGTGTTAAAATTTACTTTAATGTTAGCTTAAAGATGAACTTTTTTAAGTGATGCAAATGTATTATTACAGATTGTTAAGTTTTATTTATGTGGATCAGATCCCAAATATCATAAAATTTTAGTTCCGAACATGTCTTAAGTCAGTATAACATTATTCAACTTCGATTTTTAAAATAATTAAAATTATATGTGTTAATATTAATTTAATTAGAAAGTTATTTATACCTATTTTGTTGATTGCCTTATATCACTAATTTCTTTTATTGAGTGAGTGTAGTTAATTGACGATAATATGTTGGGTTCTTTGGGGAAAACTTTGAAAACATTATGCATTATGAGCCATAAACATTCAATATAATAAAATCAAGACACTATTTTTAAACTAAAACTTTAAGAGAATAAATTTATGAACATTATTTTATATATAATGTTTTTCTTGTTTATTTTTATTTAATGTGAGATCAAACCAAAATCAGACTTGGAATCGTAACACTTTAATTGAAATTCTTATTTAATATGTTTCTTTTTTTACTCTTATTCTTATTATTCAATTCTTTGCGGTATTTGTTTTGTGATGTTCCTTAATTTAGTTAATTCAGTGAACATATATTATATTCACAACAAAATGTTGTGATGAACATAATAAGTTAGAAAGTTTTATTAATTAAAATTAAAGTAACAGTTCACGTATAACTACTGTAATTTTCATAAAAAATTAAAAACTGCAACATATACATAGCAACTAAGTCGACATAATTTCATATTTCACTAATAATTTATATAATTATTAAAATTTGTAATTAATTTCGGAAACAAAAACATGTAACATCTAATCTTTTTGAAATAAACTAATTCTAATGATTACTCAACGCCAGAATATATACAAGATACTCTATCCTCAAATTAGTTTTAGTTAGAGTGAGTATATTATTTAAGGATTGGATTCATCATATCTCTTGGGATGTGGTTCTATTTATACTGATGATTTTTGGGCCTTTGATTGATATAGATTATTAGGCAGGCCCAGGTCCAATTTTTAATTATGGTTAGCGATGTTTAATCATGTGTTTAGTTAGTTTTTGGTGTTACTAAATCTTCGTATGTGGTCTGGTGAGATCTTGGAATTTCTAGTTGCCCATAGGTTCTAAGGAAAATAATTTTAGAACTTCTCTAATAATAATTATTTTTTCACAATTAAAACTTTTTTATGTAAAATTAAAAACACAAATATGAAACAATATTTATTTTTTAAAACAAAATTCCTACTTAAAATTCAATTATCAAATAAGCAAATTAAAATATTAGATAACTTATTCCCATTTAATATACAAATTTAATTTATTTAAACTATAATTAAATATGTGAAGATTGGGTACTTAAGGTAATATGTGATACCCATAATCATGATTTGTATGATATTAATTGATCATTCATATACGGAAAAATTAAAAGTGAATGAACATTCCATCATTATTGATATGACTAAAAACATGGTTAAGTTAGGTAACATACTACATACTTTGAAGAAATATAAGTAGGATAATATGACAACTATAAAACAAGTATACAATGCAATATACTCGTACAAGATATCAATTAGAGAATCAAGAATTGAATTACAACCTTTCTTCTACAAACTGATGTCGTCAATCTTGTGCGACTATGTCCCTGAGATCTAACACCTATTGTTTTAGCCATATTTTTCCACAATAGTATGCCAATTTCAATTATTTACAAATAAGATAAATATTACAAAAATACAAATAGATTAACTAAATTGGAATTAAATTTTAAAATAACGAATTACATAATCCAGAACATTCAACCAGATTTGGGCCTACCTACCGGATTACGTAATCCACAATATATTTCCATATCAAAATTACTTATCGATTACGTAATCCGATACTTTTTTTCAAACATCATTTGTTCTGGATTACGTAATCGCAACTTTACAATCCAAAACCTAATTACAAATAAAAAATAACTTTTAGATTTCGTAATCCAGTACATTTTTTTCAAAATCCAATTCTTCCAAATTACGTAATCCAATTCTTATGTATTCCCATTTTATACTTATTATTTATGTAATTCGTCACTTTTAAATGGAAAAATAAAACTAGAAGTACCAAACATTGCAACAAAACACTAAAAAAAATGCAAATATGCACCTCTCCAACTAGAAAATCTGAAGTGGGAGACGAGAAAACAACGAAAAACCACTGGAGGTGCGCCAAAAATGAAGGAAAATCACCTTGGAGGTGCGCCAAAATGAAGTGGAACACCACCAGAATGAAGGAGAGGTTGGAGGTGCACTGGAATGGGAGGGAGAAGAGTGAAAACGGCATGAGTGAAGGGTGAAAGTGAACAAAGAGAAAGTGTAAAGGTAAAGTAAATTTAGGTTTAGGGTTTAATATTTATATTATTTACTGAATGGTATAATAGTAAATTCAACTTTAGTATGGGGTGACTAAAAGAGTGATGGAGGTACATGAATAAACAATCTATAAAGAAACATTGGATTAGACTAGTACTCTTAAGCCACAAGGTTACTTCTTCCTGCACCTCTTTATATTCCTGCGTCACCCTCATAATAAATGTGAAAATATGATTTTGCCTTTCAGTGAAAGAATACAACCCTAAAATCCTAGACAACTTTTTGTTGAAGATTGAAGAAGTTTCTTCAGACATGTCATAGTGTGTGTTTGATGTAGAAAATAGCTTTGAAGGTTTATAATATTGTAATTAGTGGTCAATATAGGATAGAGGTGGTTTAAGATAGTCTTTTGCATTGTGATCTACTTCATATCCCTAACCAAGGTAGTGAGCTCAAGCATAAGAAGTTATTTAAAAGGTTTCTCAAAATCTACCTTAAGTTTTCTCAAAATCAGTTTCTCAAAATTCAATTTTGGCACCAAAAAGTTTGTTTTAGCCCTTTTTATTACCGTTAATTTGAGCTGGAAGTGGTTTGGAAATCATCTTTTGTTTATTCAAAGAAAACAATCCATTTATTTTAACTTCAACTTGTTCTTTTTATAACAACTTTTAATTATTTTTTGAAAAACTGTTATAAACTATTTTCTATATAAAGAGAGACACATTTCACATGAAAAACACTGAACTATCACGCTTTTTAACACAAATCAAAGAGTTTTCAGTGAGAGATAAAAGCTTTGAATGATTTTTAAAAGGTTTTCTTAAAGAAATTCAAGTGTGCTTGTTCATTGTGTGCCTTGGACAAGGTTTGAGGTTTTGTCATTGCTGTGCTGCAGAAAAGTGTCGCTGTTTTAGGTTTCTTGCATCTTCTTTTCAGGTGCTTTCTTTTCTTATTCTTTCTTGTGTAAAGGTGATTGTATAGGCACTTCTTGATAAAGTTTCTTGAAGTGTAAGTGTTGCTAAAATAGTATTTTTCAGCATTGTGTGCCTTGTTCTTGAAGGGTTCAAGAACCACAAGGTTTTGTAAGAGTTTTGGTTTGATTTAGTGGAATCCACCTTGGTGTGAGGTGGGACTAGATGTAGCTCTTGATGAATGAACCAATATAAATTGTGTGTGCCTTTTTCTTCTCAATCCCTGCACTCATTTCTTCATAATTGATAATTTGTGATAAAATAAATTTGTTGATATGAAATTGAATATGTTCTTTCTGGGCTGTCACATTATGTTCTTCAAGATTCTGAAAAAGTTCTTGATTACTTGTGGATATCTGAATCTATGTGTTGGCTGATTAAAGAAAGTAATAAAATCTTTAAAATAACTCTGTTCAAGATTCATTTTCCTTTCAAGATTATTCTTAAAGATTTAAAGTTGGATTTCTTAGTGTAAAATCTTTCTTAATCTTGTTGTTGCCAATGTGCTTACACTGTTATGAAAATCACTCATTTAATCTCAAACTAATCTGGTTAGGGTTTTGGATTTGATAAAGTAAACAAAAAATAAATCTGTTCTTTTTAAAATCAATTTGTTCTTTTTCTCAGGTTTACTACAAAACAATTATGTTTGCGAGTTTTTTTTAAAAACTCAAGTCACCCCGCTCTCCCCCTCTTGATCTTAGACACTAATTGGCCCAACACTTTTCACCTTCTTTCTCCTTTCTATCTTTCTCACGTCGCAGTCCCATGCATCTCAACACCCCAAGGCACTCCGATGCCCATTTGAGTTTATTGAAGGTTTTTTAGGTGGTTCTTTACGTATTTTGGAAGGATTTCACATTTCCTTTTTGATTATGTAGTGGAAACGATGATTATTTGAGTATGATTTATCATTGTGTCTTTCACCCTTTTGTTTTCTTATTTTGTAACCATTTTGGATTATGTATGTCGAAAGCCATTTTGTAATATGAAATTATTCATCGAATTTGGACAATTCGAAAGTAATTTAAAAAAAAAAAATTGGAACCAGAAGCTACTTCTGGATTTGAAAGTTTTTGGTTTATGTGATACATAATATATATTTATTGAAAAATTACTTCTATATCCGGTATTAACTTCTGATTTATGTAATCCTAAATATATTTTCATTTAATCCAAAATACACCTTTGCTTTATGAATTACCTAATCTAAAACATTTTTCTAAATTGAATTATAAGTTGTCCCACCCTTTTAATTAATTCCAAATTATTTTATTCGAAGATTAAAAAAAAAAAATTGGAACCGGAAGCTACTTCAAGATTTGAAAGCTTTTGGTTTATGTGATACATAATATATTTTATTAAAAATTACTTCTATATCC
>Ga0123341_1006187_pt1 | contig 10791 bp, 9 predicted proteins | sample Turbeapinknodule_FD_89959 | JGI IMG/M metagenome (GOLD analysis project Ga0123341, IMG submission 89959) | Root nodule microbial communities of legume samples collected from Mexico - Turtle bean Mexico pink nodule | ecosystem: Host-associated > Plants > Roots > Nodule | place: Mexico: Nepantla...
GCAATGCTTCTCACATGCTTGTCTTCACTTTCTTGAACATTGAGTCTATTCATTTCTAACTCATGTTCTCTAAGCTTACCAAACAATGAAGTCGTTGTCAAGGATGTCAAATCTTTTGATTCAAAAATTGATGTCACCTTAGGTTGCCAAGATCTATCAAGGCACTTGAGAATCTTGATGTTTAGTTCTTTTTTATCAAAGGTTTTCCCAAGGCTCATTAGATGGTTGATGATGTGACTGAACCTCTTTCGCACTTCAGCAATAGATTCTCCTTTAAGCATTCTGAACATCTCATACTCTTGTATTAGAGTATGTTTCCTTGCTCTCTTCACATTATTTGTTCCTTCATGGGTGACTTCCAAAGTGTCCCACATCTCCTTGGCCGATGAACATTGTGATATCTTGAAAAATTCATCCGAATTCAAAGCAGATGTTATGATATTCTTGGCAATACAATCAAACTTGGCCTTTTTATTTTTCAGCATCGGTCCATTGGGACCAAGGTTTTTCAATGGAAGATCCATCTTTTTCAAATTTAGGGATAAAATGGTCATTTCCAATTGCATCCCAAATTCCTTTGTCAAGAGATTCAACAAAGATCTTCATTCTAACTTTCCAGAATTGATAATTCAAACCACAGAATAGAGGTGGTCTGTTAATTGAAGCACCCTTTCCAAAAGGTAGTTTTTCAGCCATTGAAAAAAGATTTTAGGATCAAACTTGAGTATTTTTCAAGTACCAAGATATATGGCCTTAAACGAGAGGGGGGGGGGGATGAATTGTTTAAGAGGGGTTTTCAAAAACTTTTTAAGCTAGAATAAAATCCTTTGAATGAAACTCAATCAGAAATTCAGTTAGCCAAGATATAAAGCACAAAATAGCAAAATACCAGAAAAACAATCGGTTGTTTATACCAGCAAATTAATAACAACTGCATTTAAATGAGTTTATGGGAAGAAAGAGATACACAAACAGTTTATACTGGTTCACTCTTAAATCAAGAGCTACATCCAGTCCCCAAAATCCACTGGGCAATCCACTAAGCAATCAAATACAGATTACACACAAAACCACCAAAGAAGTGACCTTGAACCCCTCAAGAAACACACTTCCTTTGGCACAGCACACACCAAGATTGTTGATCTGGACAACCTCAAGAGCACACAACACTCCTTGGCTTACAACACCAGAAAATACAAAGTATTCAGAATGAATTACACTTGTTTACAGAATGAACTGAAATCAATACATATGTAATCCTATTCCACTCTCTCTTGAGAAAACCAAAGATGTATAATGAATGTTCAAATCTTGAAAGCAATCTCTCTCAAATTGAAAACTCAAATCTGTTTTTCTTGTTTGTTATAAAACATAAACAAACTATTTATAGCTTTCAAAGATTGGTCAAAGCATTAAAAACAGGAGCACATTCAGTTTGAAAAACATTTAAAGCACACTCAACTAACAAAACAGATTCTGTTAGGATTTTCAAACAAACAATCGATTGTTTTGGTTTGACAGCATGTCAACCAACCAAAACAGTTTTCAACCTTTTCAAAAACACCTAAGAGTAAAACAATCGGTTGTTTTGACAAAACAACAGGTTGTTTTTCACTTAGTTTGAAAATCACTTTAATCTTAAAAGATTTGAAAATACTTTAGCTTTAGATTCAACAAAGAGTGGATTACAGAGATAAACTACCTAGATCCTATCCTAAACACAACAACAACTTCAGCCTTCCATCAAACACTAGGATTTGGATTCTTCAAAGCCTTTGATCACACTTGATTCAAGAATAGGTCCTTAAAGGGAAAGTGATTAATTGTTTCAAAGATAAATATACAAAAGTGGCATTTTAGCGATTGACAATAACATATTCCATATCCGGAATTGTCATCCACTTATCTATACCTCCTTACAAGTAAAACAAAAAGAAATTAACTTAAATCATATGACAATTACTTTCGAAATAAAGTATATGAAATTTCATCATCGGATGGTACCATTGACATACAGTTAACAAGAATGAAGCGTTTCAAATATTCATATTGTTGATCACCACCAAACAAATTAACATATTCTTTTCGCTACTGACTAAGTTCTCTTAGAAAGTGTATGTGAACAACTTATGACTCCTCTCCTATACCCAAAAGGGCAACAACAACACGGTAACTACAATGCCCGTTAGTCTTATTATCAACAACATAACAATGTATGGATGGAAACTTACAGGAAATTAATGTAGCGAAGAGTTAGGTTTAGTTGCAAGTCTTTGATGAATCCCTTGCTAGATTTCATTGTTTAAGAACTATCATGCTGTAAATGTAGTGCATCCACATGTCAAAATAAGAAGGAATTTGCTTACTTGATCTTGCAAATTTAGTAGCACGACCATTTTCAACATCTTTCATGTTGACCTTCTTATATGGTGCACACAAATATGTCTTATTTGGATATGCAATTTTACGCAATTTAATCTTGATGTTAACCTTACTAGCAATGCCAACCTCTTTAAAGTGATCCATGATGACATCAAACTTCTGTTGTATTGACAACTCTGTTCAACAATCATCGCTTGAAATATCTGAAAAACTTATTCGTGTCCATATGACATGAACTGATTATAGTGGTATGCTACCCACACCAAAGGAAGGCAAGCATAAGGAAGGCCATGAGTATATTTAAGGGGTACATCCACAACAACCTTTATCTAATCGAACATATTTAACTCTATCATTCTCTTTCGCGATATGTTGTAAAACATATTTGGACACAAACCCTAACAATTTTTTGTATGTTGTCATGTTAAAAAAATGTCTCTCCACGTGAATACTCTTTTGAAATGAAGCTTTAATTGCAATATGTTGGAAGATAATAATTTTTTTTTCATGGAATCCCAACAAAAGCATAAGTCTCCCATGGATGTATGAAGCATTCTTATTAGACTCCAATGTGCAGTCACAACTGTACAAAGAAAAACAAATATTATGTTTGTAAATCCAATATACATCTTCAACCCTACAAGGGAAATAAAGACATGCAACAAATGTACATAATCATTAGTTGTTGTATTGCCTAAGTGCATCACCCTATTCGTCCATGCCTTAACAAATTTTTTCTTATGTGGATGTAACCAAGTACCATTGACATATTCAAGAAATATAGGCCATGGAGAACAAACAATTTTAAATGTCTAGACATGATGTTCAAATGCTTTTACATTAATACAATCTACAACAAACCCTCAAGCTTGCATCACTTGATCCCATACCGATGCATTAGGATTTTACACTTTGCTTTAACCTTTTTATCAATGTGAAATCGACATAGGAGATTATAAGCTTAGGGAAATACAACATTTATTGCATTCATTCTAGCAATATCTTTATCACTGATCATGACCTTAGGGTATGTATTAACTCTAAAATACAACCATTTAAGTCTCTCAAGGGCCGATACAAAATTATTTTCACGTTTAAATGCTAGTAAAACAAATGCAGTAGAGAAGGTCAACCCCGTTTGTGTAATACCAATAACCTCAACTAAGAACATCCTATACCTATTATTTTTATAGGTATTATCCATCATTTATACAATGTTAAAGGAATACAATAACTTCACTAAATCAAGTGTGCCCAAAATATATCTAACACGACATTTGATCCCTCATCAAACCTACACCAATGAACATACATGTCTCGCTTAAGTAACATCATCAATTGCTGCCTTTCAGTTTTGTAACCTCATTTTAATCTTCAATACACAATCATGACATTATAAATTTCTTTATGGTGGTCATATTCTTCTCATTATGCTATTTCATTATTAGTAAAATATTTTTAGGCTTTACTGGATTCTTTGTCATATCCATAAACATAGATTTCTCTTCAACCCGGACAACAACAATGTCTCCCTTAATACAAGGAGTAGGTAGTTGGGACAAAGGAATGCTGCATGTATTTCCCAAAGATTGAGCAAATGTTTTCCTTGGTCCTGTCATTGCTTTTTTATTAAGAGTCAAATCTCTATCCTTCAAACAGCCCCATGGGATGAGGAAACCCATAGAGCCCTCTACCATTCTCAAAGGTGACTAAGTTTCCCTAAAGCAGACAACCCGCACCTCCGCACCACAACGAAAACCTGCCACACCTCCTCACCGCAACAAAATTGTTGCACCTCTGCACCGCAGCGACTGCCACACCCGTCCAACACCCCATCGTCACTAGGGACAACACTCATAGACCTATCACGCGCAACCACTTCGTCGCCACCAACACGTGCACAACCACCATGTATGTCGCCGTGCGCAACTACCACATCTATGCAACCACCACGTATGTAGCTTTAGGTGTAAGAGTGAACCAATATAAATCATCTGTACAAATATCTCTCTCTCTTTCACAAGTGCCTTATCTGGTGTTTTCCAGTTTTTGCCTTTGTTTCAAATCGGTTAAATAAACATAAAATTTGGTTTATATTCTATGTATATGCTTGTTATTCTTTTATAATCAGTTGAATAGAGAAATCAATCTATTGATTTTATTAAATTTTCAGTCTGACTTCATCTTTTGCAAAAATCTTCTGAAAAACAATTCACCCCCTCTTGTTTTATGCCAACAAATCTAACAAAATACCTCCACACCATGAAAGAATACTAGAGTCTTGGTCAGAGGCTATAAGAATATTATAACTCAGTTGACTTCAACAAGACCAAGTCAATATCCTTTAAGGCCATGCTTTAGTTTAAGTAATTGTATAAAGTAGTTTAGGATTTTATTTGGGCCATCTATTAGGCCTTGGTTTAATTTTGGATCTTCTATTTAGGCTAATAGAAGAGTGGGTGTATTGTAAAGTGACTCACCACTTGGCATAGAAAGCATAGGTGGGGCATGAAAAGCATGGACGTCCATATGTCTCTTTCTGAATGGAGAGGATCTCCACCAATTAAGAGGTGACATTTATCCACCTCTCATTTAAGAGGATCATGAGCATGCAACATGTGACGCCACTTGTCACCTTGCCAATGGAGATTTTTATGTTAAATTTCTTATTTTTGACATCCAAGTCTCCTATAAATAGGAGTGCACCTTTATTGTATTTTTTTTTAACTTGGAATTAGTAAGGAAATGTTGTCCATTTTTTTTCCATTATACTTGTTCCTAAGTTCTTCCTAGGTTCGTCTCCTTCGAAACTTAGCCTAGACTATTTCTAGTGAGTTGATCTCACCTCTCACTCTCACAAATTGCTAACTCCACTTCAAACCACCTCTTGAGTTTCTAAGAATGTTTTTGCTCCTCAAATCTCCTTTATCTTCCATCCAAAGAAGAAATTGTTGAACAAATTGGCTTTGATGATTTTCAAATCTATCATGAAGATTTGTTGTATGTGTGTGTCTAGTTAGGTAGATTTGGTATTGTTAATTTGCATCAAGTGATGATCCAAATTTTATTTTTCAAATTTGTGTTAATTTAAAGTAGTTGATTTGTATTTTAAACCGATTGAAATATCTTCTGTTTAAGTCTAATGACTACAACAAGTATTTTAATAGATTGATTTATCGTATCAATCGGTTGAAAACACTTAAAAGTTTTTAAAGAATTTAAAAATTATTTGCTTTCTTTTTTCTTCTTTGTTAAGTCAAATCAATCAGTTATTTTGATAAATGATCTGATTTTTTTATGTGGTAATTTTCAACAGAAAATGAAAACAATCAGTTTGTTTTAAAAATAATTAAATGATTTTAACAAAATGTTGTTATTATTTTCAAAGTGTTTTTAATTGATTTAAACATATTTCATGAAATGATCAAACTATTTTAACAATCTTTCTAAGTCTATATAAAGATAGTTTTTTGATCATTTTACACAAGAGATTATAGAATACTTCTCAAGAGAGAAAACCAAAGAGCTTTAGAATCATTATTGAAATCTTGGATCATTGCTACGGTGTGAAGTAGGTTCGTGGTTATCTCTTGTACTGTTTTTCAATTGTGTAAAACTCAGATGTATTCTAAATTAATTATTTTATATTGTATTATGTTGTAATCATATTCAGATAGGGTTTATGAAAATCTATGTTTAGTTAGGATTGGTGTGTGTTCTTGAAGGGTTCAAGATCAATACTATTGGTTGTTTTTGTAATCTGATTTGATTGCATTAATGAATTCTTAGTGGTGTGCTTAGGACTGGATGTAGCTCTTGGTTAAGAGTGAAACAATATAATTCTTTTATGTTAATTCTCTCTTCCCTACTCTGATATTTGTGATATATATTGTTTTCAATGTTTTGCGTAAAAAATAATCAATTGATTTCTAAAATCAACAAGTTTATTTTTTGGTTATTTAATGTTAATCTATTTATAATCAGTTGAACAAATTAATCAATTGGTTAATTTAATTGAAGTTTTCAATCTAACACCAGTATTTGTGAAAAGCTTGTGAAAAAAATTCACCCCCTCTTGTTTCAAGCCACTCATTCTAACATAACAAAGATCACTACTAAAAAGAAACAACTTGCATCATTTGGTATTAGAGCTTCAGTTGCTTCAAAATAGATAAGTTCTTCGGTTCTTTTTGTTGTTCTTGTGTGTTTCGAAATGTTCCTTACCGTTTTCACCGTTTAATTTTATTTTCACCTTTAATTTTATTTTTCCACCATTTAATTGTCTTGCATTCACATTTATTCGGTTCAAATTACTTGAAATCTTTCATTAAACCAAAAACAACCAAGTCAAATAAGTTTTACATATTCTTAGTGTTGACATCTTGTGTTGATGTGTGTTCTTTAGTTTTAGTCAATTTTAATCAATTAAAATGGTGTAAAATTGTTTCCTTTTCAGTTTTTTAACTTGTGCATGTGTTTAATGTGTTGTTTCTCCTTAATTGTCATTGATCCATGAGTTAAGCTCAGTTCCAGTCTTTTTGTAATCCTCTAACCAAGGCTATAGTATTCTTTCATGGTTTGGAGGTCTTCTCTGATATGCTTTGTACATTCCTTCCTCCTAGAGATGTCATTTTTATTAGGACTTCAAAAGATAGACAAAAGCACAATTAGGCCATTTATGCTAATAAGTCTATGAACAAAGATCTATCCTCCTTATTTTGTGGATGTTGTGGCTAGATGATTTCCTTCACCCCCTCCCTCTTGAGAAAGATCTTTCTTCAGAGATTTGCATTGTTGTTTCAGGACAACAACCTTATTATTGTTGGAGGCTAATGTTTTTCCTCCAAGATCAAACACCAAAGTGTCATATGTACAGAAAAATCAAGAAGAACAAGGTTCTTCATGACACAATGTTCTCTTTCTGTTTCTTATTTTTTATTTATTTATTCTTAGTTCTTTACCACTTGTGAAGATGATAAATAACTATGTACAAACTTTTTATTATAAGTGAAAGTTATTTTATTTGTACTACATTCATGAATGGTTTTAGGATCACATTGTCAAGATCGTTCTAACAAAATATCACATGCTTCCATTGCCACTTGATCACATAAAACTTTTTTCTCAAAGTACCCTATGGAAAACTTTACTTGCACATGTTGCTTGACTATCATATTCTTATCTCTAAAAATCCGAGGAAGTTTAAAAGTTTATGATGAGAGATGGTAGTTAAGTTTAATGTTTGAGCCAACCTAGTAATACAAAGATTGTAGCACTATCCACAATGAGAGGAAGAGTTTGATAAGTTTCAAAAATATTCTCTAGTTGGGATGTACTAGATTGATCAAGAACTTCTTTCCTAAGAAGAAGTTTATCAGAAAAAATATGAGCAACCTCAATATGGGAAATATTTGGACTACGATTTTCTTCCATTCTAGGGGGAGGTTCATAATGTTCATTCAGCCTAAGACTACTCTCTTTTGCTTGGTATCCCCTAATGTAATTTCTGGAGTAAAATTCCTCTTGCCTTTTACACATTTTAGGTGATTTAAGTTATTTAGATGAATATTTCAAACTTTTTGGTGAAGAACTTAAGTCACTTACACTATGATGAGAAGTGTACTTAAACATCTTAAGTGTCATATTTAAATATTTTTCTCGAGAAGAAAAATAGGTTTAGTATACAGTTCCTAAGAAAGAGAGGTGGATTAGTGTGGATCTCTTAAGTACCAAGGTCTTTCCTATTCAAAATTTTTCCAAATGCAATGCACAAACCTCCTTCTAAACTTCTTCAAAACAAACAAAGATTTCTAAAGAAAGAAACTAAAAGAAAATCTTGAAAATAAATTTAAATTTCAAAAATTAAACTATACGAACTCCTAATGGTGGAGCTTGTTTGTACTAGTGAGCCTTCAAGGCACACTCACCGTCTAAAATCATTTTATAAAGAAAGTGATAAAAGTAAACGAATGGTCGATTACAACATTTGAAATATCACAAAAGAAAATTAAAAAAATCTTCAAAGTTTCTCTTCTCTTCTCTCACAAGTATTTTCTCTCTAAGCCTCTACTTGTTTTTCCTCCAAAGGTGAGTACTCCTTGCAAAGTTCTTTGCCTTCTCTCGGGATGCTACCTAGAAGATAATTCAATTCTCACAAAGAACAAATTACCAAATTGTATTCCACTTCAAGAGGTCAATAATAAAAGCAATACAAACTCAAATTGGAAAGCAAAAACCAAAAGAGATTAGAGTTTTGATAAGGTACATATTAACCAAAAATTAATATAAGAAAGAAATTAAAGGTAATAAAAGAAATTAGGCACTAAAAAGAAATACCTAAAGATAGACACTAGATTGGATTAAAAAAAACAAAAACAAAGCTAGAACAGAATTGTCACTGATGTGTCAATGGTATTTTTCTCCCAAATTTTAACCATAGATTTCTAATACAATAGGGTAATCTTCCCATAGAATTTCAGATGAAAATATGAACTAAATCAATTGCAGTAAATAAAAAACCGAGTGCAATTTTCACACTTCTTTTAAACTTTTTTAGTACTGACATCCAAGCTTTTAACATTTATCATGTTGTTTCTACTGCAAATTTGGATGTTCCTCTTTTACCAAAAGATCATCAAAATATTGAAGTTCTCACGTATAAAATTTCACACCATTTGAACGTGTATATAACTTGCAATAAAGTTTCCAACCAATACCAAAAGTCAGCAAACAAAAAAGAGAAGAAAACTCTAAGAAAGTTATCAAATGGTGTAATAAAAAAAATAAAAGAACTCAAATACAGAAAATTAGAAGCATAGAAAAGCACCAAACTAGCAGTTCCATGGACACAAAATCAAGAAAACACAAAATTACTATTAGAATTTTATGATATTCATGAATCACATGACTTTGACAATATGGACAAATATATGAAACAAGACTTGAGATAAAAAAAAAAGCACACACAATTTTAAAAAATAGAGCACATAAAGCAACATATAGATGGTTCAAAAAGGAACAAGTGATTCAAACTAAAAAAAATTGAACAAAACAAGAAATCAATGGGTGGAATGAAACTAAAACATATTCAAGACAATCAAAATACACAGAAGTGATTGAAAAATTTTAGAAGAAGAAGAACTACTTATTTCAACATAACGATGATTCTAAATACCAAATGATTGGAAAAATGTTTTTCTTGTAGTAGTCATCTTCTTGATTGCTTCCACTCCTCAAATCTCCCATTAAAAGAAATATAAAAAAATGACTACTAGTAGAAGAAGAACATTTTTTTCATCACAATATATATCATATAAAAATATATTATTCTAAATGTGATTGTTGTATATAGGAGACAAATTAAGGGCGTGGTCCACCCTAACCATAGTTTGAAAGAAAAACCCACGTAACAAAATTAAGAAAGATGCATTACTTTCTCCAATAAAACTACTTTGACACCCTTTAAGTCCTTTTCCCTTGTCTCCATTGATCTTTAACAAGAACCAAACTAAATACTTTTCACCTAATAATATTTCAAAAATTTCAAAGACCAAAATAAAAAAAACTCTACAAGACCAAAACCAAATTCAAAACAATATTTCCTAGATTAGAAAAAAAATCTATCCCTTTATGGCTCTTTTATTGCTTCATGCACTTTTCATGTCACAAAGATTCCACCTGAAAACAATGAACCAACAAAGATATGAGGTGCAAAGCACTGAACTAAATTGTCAAGAAGAATATCACTTGCACTCAGGGAGGATTATAGGGGGATGCTATGACCCCGCAAATTTTTTAGAATTCTCTTTATATAATAATGAAAATTAAATTAGGAAAATTTTCAATTTATTTTATAACACATACTATTTAATTTCAATAAATATTAATAAATAAAATTAACTATAATAAAAAATATAAAATTGGTAAAATAGACAGGAAGAAAAAATTAAGATAATTTTTATATTCTATCCTGAACTGTTCAATTCATCCTATTGAAAGTAAAAGATAAACTCATTTTTTTCTTCTTATCTGCCACATGTTCTGTTCCATGAAGAAAAAAAAATTTAACACACAAACTTATTATTTCTACTAATTTTTCACTTGTTCTACTCTATTTTTTATTTCTTGACATCCTAAATCCTAAAAATATTAGTTTCAGATTATAATATTTATTATATCTTTTCTTATATTTGTTTCTTATTTATTATATATTTCTCTTTAATTGTAATCTCTCAAAATTTTAATTTTAATTATTAATGAGTTCAAAAATTTAAAAGAACAAAGAAAAAATTTAAATGTGTAATTTTTTATAGTTACATTTATATTATTAACTTATGTATTTACTTTTGTTGTATCAGTGATAATAAATACAAATATATATATATATATATATATATATATATATATATA
>Ga0123341_1006189_pt1 | contig 10791 bp, 7 predicted proteins | sample Turbeapinknodule_FD_89959 | JGI IMG/M metagenome (GOLD analysis project Ga0123341, IMG submission 89959) | Root nodule microbial communities of legume samples collected from Mexico - Turtle bean Mexico pink nodule | ecosystem: Host-associated > Plants > Roots > Nodule | place: Mexico: Nepantla...
AAGTAAAAAGGAAATTAAGTTTATAAATGAAACTTAGAGGTTCATTCTAAAATATTTTTTTATATATTTTTTTATTTTCTCTAAAGTCTAACGAGTTTTTGACCCTCAAACTTTTTTTTATTAGACCAAGGTTACGAGGAACATGTAGATTAAAGAAAGTTTAGAATTAATCAAAATTTAATTTTGGTAAGTAAAATCAAGTTTTAGTCTTTTTCATCTATTATTTTGTATATGTTAAGTGAAGGTGCTCCTGGTGTGAACTTAATTTTCAGAGGCTTAACTAAGTTAATAAAGTTGATTGGAAGGTTGTGAAGATATTTTTGTATGAATAAAAATATTTTTTTAATTTATGTAAGGGGAGTTAATGGATTTTTTGTATACTTATATAATCATTACACTCATAGTCTTTAACTTGTTCAAAAAATTATATAAATCACTTATATAATTATATATTGTATAGTTTAAATGATAACTTAGAGATTAAGCAAGAGGGAAATCCTCTTTTCTTTAGAAACATATATCTAAGCATTGTTCTAAACACTTTAAATAATATGATTTGTAACTCTAATATTATTTTAGAAACTCATTAAAGGATTTACCAATCACTATGGAGATGCTCTTATCAAAGTTCTGTTATAACTTAGCAGTGCTTTAAATTTGAGTGAGTTATAGGTAAGAAAAAACTCTCAACACTTTATTTTTATTACTCTCTTTCTTATGACCTTTATAAGGTGCATGTAGAAAATTAAGATGGACCTTCAAAGGAATTGTAGTGTTCTGTTCTCTGAGGTCCCCCTAGACTTTGATAACATTATATTTAGTGGGTGGATCCAAACTTACTTCATTGTGATCAAAGGTGGAAGAAAATAGGGATGAAATTTTTGGTTGGCTTGGTAATGAGTAATGAACCAATCCCAACTTAAATTTTTTCTCTTTAAAATTGAACCAAGTTGTTTAAAAGAAACCAGCAAACCATTAAGGTAGTATGGTTCCTTTGACTCTTTCTTCCTCTTCTTCTCAAACCTCCATACAAAGCATGAAAATATGGTTTTATCCTTCTTATATCATCCCCATATTTTGGATTACATAATTCGAAAGTTAATCTCGAATCTGGAAATAACTTATGGATTATATAATCCAGAATATATCTTTAAAAAATGGTATTCCGGATTATATAATTTGGAAGTCTGGATTTGAGAGTGACTTCTGGATTATGTAATCCATAAACGCATTTGAAAAACGACTTTCGAATTACGTAATCCAAAAGGTAAAAATGACTTTCAGATTATGTAATCTGGAAACTAATCTGCATCTGAAAAAAGGCTTCCAGATTATGTAATTCAAAAGCTAATTATAAATTTGGAAAATGACTTTCAAACTATGTAATCTAGAATACTACATGGAGACATTTTTGGAAATAAAAAATTTATGAAGGTGGAAGAAAAACCTATAGAAATGCAGGAAGAAACATTTGGTTCCTTTTGGTCTATTTAGATTTGCGAATGGAAAGTTGAAGAAATAGAAAAGAGAATGTTAGAAATTCAAAAAAACATAATTATTACAAAAATATAAATTTTGAAAAATTAAACTTTCTTTGAAAGGAAGATTTATGCAAAAACAGACATAAATAATCATGTCTCTGTATATTGACTATATGTTATCATACAATCATTATGTTGAAACATAAATTAATTATGTTGTTAATTTTTTATCAATATTTATATATTGTTTAGTATAATAAAATAAGTAAATAATATAACATTATTAAAATAAAAATATCAACAATAAATAAATATATTTAATTTTTTTCACTCACTTTTTCTAAATCTAATAAACTTTACTTTTCATTAAAAATAAGGTATTTTTTAATTATTTTTTTTATTGCAACCTATGTAGCTCAGAAAATAATACGACACTCACACAAAGATATATATAATCATAATCTTTAAAATGTAGGACACATAGACACGGATCTATATATTATAAAATTATGAATTATATAAATTGACAATAAAGATTCATGTGCACAAGTATGTTTCAGATTTTGTAGTAAAAGTATATTTTTCTTAACTGATTCAAAAAGATTTGTTTCTTATTTTTATAATCATAATAAAAAAATTACAATAAATAAATTTTTAGAAAATTAATATATTTTAAAAAAAATTTATTAAAATCGTGTTATAATTATAAAAAAATTAATAAATATTTTTTGAATTGTACATACAAATACAAATATGTGTACTAATGTTAACATACAAGTGTTAGTGTATCTGTGCCTACAAATATTGTGAAGAAATTTGATATTGACATTGGAAAAAGGGGGAGATACATGCAAAACCTTGAGGAGAAGAAGAAGCATTTTAATAAATAACAAGATGTTATTTGCAAAACTTGAAATGTGGAATAAAATAAAGCAGGAGTCTCCCCTTACACCTGCTTACCTTTACATCTATTGAATACCATATTATATTTTGTGAATAAATCTAAGGGCGTACATACCTTATTTCCACGAGTTACAAAGAATATTACACGCATAACTTTTCTTTGCTGACCAGACTAAAGCTATCTATCTTGAGTATCCATTGGCAAGAACAGGGATCCTCACCTTGTGCCCTCTGCTTCCCTTCATTAACACCTCTCCAAAACTATACGTTCCTGTCACTGACCGAACACTGAGTGTCACAGTGAACTTACGTGATGAACCTGCTCTAATGGTCATTGCTGGAGGGTTCACGTCAATGGCCACTGCTGGTTGCATCCTGGCTGTCATCGTGTAGGTTTCTTCCTCATGAGCGACATTCGTGACAGTTCGCGTCACAATTTGAGTTCTTACAAGATGGGAAATTGTAATGGATGGAGTGTTTAAGTTTGATGGGTGGCCCAGGGTGTAGTTACATGGCGAGTTTGTGTAGTTCTTTATCTCATTAACATCAATGCCAGGTGTTGTGCACAAGAACCCAAGATAATCCTCATACCCTGAAAAATCAATCAATAGAAAAATTAAACTTGTTCTTTTTTCTTGCTCTACATATTGATACTTAAACGGATAATGTACGCAGTTTTTTTTTTCAATTTATTAAAAAATAATTTTAAACTTAACTTAACATTAATGAAATTAAAACGTAAAATTTGCACCTGCTTATATATTATAAAATAATTTAATCGATTAAATCATCTAATTTCTAATCCATCGTCTAAAATATTTAAAATACATTCACAAAACTAGAAAGATAACAAAGATATATTTAAGTACATATTTTAGTAAGAGAAGATTACAAAGGAAGTCATGAGATGACACAATATTTTCCATAAAGGAACAACAATATCTTAAAATAACTATTTTAACCCTTTTTTTTAAATGACTTCTCTTTAACCCAATGCCCATTTCTTGTCACAGAAATTCCTGGATTTTACTTACCTTAAATTCTCACATACAAGGGAATTAAAGTTTATTGATCAACTCAGAACACAAACGTGCCAGGAGAGGAGTACATTAGAGAGGAAGGGGTGAACAAACCTGCGTCAAAGACGAGACCAGGGTCCAAGGCAGCTCTTGGATGAACGTGTCCACTCCCATAATCAAAAGGAGTGGCTCTGACCAGGTTCATAGCTTTTGATTCAGAATATTGCTGTGCTAGAATAGGATTTCCTGCTCTGTCTAGAGTTGTAGATGTTGTCATCAAGGCTGATTTAATGGCAGCAGGACTCCAATGTGGATGTTTTTGCTTTAGAAGAGCAGCAATTCCAGCTATATGTGGTGCAGCCATACTAGTCCCAGATATCATGGCAAACCCCTCTCCTGCTCAAGCACAAACTGCTTAAATAAATCAATTTCTATAGTATATTGATGATATATTTTATTTCATGTTTTTCTTCTCTCTTCCGTACTTAATAGTGCAACAATTCTTCCAAAAATGCTAAGAAATCCTGCCACATGTGTAGGGTCCGAAGTCTTTCAAAGTAGTAGATCTATGGGCAAATTGGAAGACACTTTTTTTCTGGATATTGCAGACTGAACCTATCATCCCCAATAAATTGTACAGTATCATGTGACAAAACTAAGCATTGTTATAACTTTTAAAATAATTATATGTTGACTTATGATTAGATGATGGTCTAAAATTAATTTTCTAAAAAACACTAATTGACGATAATTGAGAAAATTAATAAGCATTCTTTAATTGTATGAACCTTTAAAGAATAAACTTTTTATCAAACTACTTTTTCTTAAAACTTCGTCTCAAGAATAAAGCAGAGTTATGGGAAATAAAATCTCAAATATATGAAAGGTATTTTAGGATAATCTCATTAAATTATTTGAGATTTGTTGACACGTAAGAACAAGATTTTTATTTTTTTATATATATTTGAGATGAAAGGGAGTAATTGTTTAAATAAAGGCAAAAAAAAAATCAAACATCAACATTAAAAGCAACTTAGTCAAACCATTACTTACCAAGAAAATTTGGCTCATCAGTTCCATTTAGAGACCAAGCAGCCCAAATCAAAGATCCCGGAGCTAATATATCTGGTTTGAGAAGATCTGCCTCTTGGAAACTAAAGTCCTTTATATTTGGTCCTCTAGCAGAAAATACTGCTACTTGTGGTGCAGATTTATGGAGAATAGGCATCAAACCGTCCTCAATTTTACCTTTACCTGTGAAAGTCTTCACCCTTCCAGTCCAGTCTCTTGGTGTGGAGATATTATAATAATCTATCAGTTCCTGAAGATAAGAGTTTGCATGTTCCATATAATTATATATAGCACACTTTGTGATAAAAAAAATAGTGATAAAAACATACTAAAAGAATGGAGTAAATAATCGGGTACAAGAAAACATATGCAAACAGTTAGCATTCATCGTCAATCTCTACCTATATGTGATTCAAGTACCTTTGATTTGCTGGCATCTGTGATAAGAATCCCAGGAATGCCAACAGGGACCGGATCAAATTTCTCTCCAGGGGAAACATTTTCAACACAGAGAACAAATCCAACAGCTCCAAGGGCCTTTGCTGTTTCTGAGACCTGCTTTATTGATGCAGAACCATCAACAAAATTGTAAGAATAGCCACAGAGAAGAATATTTCCCTTTATTAAGTTCTTATTAAAAACTTCTGGCCTCTGACAATCAGTGGGGCTGTACTTCGTAACCGAAGAATCTAGAAGCACATCATTTGCAGCAACTAATGTGTATGTTTGGTTTAAACGTGTAGAAGCTGCAAAGACATTAGCAACAAAAGTAAATGAATTGTGGACAACCATCATTAGCAACATAAGCATGAAGTTTGCAGAACACTAAAATGACAAATTAATTGCTAGAAACAACTCATGAATTAACATTCCCACCTGCACGGCATTTATACTCCCATTTAATAAAACAAACCTTACGAATTTAAACCCAATAATATGATAATAGCGAGTAGGAAAGAGTGTATTAAAGACTATGCTACTATCATTATCTTTTCACATAATAACTTATATTACCAAAATACCTTACACAACTAGAGATGAATACCATTCCACCATTCTGTTATTTTTTTTTTATAAATTAAACATGAATGAGGGAATAACAATACTCATACTTTTTTCTTCAATAACTTTAAACAACTTGATACAATTAAATCTAGTATATGCTTTTCGTCAATTATTGTAAAGAAATACATAAGATTATTTGACAAAGGCATTAGGTTTTTCGTCAAAGTGATCCACATCTACACTCAGAACTAATTGATTTTATTTGAAAAGAAAAGATTATGACTTTTACTGTCTTTTCTATTTTCTTCTTGTCGCGTATGAGAACAATGCTGAAATAATCTATTGAGTAAAGCCGTAAAATGAAAAGAGACTACCTGAACAATGTGGTTTTCTTTTTTACATTTTATTCTTTACTTCACCAATTATAAGTAAGGTTTCCATCATAATCATCGACATTGTATCTCCAAGCATCAATCCATGATTAAGAAAATTGCATCTTAAGAAACATAGTAAGAAGTTTGAGAACTTACGTGACAACCCAATTCCAGCTAAGATTTTTCCATTTTCAAGGATCAAATGGTTTTTGTATCTACGATCATCAATTGCGGCTGCTACTGTTGCTATCCATGGACTATATGAAACTAATGACTTGGGAAAAGGACCACCATTTCCAGCAGCCTGTGCGACAAATACACCAGCTTTCACAGCTCCAAGAAGTGTAGCATCAAAAGGATTCAAAAACGTAGTTTTGGTGTTTGATGGAGGACTATCTGGTCCAACTGATAGGTTAAGTATATCCACCCCATCATGCACAGCCTGTTCACGTTCAAATTTAAATAATTAGACATCTTGAGATAAATGCTTAAAAAGTTAAGTATATACGTGATTGTTTAATTTTATGATGAGCTTCAATTTTGAGCTAGACTTTTTCATTCGAAAATAAGAAAACTGAGGAATCATTTCGTCATAAGCAATTTAGAACATTGCCTCAAGATTAGTGAAGTAAAACATCAGAGATTTTCGTGCAGAGTCAATGAGCTAAAAGGAAATTTCTGTCATCAATTTGTTGCAAGGTCAACAGATCATTTTGAGATAAAACATCATCATAGACATACAGCAAACTTGCATACCTGATCAATTGCAGCAACTACATCTGCCACAAATCCTCCAAAAAGTCTATAAAGTGCTTTATACACAGCAATCCTGAATACAGAAAACATCAAGTAGTTCCCCGTTTTAATCAAAAGGTGATCAATTGGGGAGGCGTCATTCCTCACCTGGCACGTGGAGCCATTCCACTTGCTTTCCCGAATTCATGTCCGTACATCCTCACTGCAATTCCAGTTCTTCCAGCTGCAATAGAGGCTGTATGACTGCCAGATGAAGATGCAAGAAGAATGGGCAATTGTTAAAAGAACAACCGTTATCAAATTGGTATTACCCATTTCCTACGTTTATAAGACACAGAAATAGTTTTCTTTTATGCAAAACACAGGACCCCTTGTGAGAGCATCAGAAGAATTCGTACTTCCAAGTGAGGAAATCAATAAAAAGGGAATCAGGGCTGACCTCCCATGCCCATCTCCATCGAGAGGTGAATCAAAATCGATTGAAGGGTTAAATACCCCCGCAGCTATTGCAGCTTTAGCAAAATGTTGTGCTCCAATAATTTTCCCATTACAAAAACTTCTTTTAGTGTCAGGATCAACCTCACATTTTCCTCTATATCTCGAAACTGGCCCATATGGTTCAGTGTTATAAGTGGTAAAGCTTGGATGGTGAGGGTAGATTCCAGAGTCCACAAATCCAATCACAATGTCTTCTCCAGCCCTTTCATAGCCACCTCCTGTTGGCCACACCCCAGTTGGAAGCCCCAAAAATTGTGGGGTATGTGTTGTGAGCCTCTTCACTTTCCAGTCCCTCTCAACAGATTTCACCCCAGGAGCATGTCTAAGAGTTTCTGCCTACTAATATAAGAGGATAGACAGATGAAGCTCAAAAACTCAACATATGATTATTAACATAACCACAACATAGTAAAAAAGATAACAACACAAGACATCACCTGTTCGGGGGAAAGATGAACAGCAAACCCATTTATAAGATGTCGATAGCTATAGAGTTTCTTATACGTCCCACTCTCAAACAGCAATCCCAGAAGCATGTCATGTCTCTTCTCAAGGTGGCGAGCATAAGAAACCACCACCTCACTAAAACAAGATTAAAAACATCACAAAAATTAAGCAAAAACTCACTATTCAGTCCTTAGTCAACAACGCACTTAGCATTAATTCACGTAAAGGAAAAGCATCGCAAAAACAGAGTGACGCGATGAATAACAAACAAAAAAAGTAATAGCCAAATTCACAAGTCACCATATAGGAATATCACCACTTTATTATATTTAGAAAAATGTATACATATTATGTTATCCATTAAACACTATTTTTTAAAAATTCTAGGCATTAACATCAATAATTTTATTTTACACTTCCCTCTCGTCTCAACCCATATCTCTTCATTGTATTAAATTCTGTATATAAAAAAATAATATCAAAATACAAATTATCTTAAAGAATACCTTATCCGACCAATCGTTGACAAAATTTTCCACAACCACGTTCTTTTCTGGGAATTTAATTTAAAAACAAGGTAAAATAAAAAATTCAACACGCGATTCCTATACTTAGTAATAATAATAATAATAATACAACACTAAATAATAATAATAATAATAATAAAGTATAGAAGAATATTATGATTAAACATTACACCTCGTGGAATCAAGCTTGTGATCATCGTCAGATTCCACCGCAGTGGCTTCAAAGCCATCGACACCACCCGTGTAACTTACAATAGGCTCTCCTTCAACCGTCACTATGTAAATCTCTGCCTTCCCGAATTTCGCAAGGCCAAACAGAATTACCACAGACACACACACACACACGAACTCCAACCTCATTTCTCACCAGTGCAGTCACAATCTCAATAAATAAATCAGTACAAGCTTTAGATCTGTTTCATGATACAACAGAGTTAGAGAAGAAAAACAGCATAACATTAATTAAGGAAAGTGAAATTGGTGAAGAGAGTGAGAAAAAAAACAGAGTAAGCAGCATTGAGAGTGGAAGTTAGTTAACGATAACGAACCTGCGTGTGAGAGAGTGCGATCGGAGAAGAGAAAGGCGCGTGGAGAAGACGATGCATAGAATAAAGGACCGCAGCGAAAAGTGAAAGCGAAGAAAGAATCGTGCGAGAGAAGAAAAGAGGAAGGTTGAAAGAATGAATGAATGAATGAATGATTGATTCAGATACACGCCATTCCAACGGTGATCGGAGAATGAGATCTAACGGTCACCGTTCGTTGTTGAACATAGTGAAAGTGAATGAGTGAGTGAAGTTGCTCTGTGATGAAGGAGCATGGACACTCCATTTATGGAAACTTTTTTTAATCGTCTTCTCATTTTTTTAATATTAATAAATATGGGTTAGGTGCTTTTATTAAGCTTTTTAATCTTTATTATTAGTATATAAATAAATAAATAAAAATGTTGGTTTAATTTTCAATTTTCACCGTCAAATGAAATGGAATAATGTTTCTTCTTCTTCAATTTTCTGTTAAGTAGCGCCGGCAAATTTAGTGAAATTATTGTTGCTTACTTTTACCGGTTTCTTTGTCAAACAAATTACACACACTTCTCCTACACTCATGATTAATTAAAGGATTACGTTATTTTTTAAAATTATATTATCTTATTAACATAAATATAAATTCGCAATTAAAAAATATCAAAAAAAATATTTTTTTTAAATATATTTTTATCTTTTTTCTCTGTTTTGAATTCCAAGTTTCGGACACGCATCTTAAATAGTGTGATCGAGTCGGACACCTGTATTGGACACTGACATCGTACGACATTTGTGTGATCGAGTCGGACACCTGTATTGGACACTGACATCGTACGACATTTGTAAGAGACGTAACGATGAAGTGTCCAATTTAAGAAATATTTGTTGAATTTTTGACAATTTTAGAATAAAAAAGTATTTGTTTTTTTAAAATTTCACTTTTTGTAAAAAATTTTATTATGATTATAAAAATAAGGAACAAATCCTTTTGAATCAACCATGAGAAACATTTTTCTGCTAACAAAAACTGAAATATACTTTTGCACATAAAATTTTTATTGTCAATTTATATAATTCATAATTATATAATATATAGATATGTCTTCCCGTGTCCTATATTTTAAAAATTATACGTATTTATGTGTATCCGTATCGTATCAGTATCTGTGTTAGTGTATATGCTACATACATTTTGGACTAATATAACAAATATTGAAAGATAAAAGTAAACAATATAGAAAATTTAGAAGCTATATAGATATAAGAAATAAAAACTAATTATAATTCAAGTTAAATCTATAATATTTTGTGATAAAATAATATGGAATTAAATTTGTCGAATAACAATAGAAATACTTAAAGTGGTGCAATTGAATTTTGTCAAATATTAACACTGATTAATATAACTTTAATATTACCTTTTGGAAATAAATAAATTGTTTAATGAATTTTAGAATTTCTTCCAACATGAAATTGACTTTAGAAAGAATATGTTCCCGACACGAAATTGACTTTAGTAACACATTATGTATTTTTAATATAAATTTCATATCAATCTTACTAAATAAAGAGTATATATTCATGTAATAAACTTTATATAAAAGTAGTAAAAATGAAGTTATAAAAAAGTGTCTTAATCCTAATTAATTGTTGAACTAATAATAAAGGTAAGTGACAACTTTTGATTATTCTATGGCAACTTGACCTAATTGAGAAGTTATTATACCTGTAGTACTATTATAAGCAATTTTCCATCTTAGGATTTTGTTGCTCTTTTAAGATTTGACATTACTTTTTACTGTTTAGGTATTTTTTTTATTATTCAGAAAATTAACAACCAATTCTGTAATTAAAATAACATACCAAATATTTATCAGAAGAAGATGTAGAATTACATTTTCTAATTCTACCTTTAATTCCATATATCAATATATAAATTTCATATAATTTTAAATAAATTTCAACCTATAAGAATGTATTCAAAATAATTTTTTTTTAATTCAACCTTTATCTTTTCTGAATATTCTATCTTCATAAATTCTTCTCACTTTTGAGATCTTACAAAATAATACTCACGCCCTAATTTTATTAAAACAAATATTTATCTGTTTTTTTATTTTTAATAAAGTGGTACATGTTGACTACAATTGAAATAAAATAATTAAAAATTAAAGTATTTAAAG
>Ga0123341_1006190_pt1 | contig 10790 bp, 9 predicted proteins | sample Turbeapinknodule_FD_89959 | JGI IMG/M metagenome (GOLD analysis project Ga0123341, IMG submission 89959) | Root nodule microbial communities of legume samples collected from Mexico - Turtle bean Mexico pink nodule | ecosystem: Host-associated > Plants > Roots > Nodule | place: Mexico: Nepantla...
ATTTAAATTTATTGTATAAATTTTATTATGATTATTAAAATAAGGAACATATTTCTGTTAAAAAAAAAAATTTAAGGTACTGAAATACAGTCATGAAAAACATTTTTCTGTTAAAAAAAAATTGAAACATACTTGTGCATATAAATTTGTATTGTCAATTTATATAATTTATAAATATATAATATATAGATTCATGTCTAACATTTTAGATATACATATCTCCATTTGTGTCGTATCAATGTCCGTGCTATCTAACGAAATTATTTTCTTTACACTGTTAGCCATTAAAAAGTCATTCTAGATATGATTTTTAAAATAATTATTACAAAAGGCAACAATCTTATATATATGGGAATTCTTTTTTATCCTATCAGTGTATTTTAATTAATTTTTACTTTTGGAATCTTTTGATCCAGTTTCTCAAACTTGTACTTTTTATTTTTTGCCGCTTCTAGTCAGAGATTGGAACATGTCTGGTTTTGACCTTTGAGTGGTATTATGCTGACAAATGGGAACTTTTTAGTTATGCAGCCAAATATTTTATATTATGTGCAATGTGACATATCTATTGCTAAATGAATTATACTCCTACAATCCCTAAATATAAAATTTTGATGACTAATTTACACTTATTAAGAAAGTTGGTTAATTTAGTTAGTAACGTTAAGTTTGCAGTAATTGTAAAGTTTTTTCAAACTTTCCCTTAAACAATTAATGGATTGAGTTGAGAGACAATAATAGTAGTGAAGCTTTAAATTTTAAAACTTAGCCCTCCAATTCTCCTATCTTCATAAGAGAGATAGAGACAATTCATAGAATTTATTCTTTATTTATGAAATAGAATAATTAAGGATATTTTGGTAAAAAAAAGGGATAATTAGAAAAGGACAAAGGAATTTCAAAACAATGTGTTATAATCTAGGACAGAGGGTGTATAAGTAGCCTTGTATTGAAACAAAAGCGAGGTTATAATTATGTGTTACTTTGCACATTTGCACCTCCTTCAGCATGTATGGCTGTGTTTGCATGGCAACTTTTCCTGGCATTAAGAAGTGAATTCAATCAATAGAAAGTTTGGTGGTAGATTGATGTATGTGTTGGGATGACTTCAGTGAAGTGATTAGATTACTCCTATTCAAAGAGATGCTAGTTATGTGCAGGGTCACTCTAGCTGACCAGTCAACTTATGATGCCAAAGTTGTTGGTTTTGACCAAGACAAGGATGTTGCTGTGCTGCATGTTGAGGCACCAAAAGACAAGCTCAGGCCTATACCTATTGGGGTCTCTGCTGACTTGCTTGTTGGTCAGAAGGTTTATGCTATTGGGAACCCGGTGAGATGTTCATACTGATCAATGCATTTGTGTTATATATATTCATTATCTATGATTTTTCCAGTATAAAGAAATGATGAGCTTTAGCTAATCGAGGAGATTTTGTTTAAATCATATTTTTAACAGTTGTCTAATTTAATCTAACATGTAGATTGCATAAGTATATACTTATTTAATCAGCATTTCCTGCTCCTGTTGTAAATGTGTATGCAAACATTTATGTTAAAAATGCATTGGAGATCTAAGTTATTCTGTCGTGCATATCTCTATATAGAAATATTACTGTTTTCACATGTTAAATATTTTTTTGAATGCGCAATTCAATTGTGTAAAGAGGGGTGAGTTCAAAACAAAACAGATCTTTCTATAAAAGATAAAAAGAAAATTACTAAATTGTCATTGTTGGTACCTTGTAATTGCTGCCAAACTGCTTCATGGAGCTGTATTCATGGCTTAATTGCTATTTTTTTTGTTGATGATTGATACGTTCGACTCTTCTTGAATATGCGAATATGATTCCTCATTCATTCTTATCTTGCAGTTTGGACTAGATCACACACTCACAACTGGGGTTATCAGGTATGAAACTTAAAACTGTGGAGTGAATATTTTGATGTAACTTTCATTACCTAAAAAAAACAGTTTCTACTTTGGTATTCCTTTTCCTTTCCTTGTGTCAGATTATATATTTGTCCATCAAACATTTTATATTTAGGAGTGTAGAAGTAGCAACTGTTGCTTTCTTGTTCCCAATGTCACTTTCTGGGGTAGTTTTCATGATGACATGCACTGTATTGCAAATTTCAAATTAGAAACATCTGAGAAGATGAATGGAAGATATTATTGTGCCAAAAAATGTGACTGCATCTGTTGCTTACGTGCACATAAGTTGATTTTAACTTATGAAAAAGTTTGATTAGTTGTACTTAATTCATTCCTTTTCCTATAAATATTTGTTGGGATGATTAACTTTTATAATGGACTTGTGGAAAAATCTTATTGTAGAAATCAATTTTTTTTCTTCTAGTGGGATGACATTAATCCCTTTCCTGAATAAAGATGTGTCATAGTTCATACAAAATCTACTCTTTTAAGCATGGTATTCCTTAGGTTAATACTGTTTTTCAAAAGTTCACATCATTATGCTGATACTTAGTAACTTGAAATCTGGATACTCTGTTTTTTCTTTTTTATGTTTCTTTTGTGTTGATTGCGTTTCACTAATACATACATACCTCTTCAATAGTGGACTTAGGCGAGAAATTAGTTCTGCTGCAACTGGTCGTCCAATTCAAGATGTTATACAGACAGATGCAGCAATTAATCCTGGTAACAGTGGAGGGCCTCTCTTAGATAGTTCTGGAAACCTCATTGGGATAAATACAGCCATATATTCTCCATCTGGTGCGTCCTCTGGTGTTGGATTTTCTATTCCAGTGGACACTGTGAGTTCTTACTTTGACCTGGTTTTAATTTATATATCTAATTCTTTCTTCAGGGGACAACTTTTGATGGAAACATAGAGATCCTCTAAATAAAATTGCTAACTTGATGTGCTTGTTGTTCTATATATTTAGGTAAATGGTATTGTTGACCAATTGGTGAAGTTTGGGAAGGTTACAAGACCTATTTTAGGGATTAAGTTTGCTCCAGATCAGTCTGTGGAGCAGTTGGGTGTAAGTGGAGTGCTGGTCTTAGATGCTCCTGCCAATGGTCCTGCTGGGAAAGCAGTAAGTTTGTTCATATATTAATTTTATATATCATTTTGAAATTTCAGCTAGATGAACCAAATAGTTAGTAGCATAGATTTCTTGTTAACATAAACTTGGCCTCTTTGGTCACTAAAAATGTTAATGCCAATAACATGTCTTAAGCTTCATTTTCACATTAAAACTAATGTTGTATTGCTTTATCTTAATTTACTTAATTACAATTTTTCAATGGAGCCTGTCTAATTTCTACTTTTCAGGGCTTGCAATCAACAAAGCGTGACTCTTATGGTAGACTCATTTTAGGTGACATCATAACATCTGTGAATGACAAGAAGGTCACTAATGGAAGTGATTTGTACAGAATTCTTGACCAGTGTAAAGTGGGGGAAAAGGTATGGTGCTGATTCAACTGCTCTATTGTTTTCAAAACTATTATTAAATCCTGGATTTCCAAAGCAAATAAAAAAAGGGATGTAAGAACATTTTCGAATAGCTTCATCTTGTGTTTAAGCATCCGGTTGACATGGCAGCATATTTATTGTTATTCTTAATCTATGTAAAGAAACCCTTAAATTGTTGTCATGGAGGTAGTATATAATATACCCTGTTAATATTTGGGCACTCTGGAAAGAGTCAAATTAAATATCTTATTTGCTTTTGTCTGTACAACTTTCATTGTAACTTGTGTATCATAATAACTCATAAGTTTGTCTCAATAGTAATAATCAACAGAAAAATGAAAATTTTGGAGGAATGGAACAAAAGGGTTATCTAGTTTTATGGCTGTTTAAGACTGTTCCATCTGACTAAGCAAGCTCAAGTCAAAGCTAATTTTAACAGGTTCAGATTTTAGAAATTAGATCAAGTTGTTTTAAGGAAGAGTTTGGATTATACTTTAGTCATCCCAACCTGGCTTGATGCACATATTCTTAATATACTTTTTAATAAATATTAGTTATAATACTTCTCAGCGTAACATTTTACAAAATATGATATTATATTTTGTGAATTTGATTAGAATGCACTACATTGTAAAGGTTCTTCATACTGTTATCAATCACATCTTGTTATGTATGATAAATTTGTTATATAATAACTATCTTATATGTGTGTAACTTAAATTTGTTAGCTTATATAATAACTATCTTAGATAGTAATTTATTGACTGATAGTAAAATATATTTACATTAATAGAGCATAGAAATTAAACTTATATGTGTGTTTTAAAATATACCTTAGTTTTTAAGGTCATACTTTAATTTGATGATTTACCTACATATAATGTTAAAAATCTGATGTATTATGTCAACATAAAGTTCTGCATCTGTCCTGTTCCAAACATTGCTGAGTCTTGAGTCTTGTTCAGAACAAATTCAGATTAAATGACCTTATAAAAAGTTCAGGCTGAGTAGGGACAACCAAGCCAAATCCATCCTATGAACATCTATCTATTTTCTTAATCTGTTTTTAAACTTGGTGTTGATGTGTCTTGGTTTGTCTTTCTGACTTTTGGTCTGTGAAATTGCCTCTATGTAAAACATCTCACCCTGTGCTAAAAACTTGCATTGAGAGACTAAACTTGTATCCATTTAAACCTGCTTTATATTCCTAGTTTAATGGTTAATAATGTTGATATTCAGGTGATTGTGGAGGTTTTGAGAGGTGATCACAAGGAGAAGATCCCTGTCATTTTGGAGCCAAAACCTGATGAATCATGATGATATGCAACTCATCCATTATCCTGCATGTATATATACATTTCATATGCCATTGCCAGGGAATGAATGAAGCTGTTTTACTGGTATTCTTTAGTTGTATCTTACTTCATAAACATCTCCAATTGTACATATATATACACACACTATGGAACTCACAGCTCATCATCCTTTAACTTCCTCACTATTAAACTTAATATAATCTGCCACGTCTATTTGCCCCCATACAATTTCATAGAAGGGGTATGCTCATTGTGGCACATTTTTATTCTATTTTCTGAAATGGTTTTTGTTCCTTTCATCATTTTTCATTATAGTAAAGGGTGTTTGAGAGAGTTCAATAGAAAAAAACAGTGCCAAAACTCTAACTTGTTTTGATGACTAAATAATGAGATCATGAAGCTTTCACTTAAAGCAGAAAAAAAAAAAATTTGGAAAGTGATGGTGTTACATAACCAAGACTGTTTGAATTAAAGTGTGTAAATTTAAGTTTAGATGGAGTTCTTTAGGTGAACTCATATATGAAAACAATTTTCTTTACATCTATTCCAAACTCAGTTTCAAGGTAAAGTTATATTAAAACTCAGTTTAAAATCATGTTCAATTGGAAAACAGATATGATTTTTTTTTTTCCATTTTACTTTCTGGTGCTTGTAAATTTCTAGCTGAAAACCAAACAAAGGGATTGACATCGTTGTAACTAAGCAAACCTTGTTACATTATCAAACTATATTTGATTCTGTAAGATAAATTCCACAATTTGGTGCTTAAATGCCAATGTGAATGGTAGTGCCTCCTTGATCCATATGGAATCACATTAAGCACTGAATGTTTTTATCACTGTTTACAACCACGAATGTAAAATCAAAATAACGTAAGTGATATTTTTCTTAATTATGCTTTTTAGTCTTTTGAAATTTGAAGTACTGAAATAATTTAAGGTACTGAAATAATTTTCAGAATTATTTCTAGTTTCTCAACTATAAATTTAAGTAGAGGTGACAAACAACATTGATTCAATAAATTTTATTTTTGAATTATAATGACAAAAAATCCATTAGTCAATTCATTAAAAAATGAAAGTAAAAATTAATAAAATTCAATTTAATCTATTATTTTCCTTTTTCTAAATTAGTAGAAATAGAGGGAGGTCCGATATTAGATGACCCCACAAATCCAACTAATATTGGTAAGAAAGCTAAGGCTTGCGTATGTACTATAATTTAATTATTTTTTTTAGACAATACAAAATTTCTAATAGTAGAATTTAAGTGTAATTCAAGTATATAAAATCAACATGGAAAATTGAGGTATGTATGCAGCTATGCACATTATAGTTGGGTATTTCTTCTTGCACCCCTACAATTTTCTTCCTGCACCCTACATTCTTTGAAATACTAAAATTATCCTTAATAATTTTGGGTGATTCTGAAATAGGGATTCCGTAAACAAAAGTGTTTCTGGAATAAGGTTCTGTGTTTCCAGAATAGAAAATTTAGAAGATAAAAAATCATTATGGAATATCCTTTCTGAAACACATTTTTTTAATTTTTGGAATGGTAAATCTGGAATTCATAGAATGTGTTTTGGAAAGTAAATTCCAAAAATATTCGAAAAAAACTAATCTAAAAGTTATTTTTAAAAGGGTAAAATCATCTTTTTCGAAAATGATGGGGTGCAGGAAGCCATTTGTTGAGGGTGCAAGGAGAAACACCCATTATTTAGTTTGACCATATTTATGAAAATAGTAGTGTTAATTTGACACCCAATGCTCCAAATTACATTCATCTCATACCTATTATTTTACAAAAATACCCCTATCACATAAGTAATCCAACACTTAAAAGAAGGTGTAATTCGGAGCATTGAGTGTCAAATTAACACTACTCTTATGAAAAAGTTCTCCACTATTCCTACCCAACATTTTCTAAGCTTTCCTACATTTTTATATATAATTTGATCATATTTCTTGACGAGTTTTCCAACATTTCTACCCGACATTTTCTAAGCTTTCCTACATTTTAATATTGGCGACCAAAGCTCATGTCTAATTCAACCTTCCATCACAAATGCATCCAACCAATGACCAGACAAATTATGAGTTAAAGAAGCTACAAAATCTTGGACGTATGACATTGTATATGAACAATCTAGGTGGCTAGAGCTTTTGAAAACATTGGTAAATAGTAGTATAACATATATCCTACAATAATTTTGGAGGTCATTTCTGAAATTTTTGGAGAAATTTGTCCACCCATCTTACTCAACATTATCATCACTGATGTTGTTTCTGCATTGTATTATCTTTCATCACTAACAGTTCAATGTGATTTAGAGTCAAAGAATCATTAATGGTAGTGTGCTATTTTGTTACAGCAAGAGTTCTATAAACCATTAATTAATACCACTTTTAGGCAAACAATGCAATGGCAAAGACAAGACTACTGGTTGCTTCTCTTTGAAACTCTTAAACCAGTGTTTCTTTGAGTTCTTGTAAAACTTACATATGAAATCTTTGAAGATATCAAAGTCTGCATAAGTTTATGGAAATTTCATCTCAGTGATAACATTTTACTGATTTTGGACACTTCACTTGTACCAAAACATTAACAAGCAACAACAGAATAATGTAACACTAGGAGAATCTTACCCCAAACTTTTCACTTTCTAAGATTGGACTTGCTTTTTGGGTATGCCAAAAGAAAATGAATGGATAACAAAAACCAGAAAGATAAATGGAAAAATGACTTCTGCCAAATTTGAATATCTGTTCGATTAATAACAGCACTCTTTTTTTCTTTGTTTTTTATTTTAGTCTTAAAATTATTTCACTCATATTATTATTATCATCCTTTTCAAACTCAAAAACATAATAAAATTGAAATTTCTAGATGCTTAATTGCATATGTTGTTGGCTTCAGCTCTTATCTGATTAACTGCTAATACAGTTAGAATTTCACTTTCTGCCATTTTGTTATGCTTCTCAAAATTCCAAAACCAGAGTTGTTCACACTTGAATAATCAAAGCTGAGATAAAGTATCTATTCTTTGATGCACTCTGATAGAGTTAATTTATCACCAGGGTGCAAAACTGTTAATGATTTTGGAATTATATACTCATAAGAATAGAATACATAAATTCATCCTTCAAGAGTTCAAGTTACATACATTATATACTTGGGGGATGCAATACTCAGTCTAAAAGCTATTTGTTTCCCATGATTTTCCAAATTTCAATGCAGAGCATCAAAATGCTTTCAAACTAAATCCAAAGAGATTCACCTTACCATATTTTTAAAATTTTTGGAATTCATAAACATGTCTTTAATACTTATTCAGGGGTAAATATCAGAAATTCTTTCTAAATTTAGTTTATGAGACATGAAGTTCTAGAAGGTAAAATTATAAAAATTCCATATGAAATTTCCAAGTCAATGAGTAAAACAAAAAGCTGGGGTCATGATAAAAAGTGGCCTGCAACATTGCAAGTTGTTGAAGTGACTGCAAAGGTTTGACAAAAGACTTTGGATAAATCTCTCTATATTATTAATTTATATCAAGTTCTCACTAATGATTTCAGTTAACTACCAACTTTTTTTTAATTTATAGTTGAGTGAATTACATAGAAACACTTGTTCAAAAGAAAAATTCACACAAAACCTTTGGCACTGTTTTAGCATTGCTAAATGTTACTTCTTTTGTCTGTAGTTTTAGTTTTTCAAAAGATTTCAAACTAAATGCCTGCATTAACTTTAATTAACTGATGTTTGTATTAATTTTGATTGTAACTATAATTTGCTCTCAATTAAACTATGTTAGTATTTGCATCATGCAGTCTATAAGAGAAATTTTTTGAGAAAAGGATGTTACTTTAAGAAGTGACATATTTATTCTTGTTTTAATTTTATGTTAAAAACTTTAAACTGAAGTTATTGTAGAAGAGAGAAAATAGTGTAAATAACTAAGATTGATTTCTCTCCCCTCTCATGATTTTGGGCATATAGAAAGATGAAGGTTGAACAAAGAAAATTTGGTTACACAAGAGGATTTCCAACTCTTATTAAAAGAAGATTTTCCGACATGCATAAACACAGTTCATAGTTTCATATATATATTTATAAAATATGATATGGTGAAGGTGGCTAGGCCTCTTCATTGCAGACACACGACCTCTAAGCATGGCCTATAGCTTCCAATGCAGAATGGTGGCCACATCTTTAACCTAACAAAGAAGAAAAATGCAGTGGTGAAAGACCATAAAACATTACATTTTTCTTACTTGAAGAAGAACTACAATTTGGGGGGAGAGAGTGATCTATGGAAATCTCAATGCACTTTTTTTTATTAGGAAATTCAGCACAAGCATGTCATACATAACAAGGGCAATTACAGAGTACATTTTAGATAGGAGAATACTTAGGGAACCAAGATGAGGTCATTGATAATGGTTGATGTTCATACGGAGAAAGAGGATGCAAGGCCAAAGTTAAGGCCCCAGAGCTCAAAAGATCCCTTAACAAAGTCATAGTATCCTCCTTTCAGTGCCAATGTTTTGTTCACCAAGCCATCTCTCACAAATGGGTAGGTTAGCAGGTTTCCAAGGGAAACATTAACAGCTTCCTGCACATATATAATTCCAATTCAAATTGTAAGCATCACCTACATTTAGTTTACTTCTAAATCATTGCACTTCAATTTGAATAATAATGGTTTCTATTCAAGGATAACATGGATAAATGAAGTAAAACTTCAATTCTGATAACAGAATAGTACTAGAAATACTTATGGAACTAGTTTTGCCCTTATATTATATGTACAAGTCAAGTATAATGAGTTTTATGAAAAATATTTATCTAGCATGTGGCTTGAACTAATGTCTCTTACCTTCTCACAGTGTGTGCACAGCTCACCAAAAGGTGCATCTCCATGCTGTGTCTTCACCTTTGCCTTTGCAGGTAAGCCAATTTTGACCCATTCCTCAATAAAATCACTGAATACAACAAACCAGAAGTAAATCCACAAATTTTGAAACCAACTTATTTGGGGTTTTAAGTTTAACTTGACTTCAAAAATTAGCTCTGAGATTTTTCCTTTGTTTATATACACCATTTAGTGTGGAATGTTGGATATCATGATGGTTTAAGAATGAACTAGTGGGTAAAATTTGTGCATCAAATTATATGTCTAATTGATTGAAAAATTCCAATTTTTATGCAGAGGAAAATGACTTACGTTGAGTAGGTTCCATCATATGGGAAAGACAAAAGCCCCTTGATACCACCACAAGCACTGTGTCCAATGACAACAATGTTGGAAACCTACAGAAAAATAAGATGGGTTAAAAATTCTGGACATTTTCTCACCATTATTAGTGTTCATATCAGTAACACAAAGTACAATGTGCCTGAAATTCTGTGCATCTCATATATCTTCCAATGAATGAATGGTAACATACCTTGAGATGCAAAACGGCATACTCAATGGCTGCTCCAGTTCCAGAGTATTTTGACTGGTGCACAGTAGAGTAAAACAAAGTAAGTCTGAGTACTATTGTGTTCAGACAAAAGAAGTGTTTAAGAGTTGGATCATAAAAAATTGTGTTCAGACATGTCAATAGGAATTTTTTTGCTGTGTTGGAGACGTACCTGGTCATATGGTGGGACAATGTTAGCAACATTTCTCACCACAAAGGCCTCTCCAGGTTGGAAATCAAGCACATGGGATGGGCACACTCTTGAGTCTGAGCAAGCAAACACCATAAACTGAAAAGCAAACAAATAAGACAAAACAGCATGAGTTTTATAAACTTAAAATTTCATTTGAAATCCAAAAGAGATGTAATACTTTATAAATAATTTATAACTATACCTCTAGACTATTATTCAATCATAAATTAACATATTTCTTCTGAATTTTAATATAAGAAAAATATCTAATTTCACAATAACATACTTAATTAGAAAATATAAGTTTTTAGTTCATTTTTTTTTATATTTTGTAACAAATAAGTTTCCTAACTTCACTATAAGAA
>Ga0123341_1006191_pt1 | contig 10790 bp, 13 predicted proteins | sample Turbeapinknodule_FD_89959 | JGI IMG/M metagenome (GOLD analysis project Ga0123341, IMG submission 89959) | Root nodule microbial communities of legume samples collected from Mexico - Turtle bean Mexico pink nodule | ecosystem: Host-associated > Plants > Roots > Nodule | place: Mexico: Nepantla...
ACTCCTAGCACATGGAAGAATTCTAGAACCTACCTCACATGTGCTGAATTTAGGAGCCACCTTCCCATGTGCCAACATTTGAATTTCCCTCCAATTCTCTTTTCATTTTCAGCCCACTCTTGCGATATATAGAGGAGCTTGGGTCATGTAAATTGAAGATTAATGACATTAGTGAAATGCTTCCAAATTTGTGCCATTCTCACTTTTTGCCAAAAACCTCTTAGGTTAGGCTCTTAATCTTCTTAATCTTCCCCACACCCTGCTGCTGACCCCCTTCAACCACAAACAACATCAGCCCCTACCTCTCCAACCCCTATCGCGGCTATCCCCCTAGCCACACTTAGGGCTTCACCTTCTTCAGCCTTCCTAGAGAAAAACAAGGGGGTGGTACTCATCCCTTTTGATGAGGATGAAGACTCCGTGGATGGCCCTGTCTTCAAGAGGAGGAGGACCACTGCAGTTGCCACCTCTCACTCTTCATCCGACAGGCGTCTTGCCTCCCTCATGGACAACCCTTCCAGCGCCTCCTCACCTCCACGCACTCTTGCACTTGAAGAAGGAGCTGAGACAGTCCTAGAGCCTTCTCATGCACCTGCCCTCGAACTTCCACGGGTCATCCAGCACATTCTAAGGGGCATCCAGCAAGAAGCCCTAGGGAACTTGGATTACGAGGCGCTGCCTGAAAACATGGCCCTCAGCCTTGGCGAGTTACTTGCACGCGCCAGCTTTTCTGAGGCGAGGGCCAAGGAGCAGCACGTTCTTGCTAGTGAGCTAGCCCAGGTGAAGGAGCAGATGGCTGCACAAGGTCAACGCTTCTTTATCCAGGAGGCCGCCCTAACTGAGGCACTGGGCGTGGTGCGGAAAGCTGAGGTGAAGGCCAACAAGAGGCTCCACGATGAAGGTCAGAAGTACACAACACTTCTGGCCAAAGTGGTTCCTCTTCATGCTGAGATAGTGACGCTCAAAGATGCCGCTGCTGCTAACTAGGCCAAGATGACTAGCCTGGAGGAGCGCCCTGTTACCCGAGAGGTGCTCCTGGGCAAAGTCGAAGCTGATCTCGCTGGGAAGAATGAAGTCCTGAAGAAGATCAAAGCTGAACTTGCAGAGCAGGCCAAACTCCTTGAGGAGAGCAAAAAAGAGCTTGCAGAGAGAATCGCAACCCTCGCCCAAGCTGAAAAAGAGAAGGTCGCTCAAGCCGAGGATTTCAAGAAGGCCGAGGCGAAGCTCCTTACTGACGCGGCGGAGGCCTATCGCGCTGGGTTTGAATGCAAACACCCTGAGGTTGACACTTCATTCTTTGCTACGGCCAACCACGTCGTCGACGGAAAGATCGTGCCCCGGGCCCTTCCTTAAAAACTCCTTTGACCTTCCTTACGGAAGTTGTATTCTGAACAATATTTATATAACAAATCTGCACTGTTTACTTCTCATTTCCATTTGGGTGTTTTCTTACCTCCCCCACTAACAAAGCTTCTACTACTAACTTTATTTGCTATTCTGAGCAACGTACTTTCTCGAACTATAGGTAGCACGTCTTGTCATCTTTTAGCCTGACTGTAAAACGATCTGTAACGACACAAGTGTGCGAGGACATTCAATTGTCCTTAACCTTCTTTCTTATTTGAGAATGGGAGCTCCCCCTCCTGGCACTCGCCTCGTACCTCTTGAGGCGTTTCAGCCTTAAGGGCGTTACTGGCCTCACAATCGCTCAAAGGCGAAGGAGGACTTATCTTGGCCGAAGCCTACTGTTTATGCTTGGTGCCCACGCCCGAGGAGGCGCCCCCCGCCGCTCTCTCTCGAGGCGTCTAAACACAGGTTAATTGATGGGCTTGGTGCCCACGCTCGGGGAGGAGGCGTCCCATAGGGAGTCGCCATTCTCCTCGATGTGTCTAAACACCAAGTCGACAGGTGTACTTGGTGCCCACGCCCGGGGTGGAGGTGGCCCAGAGGGCACCCCTGCCTTCCCTCGGGGTGTTTAAACACCAGAGCAACCAGTTCACCATCAATCAGACCTTACTATCTGTGCTTGGCGCCCACGCCCGAGGAGAGGCTTGCCACAAAGCAGCGCCGCTCGTCCTCGGTGTGTCTAAACATCAAGGTGATCAGTGCACTTGGTGCCCACGCTCGGAGGAGGCGCCCCCCACCTCTCTCTCCCGCGAGGTGTCTAAACACCAAGACGACCAGGCACTTGGTGCTCACGCCCAAGGAGGAGGTGTCCCGAACGATACCGCCACTCTTGCTTGGGGTGTACACACACCAAAACGCTCGACCCATCACTGATTCAAACTTCTCTTTCGCCCTTGATGCCCACGCTCGAAGGAGTCGCCCCCCGCTGCTTCCCTCGAGGTGTCTAAACATCAAGACTACGGGTTCGTTTCTTACTGAACCGCGAGGCTGTGGGTTCGTTTCTTACTGAACCGCATTATCTTTAATCGATGGCTCCTTACATCGTAATGAAAATTTCAGACTACATATGCTCGAACTGGCTTTTTTATTGGGCGACCACATTAAAAAACCCTTGCGAGGGAAAAAGAGTGTCCCCTTGAACTGTATACAATGTAAAGTTTTCAACTAAAATAAAACTTGAGGTTTGCGTTCCAAGTGCGTGGGATGGCGCCTCCCTCCAGAGTCTCGAGCTTGTACGATCCATTCCCCGAGCCTCGATTACCCTAAAGGGACCATTCCACTTGGGGGATAGCTTGTTCTCCAGCTCGTACGGATGAGCCTTCCGCATTACCAGATCAACAACTTGGAACTGCCGGGGCTTTACCTTGGAACGATACTGGTGATCCACTCTTCTCTTCACCGCCTCAACTTTGATTCTCGCCTCCTCTATGGCTTCATCCAACCAACAGATCCAAATTCACCTTCCTCTCTTTGTTGGACTCTTTGGCCACAAAACTTTGGAAACGCGGCGAGCTCTCATGGATCTCCACTGGGATCATCGCATCCGATCCATACACCAGGCTAAAGGGCGTCTCCATGGTGGAGGATTGGGGCGTGGTGTGGTAAGCCCGCACTATCCTGGGCACGTCTTCTGCCCAGGTCCCCTTAGCTTTCTCGAGCCTCCTCTTCAACCCTCTAAGCAAGATTCTGTTAGCGGACTCCACTTATCCGTTTGTCTAAGGGTGCTCGACAGACGAGAACACCTACATAGCTTGCCCAGCTGCTGGCTGGGGAACTGTGTGCCGCTGTCGGAGACAAGACGCCTTGATACACCAAAGCGACACATAATATTCTTCCATACGAAGTGCTGCACCTTGTGAGTCGTGATCTACGCCACTGGCTCGGCTTCAATCCACTTTGTGAAGTATTCGATGGCTACTATCAAATACTTCATCTGCCATATTGCCAACGGGAAGGGCCCCAAAATGTCGATTCCCCACGTATGAAAGGGCCACGGGCTATAGGTGTACCTCAACTCTTCTGGTGGCGCCTTGTGCCAGTCGGCGTGCTACTGGCACTGCATGCATCGCTGGGCGTACCTTACACAATCTTCCCTTACCGTCGGCCAGTAAAACCCTGCGCGTACGACCTTCGACGCTAGAGACCTCCCCCCAACATGGCTCCCAAAAATCCCGTCATGGAGCTCAACCATTATTCTCGTACATTCATCTCCGCTCACGCACGTCAAGATCGGGTGCGTGAACCAGTGTCTGAACAGTGCTCCGTCCACGAGGGTGTACCTTGCGGAGTTTCTCTTTATCTTCTTGCCCTCCTCGGGTCTACTGGGAGTATCCCATCGGCGAGGTAGCGCCTATAGGGTGTCATCCACGTGTTCCCCTCCTCCAGCACGCACACCTGCATAGGGTCCTTCCCTCCCGGTGAGACCGGGTAAACGCTTACGCCGGGCGCCTTCAAAGTGCTCTGATTCAACGATCGGTGACTCCTCGCCCTTCCCTTAGACGTGCTGATATGGAGGACGCTCACCCTATTATCTGCGACAAACGTTCACAGCGTTTTGAGGGTCTCCTGTATGACCGTCCTCTATCTTCCCTCCTTGCCCGAGCTGGCCAACTTGGCGAGCAAGTCAGCAAGGGCATTTTGCTCTCTTGGGACATGTACCAGCTCGAACGCCGCGAATGCCCCCCTCAAAACTTGAACATAGCCCAAGTATGCAGCCATCTGTGGGTCTTTCGCTTGGTATTCCCTAGTCACCTGACCCGTAACTAACTGGGAATCGCTTTTCGCCAGCAGACTCCGGGCGCCCATCTCCTTGGCCAAGAGCATTCCAGCTATTAGGGCTTCATACTCCGCCTGGTTATTACTCGCCTTGAAGATTCAACAGCCTGTTCGACCCCCCCAAGATTACGCCGGCTCCACTTCCCTGCTGATTCGAGGACCCATCCACCGAGAATACCCACTTGAAACTAGCTTCCTCTTCTTGTCGTGCACTCCCTGATGAAAGTTCTGCAACAAAGTTCGCGTAGACTTGCCCCTTTATGGGTCCTCGAGGCTCATACTGGACGTCGAACTCTGACAGTTCCACCACCCAGCGAACCATCCTCCATGCCACGTCTGGCTTTTGCAGCACTTTCCGGATAGGGAGGTTCGTCATCACCACCACCGTGAAGCTTTGGAAGTAGTGACGGAGCCTCTTGGCCTAGAACACCACGACCAGCCGCCTTCTCTAAAGCTTGATACCTCGCTTCTGGCCCTTGCAGGACCTTGCTCACGAAGTATATCAGCTTCTGCGTCTGATCCTGCTCCTGAACAAGTACCGAGCTGATCCCCCGCTCAGTCACTGCGAAATACAACCGAGGGGGCACACCCATTTGCGGCTTACACAACACGGGAGTAGCAGCTAGGTACTCCTTAAGCTTGAGGAATGCCGCCTCACACTCCTCGGTCCACACAAATCGACTATTTCTTTTTAGACACTGTTAGTAGGGGTGCCCCTTATCTCCTCCAGCGGATACGAATCTGGATAGGGTCGCCATCCTCCCTGTCAGCTATTGTACCTCCTTCACCGAGGCGGGGCTCCTCATGGCAAAGATCGCCGCACACTTGTTTGGGTTCGCCTCTATCCCATGCTCGGTGAGCAGGAACCCCAAGAATTTACCTGCCTCGACCCCGAATACACACTTTTCGGGGTTCAGCTTCAAACGATACTTGGCTATGGTAGCGAATAGCTCTTCCAAATCAGCTATGTGCTGTCCCCTTTCCTGGGAGGTCACCACCATATCGTCCACATAGGCCTGCACATTTCTTCCCAACATAGGTGTCAGGACCTTATCCATCAACCTCTGATAGGTGGCGCCTGCGTTTTTCAAGCTGAACGACATTACTGTGTAGCATTAACAGGATGTCTCGGTCATGAACGCCGTTTTGCACTCGTCACAGGGGTGCATCTTAATCTGGTTGTACCCAGAGAACGCGTCCAAAAAGCTAAGCATCTTGCAACCCGAGGCGCTGTCCACCAACGCGTCGATGCTTGGCAATAGGTACGAGTCCTTTAAGCACGCCTTGTTGAGGTCAGTGAAGTCCACACACATCCTCCACTTCACGTTGGCCTTCTTAACTAAGACCACATTTGCCAGCCACTCGGGATATTGAATCTCCCGGATGTGGTCGGCGTTCAACAGCTTCTTCGTCTCTTCCAGCTTCACGTTGGTCACGATCACCTTTCCACTTAGATCGGGCAGTTCACTTCATGTGGCGGGTGGACGACACCCCTCTCAGCCGATTCAAGGCTGGCCTTCCCAGCAAGATGTTGTACGCCGATTCGGCGTTCACAACCAAGTACCTTATGCTTTCGGTACGAGACGCGGTGCCGTCTGTGAAAGTCGTCCTCAGCTCCAAATAGCCACGCACTTCCACTTGATCTCCGGAAAAACCATACAAACATCCCGTGTATGGCCTCAGCTGATCAGAAGACAACTGCAACTTTTTAAATGTAGACCAGAACATCACGTCCGCCGAGCTGCCCTGGTCTACCAGCACTCGGTGTACTTTCCTTCCCGCAGTTACGACCAAAACCACCACGGGGTCATTATCGTGTGGGACGATATCGCGTAGATCATCCTTCATAAACGTGAGATCAACGTCAAGCGTGTCGTCCTCCACCTGCTTTGCTATAGACATCATCGAGCGCACGTACCTCTTGCGCTGGGAGGCAGTGCACCCTCCACCCGAGAATCCACAAGAGATGGTGTGGATTTCCCTGTGGATGGGCATCTCGTGAGCTTGATCCTCCGCTGACGCTATCGAGGCCTCGGTTCCTGATGACCCCGCCAGGTAGTCATTCAGAAAACCGCTCTTCACGAGCTCATCCAGCTGATGGGCCAACGCCAAGCAGCTTTTGATCGGATGTCCGAATGCCTGATGGAACTCGCACCATGCATCCTTGTGCGGTCCCAATACCTTATCCGTCTTCGCCGACATCTTCAACCTATCCGCTATGTTGGGCACAACGATCAGGTCTTTCAGCTCCATGACGAAGTTGTGCCTCAATGGTTTATTCCCCCCTGGGCGCCCCTTGGTCTGGGGCTTTCCGACCTCATAAGGCTGCTTCCTTCCCCGAGGCCTCTTGCCCACCGCGGCCTCATGCACCCTCATGAGCTGCGCTCGCGGCGGAGCACGAGGGCGCGCCGAGACCAAGCACGCGCGCTTTTCGACTACCTCTCCTTCTGTTGCGATGTGTGTCACCACACGACACCTGATTTCAGCAAAAGACTCGGGGCGACATTTGATGAGCGATTTGCTGAACGGTCCAGTGAAAACTCCCTTCCTAAATGCATGGACTATCATCGACTCTTTAGTGGTGCCGACCCTCACCACTTATGCCCCAAAGAAATTAACAAACTCTTTCAGAGTTTCCCCCTGATACTTCTTCACATAAAAAAGATCATACGAAACAGGCGGGGGCGCGCGGTTCGCGATGTATTGTTCCCTAAACAGTTGCGACAGCTGCGCAAATGAAGTCACGTGGCCGTCTGGGAGACTGATGAACCAGTCCATCGCCACCCCGACCAGCGTGCTAAAAAACAACTTACACCTCACGACGTTAGAACCGCCGACCAACATCATCTGCGTGTGAAACGCAGTGAGGTGCGCCTCTGGATCTTCCACTCCAGTGAATGTAGCTTTCGGCCCTACAAACATGGGTGATATTACCGCCTCCATGATTTCCTGCGAGAAGGGCATAGGGAACTCTCTGGGAGGCCAGAAGCATTCTCGATCCTCCGTTTCACAACTTCCAGATTGGTTGCGCAACCCACGATGTAACTCTTCGTTAGCGTGGTGCAGCTCTTCGTTTCTAGCTTGCAAAGCCACCAGATCTTGCTGGATGCGCTCCTGCTCTGCCCTTGACGCCGCCATCGCCTCCTGAAGGCCCTGCATCACCCCCATCACCTGCTGTAGGGTCAAAGCCTCATTCCCAGCGCTCACTATAGCACTTTGCCTGGTATTCCTCATTCTTGGATGTTTCTTGGAGACTCTTGGACTGTCTTGCAAATCTTGGAGCTTTATGTGATGAACCTGAGCAAACCTTGAGGATTCTTGACGAAACTTTCAAGAATCTTGAAAAACCTTCACGAACTTCCACAACTATCACTAGATCCTCTACCTCCTGCGGTGGGACAAATGTTTTAGATCAGGCCCCACGGTGGGCGCCAAATGTTCCTGCCGGTTGGACTTGAACACCTTCGCACATCTGTACGAGCTTCGCTTCACGTACGCCTTTGCTTCTATTCCAACATTGTTCTTCCTCTGCTGCTAACACCTGAAACAGAGAGACAAATGGGCGCCTTCGGGGCCGTTTGCGCTCCGACGCTCAAGTCAGCTATGGCAAAAAACACCATAACACTTCCCATCGCAGAACACCACCAACTCAGTGCTCAGAGAAGTGCGTCACTGAATCGTAACTGAATTCTATCTTACTGAGTTCACTTGTATGTAAAATGTGAAAACGTACCTTAGTCTATTTATCGTAAAACCTTATATACGTTACCGGTGTTTCTGTTCACATGTCAGCCTGATACTTGCGTATTCTGAGGGCGCTCCTTAGCAACACTGTTCCCAATTTTAGGGCCTTCTCAGTGTGTAAGGTCGCCTCGCCAGATTGCAACTTGCGCGGGGATGATTGCTTGGGTGCTAACTCATGCGCCCAAACTCCGAGTCATTCGCCCTGAGAGTACCTCACCTTCCTCACGTGCCATGCATGCAGATCACCCTCTGGGGCGTGACCTTCTCACGGGTCGTCTCTGTCCCAGTGGCTTTCCCGCGGTGGTGCGTACTGCCGCGTCCTTACACCTCATGCACGGATCCCTCGTGAGTTGGGTGTCTCCCTGCTGGAACTCGGGGTGTGGCTTGGAAACCACCTGTCTTATTTATTATTACTGTCTGGGGTGCCGAGGCCCGAGGCCTTCACGCCCCTACAGTGCCGCCTCCTCCACGGTCATCCCTACCCGTGGGTATCAGGAGGGGACACCCTTCTAGCATAAGCGCATTCCTGGTGCTAAACCCGGGTGACACCCGAGGTCGGTCAACGCCCGAGGTCATGGACCTTAACGAAACTCCCTCACTTGCTTCATAGTACCTCTGGTGGATTCCTTGCTCTGTGTCCCACCATGTTGACTTTGGTCAACGCCCGGTCGGTACAGTAATAATACCAAAAATAATAAAATTTAAATAAATAATAATAGTAATAAATTTATAAAATAAAAATAATTTAATTATTTTACATATATATATTATAAATCTATCATATCAATTAAGTGTTATTTCATATTTTTTTTTAACTTTTTTCTTAATTCAAACATCCCACTCTTCATGATATTTTTTCATTTTTTTCTCATTTTTCCTAAAACCCGTTCTGTTATTGAAATAATAAAAAAACGGTCAGGCGTGTGGAAAAGTGTGAGTGCTGATGTCAACACTTGAACTTGTACCATGAACAAGGAACTAGAGACTTTGACAAGGCATAGTATAAGTATTGTATATAATTTTCAAGTGCAAGTTGCAGAGAAACGAGGTCAAACAGGGTTAGTACGTAGTGCGGAAATACTACGCAGCTGTGGGTTTAGCCTGCGACTGAGCTTCATATGTGGTACTGACATGGTATGGTACTGTGTTATGGCATTAAGCCACCACATTTGCTTTGCTTTTTCCATTACCCTTATATTGAATGTGTATGCATGTTTCATGTACGATGAAAGGCCACTGAAAACAAGCTGAAGCTGTATTCACACTGGATAAGCTCCTGTTCCTTACGAGTCTGATTTGCTCTCAACCTCAAAGGTCAACTCACTTATTACTACCCCTCTTACTTTCTTACTTGCTATCTTCCAAATGTCTCACCTTCCCATTTATTTTCTTCTATCTAGGACTACCTTACGATTATCAAACAGTCACCACATTTTCTGAGCCTGGTTTGTTTGTTTGTTTCTTTGCTGTTCTACCAAATTTTCAGCTTAATATAAGTGAGTTGAGTTGCACATATCAATTCAGTTCCCTCTTTGTAACCTTATTCTTTTGCCTTTGACCTGTGTTTAGAGTTTCTCTAGCTCAACCCTATTGGATTTGTCCCTGTGCTGGTGGATGGCGATTCAGTAATTGCTGACTCTTTTGCTATTATTATGGTAAGTGAGTGACTGAGTGAGTGATTCCTGATTTATTTCCATTATCTCATTTTCTTATTCTGTTCACATGCAGTACTTGGAACATAAGTATCCTCACCCTCTTTTGCTGTCTCAAGACATTCTCAAAAGAGCAATCAATTTCCACGTACAATTATTACTTGATTTGTTTCAACTTTCAATTCTATATCACATGCCATCTCTTCTAATAATTTCATCCACATTCCCAGGCTGCCACTATTGTTTCCTCATCTATACAACCTTTTCAAAACTATACTGTTATGGTACATTTTAAGTGCTTTTTTTATTTAACAATATAACCTATGTAGATGTTACATTATTGTTCATTTATTTTTTTTTTGAAGCAAATTTATCATGACGCAAGGGTGTATATCATGTATTTATTCTGGTCCTTTTGTATTTGCAGAAGTATATAGGGGAAAAAATCGGCCCTGATGAAAAACTTCCTTGGACCCAAAGTGTAACAGGAAAAGGCTTTACGGGTGAGGTTTCTCTAACTTGTTCACCATCACTTTACAGTTTAATTGGAAAAGTTTTTTCGTATGAGGTTTCACTAAGTTGCCCGCTCAAAACTAGAGGGAAAGTAGAAGTAGAGACAAGATTCAGTAGTTAAGAATCCTGCAAATAATTGAAGTTACATGATTTATTTTCATATACTAGCTTAGTGCCAATGACAACAAGATATTCGTCTACACAGGTTTCACTCTTTTGTCACGTGTTACTAATTGCCCAATATGCTTCATGACATGATCATTAACCAAGTTTATTTTGGCTAGGTGATAATAACTATCACCATCAGAACCTCCCCTATGTTTAGACGAGTGCTCCAATATGTTTGAGAATTTACTGCTTATAACAAGTCATCCATGCTGATTAGAACCAAAGAAAACCTTTTGATTGGTTAATGTCCAAGCAAACAGGTCTAAAAAGAACAACAACATTCAAGTTCTGTGCATTTCTAACCTGTCATGTTAATTGTTAAAGAAGTTCTTCCCTTTGTTAGTTGATCCTGCCTGTTGACCAGAACGTTGGAACCTGCCTCGTCAAAGGATCGACGTGTGCACCGCATCAAACCTCCGTCCTTCTTCAAGATCCACCTCAAGAACCTGCAAAAGAACAGAGCGGCGCCGCTGCGGCCGATCGCACTCCAACGCCCAAGTCAGTGACCGAACCACCAAATACTAAGAGCAA
>Ga0123341_1006193_pt1 | contig 10788 bp, 11 predicted proteins | sample Turbeapinknodule_FD_89959 | JGI IMG/M metagenome (GOLD analysis project Ga0123341, IMG submission 89959) | Root nodule microbial communities of legume samples collected from Mexico - Turtle bean Mexico pink nodule | ecosystem: Host-associated > Plants > Roots > Nodule | place: Mexico: Nepantla...
CACATCTGGACACGTGGCTCGCATCCAGTCGTACACGTGCCATCATCTGGAGCCTCCTTGACTTGGGCGCTGCTTCTGACTCTCATTTGGCTAAGTTACTTATGCATGATACTGCTCAGTGCATAGCTAACTTGGAGCGCGATCTCTACTGGGATTGGCGAGTTAGGGTGCCTTCGTACACCTTCCCTGTGGTCTCGCCGACCGCCTTCATAATTTGTACCGCCTTCATCTTCGGCGATTGTCTTGCTCCGGCGATCTCTAATCACTTGGTCGCCTGGGTTTACATCTGGCGACTTCATCTTTAACCTGGTGACCGCCGGTTCTGGTGTGCTGAAGATCGGAGCACGCCAACTTAATAACTGCGACTTCACGAGCCCCCCGACTTCCTTCCCTTCTGCCAACCTGGCGTCCCATCAACACGCCTATACAATAGCTTGATGCCACGTCATCACTCCCGACTACCAGGGTGGTACAATAACAATCTTGTTAGATTCAAATGACACTATAACCCCAACTTTGCTTAGGAATGCTACAAAGATCAAATTAACTCTAATTGATGGCACATGTAACACATCACTCAAAGCAAGAGTTTTACCAGATGTGAGCTTCAGAAGAACCTTTCCTTTTCCTAGGATAGGAGTTGTCGTAGAGTCACCGAGATAAACTTATTCTTTTCCATCCCCCACACTTGTGTAGGAGGTAAACACACTTTTTGTTTACAAAAACGTGTCTGGTAGCCCCATATCTACCACCCATTTGCTCACATTTGTCATAAGATTTACTTGTGAAAAAAATGCCACAATTTTATCTTCCCTTTCAGCTAGATTTGCCTTAGGAGGATAGTCAAAGAGTTTTGGATCATTCTTAAGTGTGTGGAATAGGATTGGGTTGTAATTCTGAACTTTAAGCTTTGTAATACCCAGATGTATTCTATTCCCTTCTTCTTTGATTATTGTATTTCTATATTTGTATTGCCAATGAGTGTTGTGTGTTCTTGAGGTGTTCAAGATCAACAGTCTTGGTGTGGTTTGCCAAAGGTAGTGTGTTTCTTGAGGGGTTCAAGGTCACTACTTTGGTGTGTGGTGTTTGTAATCTGGTTTTGATTGCTTAGTGGATTACCCAGTGGTTTCTGGGGACTGGATGTAGCTCTTGGTGTAAAAGTGAACCAATATAAATCTGTTTGTGTGATTCTCTCTTTCCCTAATCTCACATATATCTGTTTTAAGTTGTTTTTATTAAATGCTGATAAAAACATCCCGTTGAATTGCTAAAACAACTGGTTGATTTTCTGAAAATAAACTAAAACAGCTTTGTGCTACGCTTTCCTTAGTTTCTTTCTCTGTGATTCTTCATTGGCTTTCATTATACCTTCAAAGTTTTTGAAAATATTTTATAAACAATTCATCCCCGTCTTGTTTAAGGCCATATATTCTAACAGTTTTTGGCCCTATGTCTAGATTGAGGTGCATGATGGCTTGGCTTTCCACAAACAAAACAATTACCCTTTTTCTTAAATGCGGGGTTAGTTCCATTGGGATGGGAGAATTTATTATTATATTTCTTTTTGTGATTAGATTTTTTCTCGTACCTTTTTGGAGCAGATTTACTTCTACCATGTTTGCTTCGGCAAACAAATTTTTGGCCTTTACAGCAGTACACTCATTCCTGTTTGTTTCTTTCAATGATGATGTGGGTGATCAGATATGATAGTGACATCTGTTTGTGCCTGTGCATCAATTGTGGTTTGTAATCAGTCCATGATTGCAGAAGCTTTTCGATCAAGAGTTTAGGCACGAATTCATCAGGCAAGGCTATGCTTTCAACTTTGATATCTTCAAGCAACTTGTGGTATTCCTTTATTTGAATTTTTATATCTGTGTCTTCGATCATCTCCCTGCAGTAGTAGCTTTCGATCTTAAACCTTTGTCTGACGACATCTTCGCAAGTGTATTTAAGGATAAGGGAATCCCAAATATCTTTTGCTTCCTTGTAAGAGCAATAAACATCGAACAGATCATTAGATAATGCACAAAGTAAGGTGTGACGACATACCTTGTTTGCATGGATCCAAGCACCAATTTGTTTCGTAGTCGTGCTTGGATCGGGTTTAGAAGTCCTAAGTGCAAAAGAGACTTCGTACATGTCCAACAAGGTGGACATGCGTTCTTGCCAGCGTCGAAAATTCTGACCGGTGAAGACTTCAATTTTTGAGACATCCGGAAATGGTTTAGCAACAATAGTTTGTGTTGCGAAAATAACGTTTGACGTTTCCAGAGCAGAGTTGTTGTTGTTGTCCACATTTTCAGTGATAAGTCCTTACGATTTTAGTAAATAAGGCTTTAAAACACAAACAAAGTTGATTTCTCGTGGAGTGAGTGATCACTGTCCGGAAGGACTTATTCGCGGTGTATTACGCAAGGACCCCATGATACAATAGGAAATTCTTGGAAATTTCCGAGGATCAGAACTAGCAAGTTACTCTTAAAAGGGTAAGAACCCAATAAACCTCGAAAACTAATTATAAAGTAAAAGAAAATTGAGAAAGAGAGCACGGTGAAGCGTAAGTGAGAAATTGTGAAAGAGAGCACGGTGAAGCGTAAGTGAGAAATTGTGAAAGAGAGCACGGTGAGTGATGCTTTGAGAAAAGGAGAAGGCTCACATTTATAGAAGGAAAAAATAACAGCATCCCACTACATGAGAAAAACTGCTTCCCACGGTCAAGGTTGTTCAAAGCTGTTGCACAGAAGAAGAATGAGTCTTTCCGGAGAGTGCGGAACAGATCTGGATCCGTTGAGAGCACGCACGTTCTAGGTTCCGTTGAGAGCATGTTCTGAGTGACTCATTCAAGGTAGGAACCGTTTCTGGAGGTCCCCTTAGATTGTGGAACATTGAGACTCTATCCCACGTTCATCCTCTGCGAACGAGGGTTTTAGAGGTTTGTGCGCACACTCTACTTTTTATGTTTTGAAATATTTGTGTATATCTTCATACGGTTTTACAACATTTACATGTTCCTATTTCAAAATAACTTTACCATTACCACTGATACTAGATGAGTTTGGCTGTTTCTTATCAGAGCTGCAGGGTCTTTGTAGAGATTCTTTTGAAGAAATAGATGGATCAGGATCCTTCAGAAGTCTGACGGCTGATCTGGAACACTGTTTTCTACAATAGGGTCACTGACAGGCAAAAACTTATTTTCCCTAAAAGAATTACTCTTTTTCGTGGGGGATTATAACTATGCTCACTTTTATAAACAATCTCTATTACATGACCAGAATGATCACAACATTCAATCTTCTTAGCAAAACAGTCTGAATGAGTGCACCTGTAATAGCTTCGAGAACTTGTAGGACTCTTCACTTGTTTTTGACCATACTTCCACTAGTTATATCTATCAGATGTTGATGACCTCGCAACAAAAACAACAGATAAGGCTTTGCCACTAGAAGAATTTTTCTTATCCACTTCTAGCAAATGATCATTATTGACCTTTGGAGTAGATAATTTTTGTTTTGGTGCAGTTAGACTAGAAATAGATGATAAAGATTGTGTAACAGAAGTTGGTGGTAGTTCAAACAATGGAGTTGAACACACAAATGATTGATTTATGTAATACAGTGATCAAGAATTGCCCAATTTATATAGGTATTTACAAAAAGTGTAAGAAGCACGAGATCAGTTGTAGGCATTGGCGCAGGGGGAGAGCTCTCAAGAACTGGAAGAGGTGGGGACCTCACTGGCGCCACAGCCGGAGGACACGCTGTCGGAGGCTTGGTTGCTGGAGCAAGAGCCACAACGGTGGGAGGAGATGCCGCCAACGACGATGCAGGGGTTATGACTTTAGGGGACACCGCCACTTGACACCTCACATTTTTCAATGCCACCTCTCTCTGTCACATAAGCAACACTTGACGTTGTAAGATGCGACTTAACAGAAAGGACCAATTTGGATACATTTTAAAAAACATAGGGACCAAATTGATTTTTTTAAAACCATTGTACTAAATTGAATATTGACCCTAAATGTAAAGACGAATAAGATAATTATACCTATATTTTATTAATTCTTTACTGATAAAAAAGACTAATTTATGAATGAGTATGACAACAAAGTTCATACATATTTTTAGTTTTTCATTTCATCAATCAATTTGAAAAGAAATGCAAGAATTTTGATTGCAATGCTGAAACAAAAATGATTTACCAAAAGTTTAATTTGAAATCTTTTATAGAACTTAAAGTATAAACAAAAGAGAAGATGTATGGAAAGACTGAAAATTGAATAAATAATGAGCAAGCTACGGAGAATCATATCATACGGGAACATAAATAATGTTAGGAATATAAATAGGGATAAAAGAAATTACCAACATACCCAAATGAACTTGAATAAATATGGATGAACATTGGTGAGTAAGGACACTAACACACGTCTTTCACTAGTTAATTTTGTTCATAAAGATTGAGATGACATTAGTGTCTTCTTCCTTGCTTCTATTTCTTCTCAACTTGTCCTACCCACCTTTCTGATTTTGGTTTGCTTCTATATCGTTCAAGTAGTTGAAATTAAAATATAGTAATAAGTTGCATAGTAAAATAACAGTACACCCGTTGAAATCTTGCCTTAATTATACCATTTTAGTTGACTTTTACCTTAACGGGGCTAGATTATGGCCTAAGTTGTCTTAATACGTTATCGGTGCTTAATCATTTGATCTAATGTAGATTCCTTTCAGGGGTTGATGTGATCCTAACTTAAGAATAACATATATCACAAAGTGGTGGAGTCACTACAAGAGAGAAGAGATAAAGAGAAATAACTTACAACACAATTCAAAGACTATGTAATATGAGTGATCATAGATTGACTTTGTTCAAAATTTAATTTGGATCAAATCCATGTCTATTAAAGAATATGGATACAAGAGGTATAAAAGGATGCTAATATTAATTGTGTATTTTCTAATTCTTAGATGTTTCTCTTTATAGAGTGAATAACCTTTATTTTGTTTTTTTCTGTTGTGATTCTAGTATTTATCGATTGATTCTCTCTCTTTAGCTAGACCTAGAATGAGTCTACTGCTTGTATATATTTAGACTATTTGTTTTGATATTTTAATGAAATAATGAGACATTCATTCTCATATACTTTGTCGTCCTTTAACTCTTTTGTTCATCTATGTTCTTTTTTGTTCATCTTTGTTCTATTTTATAATATGGTATCAAAGCTTTGATCACAAGATCTTTGTCCAGCTTACCATGTTACCTCATCAGATAATTCATCCTTGAATAGAGTTTGTTCTCTCGTTACACAACAAGAGAGACAAATTTTTGGTGGTCAATCCAAGGCAATGATTGCTACTAGCAAATGAGGTTATAAACACAATGCTACAACTTATGGCAGAGATGGTGGATACGAAAGAGGAAGCTATGTTAGAGGATATACTTCTAAAATTCGCAGTCATTGTGGAAAGACATGTCATACCATTGATACATGCTATAAAAAGCATGGCTTTCCACCTCATTTCAAGTTTCAAAATTAGAACCATGATCAGAGTCATACTAATGCAGTTTTTCATAATACAAATTTTAATAATAATGAGCAGAATCATGAAGGTTCAATATCAGAAGTGGAGTCTCAACAAATTGGTTTTACTCTTGAGCAGTATCAAACATTGTTAGCTCTTTTACAACAAGCCAAATCTAGTGGCAATGTTTCTAGTCAAATCTCTGTTATTCCTTCCAACATGACAATACAAACTGGTAATATCTTTATTTCTTCCTTCAGCTCTTGGATTATTGATAGTAGTGTTATTGATCACATTTGTTCATCCTTAACTTATTTCACTTCATATCATCAAATTAATCCTATTTATGTCAAATTACCAAATAGAAATCAAGTCATTGCCAATTATTCTGGAACTATTTTTCTCTATCAAAATCATGTCATAGACATTGTTTTGTACATTCCTTGTTTCAATTTTAATATTCTTTTAGTAGCAAAATTGATTGATAATTTATCTTGTGTTCTTACCTTTGACTCTAATGGTTGTCACATTCAAGACAAAAACTCCTTGAAAATAATTAGTTCTGCTAAGATGCAAGATAGACTTATATACTTAGGATCCCATCCTATCAAAAACTTCAAATCAAACCCATCAAATATACACATACCATCAATATTGTTAATGTCACTGCTAGTGATCTAGAAACCTTTTTGCATTTTCGATTATGACATGTTTCTAACAAATGTATTGATATTATAATGACTAATTTCCCTTTTGTTAAATGTAACAAATCATTTGTTTGTGATGCTTGTCATTTTGCAAAACAAAAAGACTTTCATTTCCTATTAGTACATCTAAATCTAAATCATGTTTTGAATTGCGCATATTGTAAACATGCTCCCAACACCTGTTTTAAATTATTCTTCTCCTCATGAAATGCTTTACAAAACTACAACAAATTTTAAGGGATTAAAGGTGTTTGGATCTTTGTGTTATGCTAGCAGTTTGTCAACAAACAAAAAGAAATTTGATCCAAGGGCATCAAAACGAGTTTTTATTGATTTTAAAAGGGGGACAAAAGGAAGTGTTTTGTTGAATACCCTACAAAAAAAAAGTGTATATTGTGGCGGTTATTTTCGTATAAACTAGCGTTTATAACTGCCACAATATATATTTGTAGCGGTTTTCCAAACCGCCATAGAACTGTCCGCCACAAAGTTTAATATGGCGGTTTTATGCTACCGCTGCAACACCCACCACTTTAAACATAGTGTAAGTAGTGGCAATTTTTATATGTAAGTAGTGACGGTTTTTATATGTAAGTAGTGTCAGTTATAACTGTCGCAATTTAATTCATTGAAGAAGATTTCGGCGTCATAATATAAGTAGTGGCGTTTTTAACTGACATAATTTTAATTCTAAATAAATAAAATTTAATCACCACTTTTTTATTTTTTATAATCTGTTTTATACAATTAACCTAAATATAATATATTTTCATAATAAAATAAAATAATATATAAAGTTATAATCGTCCATTCTTTTCATTGAAAGTTAAAACACACATAATATTGTTCAAAAGTTTATACATAATTGAAAGTTAAAACACATAAAAAGTTCATATATCCCTAATCAAGTTTAAAATTACATTTGTAGGGATATCGTGTGCGGAAGCGTGATAATTTCAACCAAAGATTAAGAGAAATTAAAGTAACAAGTAAAGTGAGAATGATACCAGAATTTTTTAGGTGGAAAACCCCTTTAAATAGAGGTAAAAAACCACCGCCGAGAGAGCCAAAAACTTCCAATATAATGGTACTGGGAGTACAATAAATTCCTCTCAGGCTAATAGATAAATAGTCCCAAAAAAAATTCTCTCTATATGGGTTAAACACTTACACCCAAAAGCAGAAATAGAGAGTATAGGAAAAGAGAGAGGAAGCAAATGTGTGTTGCTGTTTGTTGTGTGTTACATTGTTGGAAGGAAGCCACTATATATAGTGGTTCTAGGAGACAACAATAATAAATACAATTAATGGTAATTAACCTCCCATTGATGACAATTGATTGTGGCAATTAACCTCCCATTGATTGCAATTGATTGTGGCAATTAGCCTCCCATTGATTGCAATTGATTGTGGCAATTAGCCTCCCATTGATTGCAATTGATTGTACTAAGTAACCTCCCAATTATGACAAGAAAACGGAAAGGTGAGTCATAAACCCACAACATCACATAATTTTTCAAAAGTTCATACATCCTCAATGAAGTTTAAAATTAAAAAATACATCCCTAATCAATTTTGCTTCCAACACTTGATGTTACTTGATTAGATGATGGAGCACCACTTCCATTATCTGATGCCTGAAATAAATAATTAATAGTATGTGATCACATAAATTTGTAGTACCTGTTTCATCAAAATACCATAAATTTATCAATAGAGAACATCTTCTCAGAACAAAAAGTGCTAATTTCATGGACAAATTTCATGCGCCTGTATTAAGAATTTCTAAAATATCAGATTAGAAATTAGATGGTTTAGTAGCATCTTCAATGGAATTTACTTACAAAAGTTGTTATTTTAATGAGAGTCTCACATGCATGCATTCTCTTTAATTTTAAAGAACTCATATACTTGAGACCCACAATAAAATAATATTTTTATTCATAAAAAATTCCTATTAAAGATGTTCTTGATGCAACTTATAGGAAGAGGTCACTACACTATATACTGATATCCTGTGAACCAATTTAGTAAACCATATAGCTTTAGATATAAGGAAATAATGCAAAGCTAAGCCAAAGGCTACAGGGTTGACTATGTTATGAATGAAACAACTATGGGAGCGAAGAAGAGGGTAGACTTGGCTCATAGATTTATCTTCACTTTCTCCGGCATGGACAAAGTCAGTGAGTCCAAACTTTTTTCCTAAATACATCAGAGAAAAAAATTCAAAATCAATTACGTAACTTGAACACAACAATAACACAGACAAACTTTTTAAACATTCTTGTGAAGCACATAAAGCGTTACCAATTTCATATTTTTCTGGGTTGACATCCACACCTATAATCTTAGTTGCCCCAATAATTATTTTAATCACGTATAGTATAATTTCCAATTAATAACATAAAATCTATATACAGACATTGAATGGTAATGGAACTTTAAAATTTGAGAATAACATTCTCGATAAAAAATAACGAAAAAAAAATAATCAAAATTTGTCAGTTTAATGATGTTTCAAGGCAAAATTAAATTTAGTTTGATGAAAAACCTATTGGGAGTGAAAATAGAAATAATAATAATTGAAAAGCAAAAGGTGAAGCATTAAAAGATCCATGAAGTATTCCATGTGTAAAATGTGACAATATTATGTAAATGCTTCACGGATAAATGCTTATTTCTCTTAATTATCAAAGATAATTCTAAAATGTAAATTCTAACTTGTAATCTATTTAGTGATAGGTTTAAGTATTTCCTTTTCCCATCTCAATTTGCTATTACTAGAAACAATCTTCTTTATCATTCAAAATGAATAAAATGTAAAACTTTATCCACGGAAAACATGAAGAAAAACTAGCTGCACATACACATACTTTAATCCTGGACAAGCATGTGAAATCATATCATATCATGACAATTCTGTCGTAAACCCCTCAAATTCAACATGGATTGCTTGTTGTTAAGAAGTGAGCTTTAAGCCTAACTCAACCTCATAAAATCAGCTTAATAAGGTGAGGTTTACATTCACTTATATACTATGAAAGACTCTAATCTCTAGTCGATGTGGGATCTCCAACACACCCCTCACGCTGAGGTTATCAACTCGTGCGTAGAGATATATGTTATGGGTGGTCCGATAACGGTCCGATAGCGGGTGATCTGCTAAACCCAACAAATACTCGCTAAGATAGGCTCGAAAGGGCTCTGATACCATGTAAGAAAATGATAAAAAATGGTAAGAAGAAGAGATGTTTCTTATTCTCTTATGTGTATGGTTACATAACTTCTTCATTTATATTTAGGTAGGATACTAATCATAAGATTTTATCATTATTAAATTAATTGCATATAATTAAGTACAATATCGTACAATATTACCTACAATAATTATATATAATTTGGTAATTATTTTTTTTAATATAATCAACTTAAATATAATAATATTAGGATGAAAACGAAACCAATACAGGATCCAACACTGGGAATCAACTCACACGCAACTCCTTTCTTTTTTAGAACAGTTTTACTGTTCATAGACAACGACTTATCAGCCAAATACTCCCAAAATTCAAGCACAAAAGAGATAGATCATTGATATAATAAGACAGTAACAACCGATTCGAACCTCTAGCGCACACACTAGTAATTATCCATACGTTGCCTTATTTGGAATTTGCCCTGTTTTGCAATGGAGATAAAGCCTCATCCTGAAACTGGCTTTACACTAAGTTGGAAATACAAGAAAAAAGGAGCGAACTAGGTAGTGAATAAGTAATAGTAGTAATAGCTACGTGCACGTTTTCAAACCAAAACTAAGAAACTAGATATCCAAGTACAGACACGGCCTCTACAAATTGTAACAAACATCAAACAGTCAATCCAACACACAACAATACCCAACTAAAAAGACTCCCTAATGAAACATGACATACATAATAAATTTGATGATGATAAATAAATTAACATAACAATCTTGAGAACTCAAAAACCTGGAAATTCAATCCCAAATTTTCTTCATTCTACATGCGTACTCCACTAAACCGAATCATTCATTCTGAATCTGAATCCTTCGCCTCCTCGCTGCAGAAACAGACCATACAGGTAGGGTTTCAGAGTCATCAACTGAAAGAACGAATTCAACAACAGAAATTTATGACGGTTATTAATAACCGCCATATTAAAACCACCAATTTATTCATGATTTTTTGTAGTGTTATTCAATCTAAAGAAATTTGTGTGTTTAGAGATGTTATCTTTTATGAAAATGTTTTTCCATATCAAAGGGTTCAAGATACTAGCAATGAAACTATCAGTCCTAACATTTATGATCAAATTTTGTTTACTAGAGATCAATTTATCTTGAGTCACACATTGAGGTTCTAGAAGAAGTTTGTTCCCATATAGACCAAAAACCTCAATGAAGATTGATCCTGCCTGTTGACCAGAACGTTGGAACCTGCCTCGTCAAAGGATCGACGTGTGCACCGCTTCGAACCTCCGTCCTTCTTCAAGATCCACCTCAAGAACCTGCAAAAGAACAGAGCGGC
>Ga0123341_1006194_pt1 | contig 10788 bp, 4 predicted proteins | sample Turbeapinknodule_FD_89959 | JGI IMG/M metagenome (GOLD analysis project Ga0123341, IMG submission 89959) | Root nodule microbial communities of legume samples collected from Mexico - Turtle bean Mexico pink nodule | ecosystem: Host-associated > Plants > Roots > Nodule | place: Mexico: Nepantla...
AATAAAAATATTTAAAAAATAATTAACAATCCAATGTCTTATGGATTAGAATTATGATTTGGGTGTAAGTTTTATTCTTATGGTCACTTAAAGATTTTGGGTTTGGGTATGGGAGTTAGGGTTATGATTACCATTATAACTAATTATAATACACGAAAACCTATTTTTATAAATAAAATAAATAATATTAAAATAATATTCCTAAAATAATAACAATTATACAATCAAATATCTCATTTAAAAAAATATAAATAATTTATTAAATAAAATGATACTTATGTATATGTATCACATATGAAACATAACAAACAAGTTACTTAAGTTAGTTTAGATATGAATGATACCCTTAATCAAGAAATAAAATAATAATTAACTATAAAAAATAATATTTATTACTTATAATTACTAAAGGACGAAATTCCATCTGAATGTAGTTGGTATGTATCATTCATCTCTAATTGTTGTCTTGAACTTGGTATGTATGCATTTAGTTTAGTTTTATGTAAAAGGTCGATTCTTGAGTTTCTTTTATTATTGGTAGAGATGAGATAGACAGTAAGAGGTCTTTTAGTTGATATTAGATGAAAAAGTTCTTTGGGAGAATCATTTTGTTGTATAAGGATTAGATCACCCTTAAAGTGACATTATTTAATTTTATTGTTATTTGCTAAAAAAAAATGTATCATTCATCTCAAATCTTCTTCAAGTATTGTTACATCTTTAAACCTTTTTTTGAATTAGGGTTCCACTGTTAGCAAGAAAGGAAGAGTGAGAGTGATGGTTGTTTGCTTCAGTATGAATGTGAGCAAGTGAGAGTGCTTTATTCACTTCCTCTCTTAGATGAGTGGATTTCAAAGGAAAGTCACATTAACTAGAGGGAATTGACTTGAGTTCTATTTTTCATTAATCATAACCGATTACCATTATGTTTCAACGTAACCAATAATCGATTATCCATACAATTATTTTTTTTACCATAATCAATTATCCAAATCGATTATCCATGCATTTATTTTCTGGCCATAATATATTATTCTTGAAATTATTTTTTAACCATAATCGATTATCTAAATTAATTGTCCATACATTTATTTTTTTGGTCATAATCGATTATCCATGGAGTTATTCTGTGACAATAATTAACTATACATTAACGTATAATTGATAATATATTATATATATAATAAATTATATAATATACTATTGATAGTTGTCGTTTTGTTATCAAATTAAGATGATTACAATGTATACTTGTTTAACGCTAGAGAGATGATAATATAATTGTGAAAAGATGACCCCAAGTGATTTTCCAATGAATCCAATAATTAGTAAATCAGTGTTTAGAATATATATTTCAGCATGAAAAATTAGTTAGTCATAACAATAAAGATAAAAAGGGTTGAGATTGTTTAACATAAAATATAAAAGAGATTTAAAAAACTAATAAAAAGCGATAGATCCCCAAGTTCTTCCACTTATGAATTCCTTACAGGTTCTCTAAAGATTATTTATTTCTTAATGTACAAAGAGAGCTAAATCAGATTGAATATGTGTCAATTTGATTCAACTTGAAACTCACTAGTAAAACATACGTCTATTATTTTAACAGTATTCACTTTGTTCCATGTGTATACTTATCTTCTCTCTCTTGAATCATGCGCCAATGAAATTAATTAGAACAATATGATGTCCCCAAGAAATTAATTAGAATAATGTGAGCTAACTAAAAAACCAAAACTTAAGATAAGGAAGACTCTAAATCTTGCATTCAAGTATAACGTTTAACAAAAACCAGTCTTTCAGAAGATTTACAAAGGAACTACACTGAGTAATTACAAAAGAATCAAAGAGGTTTAACCTTTCACGCGAAGACAAAACAAAAGAACTACAAAGAATAAAAGAAACTAAGAAAACTCTATGAAGTTCCCCCCTTTCTCTTTCTAATTATGTTTATGAGATATTATAGATTTTATTTTCTTCTTCTTCTCCTCAAATTTTGTTTTCGGTTTTAATTCAAGAAAACAACTTGAATTTTTGCATATTTGATCTATTTGTAAAGATAGATACTTCTTTCAAACTAATCTAAACAACATAAAATTAGCACACAAAAATAAATTCATTATATTAATATAAATTAAAATAATAAATTTTGTTTATTATTATAATTCAATAATTTATAATTAAAACTATTGAGTGTAGCCGAGAAAAAAAGAAGACATGTGTTATTTGTGAAAGCTTAGAATTAAAGTGACATAAAAAATGAGAAGGTGGGAGGTGGAAGTGGGGACCTTGTCCATATCTTGTTGCTGCTTGAACTCTAGAAATGGTGGTCTACCATACCAGTGTTTGCTTAAAGCTGTTAGTGACACATGCATGGAGGAACAATCCAGTGTCTGGCTTTATCACCACAATCTCATCCATCATCATTTCGATGTGTGTATGCGTGGGACTCTTTTTTTTCTCGTGCTCTTCCAGAGAATGTATCATTAGCAACATGGCACGATGTAGTGGTGGTGGAGCCCTATGCCATCAAATATCATGGGATGGGACTCCTTACCTTCATCTATTATCCCATCAACACTGCTTTACTTTCCCATCTTAAACACCATTCTTCTGGTAACTTACATTTCATCCCTTTCATTCTTCTGTATCTCTCTTCAGAGCCACATCACTTCCCAATTTCCAATCTCAAATCACGTTCATTTTCACTGCTTTTCACCAAAACAAAATATATCTCAATCTAGTTTTTTTTTTTACTAAAATAGGATAATTTTGTAAGTTAATTTATAGAGTACACCCCTACTTAGCATAGGGTAAAACTTATAATGTGTCTATCACTAAATATGCAGCAACAGCATCCGAATCAACTTTAGACGCTAAATTTAAGCCATTTTAATATCCTATACCATACACTAATAAGAATAACTTAACCAAAAATATCAAATACTTTATTCATGAGCATTTTGTGCACAAGGTTTTTATTAAGAAAAGGTTTTACGGTTTCAGTTCATATGGTATATTTGAATTAGTTTATCTGTAAAGCATGATCACACTCCACCAACTGAAAATTAAGAATAGTAAGCATTGACTTATAAAAGTGGAAGCGGAGAAAAAAAAGTTAATGGTGGTGGTGATGGAATTTATTCGATTCTTTTCTTGAGTCCGAAGAAGAAGGCACATAATTCCCTAACACGCATTTCAACCTAGTTTTGACTTGGTTCCACCAAAACATTTTGGAACATTTCCCTAGCTTTACTTTTTTCAATCTGGTGTTTTTGGGGGTTCCGTGCGACTAAAGCTTTCAGAAGTTTGACGCTATCATAGGAACAAATTGAAGGCTTGACATCAGACGCATATTTTGTTGTTGTGTTCCACAGAAAAAAGTTTGTGGGTGACGACATGTGTGCACTCATGCCATACAACTGCCCGTGTCTGGTTTCTCACCATTTGTCGTGTTTTTATTTGGCTGCCATCCAGAATGATTTTCGTGGAGGCTGTCTTCCTCTAAAATAATATTTAACCAAAATCTTTTCAATGAATTCGGTGGGGGCGTAACAAAACGCCAAAGATTATGCTCACCAAAAATATTATTATTTTATAACAATGCTAATAAACTATTACTCTTCTATTATTACGTTAGAGATTGTGTTGGGTCACAACAATGGAAATAAGGTTTCGGTCTATTACAAGTCAACGCAGGGGACGATCAAGAGAAACATATTTATAAACTACCTTCACTTATTCATATTCATAAGTGTTGTTTAAGATTCTTTTAAAATGTAATCATTTTTAAAACATATTTTTTTGAATTCAATTATAAGTAAAAGAAAGCTTAGTATAATCAAATATAAATAAATTTTAACTGTTTTTTATATCTTATTTAACAATAGCGTTCCAAAAATATCTTTCAGTTAATTGAAATTAAATTTCTTTCTTAAAATAATTCCGTGAAGAAATAAATTATTTAGATACGATTAATATAATTAAATTATGTTAACTTCTCTTCTGAAGTATTAGTAAATTTTGCTTAAACTTAATAAATTTCTTATTTACCGTTTTTCATCTATACTCTACAATAAATGCATGATAACTTTGTTTTTCATTTTCACTATGATAGATGTATAAATTGATTAAATTCCAAGTAAAAAGTAGTAGTATGACTGAAACATAGAGAAATAAGTACATTTTTTTTTTATTTCAAAAAATTCAACACTTTTATATCAATACAAAAATAGTGAAATACTCCTAATGGCTAAAAATATGACTGAAACTAATATTTGGGATCTTTTAAGTCTAACTTATTTATTATTTATATGATAGACAAGTAATTTCGAACAAAGTTTAATTAACAAACATTAGTTTAATACAGTTTTTTTTTTACAATATTAGCAATTAAGTTTGAATCTAAAATATTGTATAGTTTAGTTGCATAGTTACTTTCGAAATTGGATATATAATATTCAATAAAACTATTACTACGTATGTCTCTGTATCAATACGCAGATGATCTTAGACGCAATATGATATGTATAACGTTTGAATAAGAAAAAAGGTCCAATTTCGAAAGCAACTAAGCAACTAAATTTAGCATATTGTGTTTTTCACCTGAACAAGTTATTTGAGTTAATATAGATATATATTAAAATATTTTACATAAACAAATTGTTGAAATATTTTATGTTACCAACATGCACAAGTATGCATGTGCATGATTTGCAGATATGATATGCATTTTTCTTTTTCAATATTTTCAAATAGTTTAATAATTTTGAGGAGAGTAATAGTTTAAATAACTTCAAAAAAATAAAAAAAATCAAACATATCCTGTATTCATTTGACGGGGGCACAAATATTCTTAGACAGAAAGATAAATGATTTGTTTGTTTCAGCCTTGAAGGCTGGAAGCCCATTTAGGCCCGGAATAGGCAATAGGTCTTAAAACTCTAAAACCCATACAGAGAAAAATATAATACTAATGTATCCATTTTTGTGTCTAATTATTGCAGCGTGTTTAGTTCAAAAATTACTACTACTACTATTAACAACTAATTAATGTGATAATTCTCCCTTAATCCTTCTTAATCTGTTAATCAAGACAAGCGTTTGATGATGGACCAATGGTAACAATGGTAATGCTGGGTTTGTGGATAAATTTGTATAAGAAATTTTTTGAAAAAAAATTACATGAAAATTGTAACAATAATTTATTATTATTATTATTTTAATCTATTTCACATTTTTTCCTACAGGGTCACTGGTAGCCTAGCTAGAGTTATAGTACAGAGATGAGTAATATTTGTACATAATCTTATAGATGTACAATTGTCGATAAACTAAATGAATGCATTCACCATTCAAATCAATGACAATTAAAGTCCGAAAGAGATATTAATTAGTTGACTTTAATATATTAAGGGTGGGGCTGCTTCTAGAAAAATCAAGGTTTCTAGAGGTTTTCTTTATTTGAATTATTTCATAAAATGTATATTATTAATTTAAATTGTTAAATAATAGTTTGATATGAGAGAGAGATTAACTCACTTTGATATGAGTTATAGAAGAATAATATCCTAGAGGATTACTTATATATATTATAATGTTTTACATGACTAAACTTGATTAAATTGAATCGTGATAAGCGCTTTTAACCTGCAATTTGTGTAGCTAGCCAGCAATAAATATTTTGTGGGTTAATTTAATTGTGTGAGGTTATAAACATGATTGGTTTAACTTGAATATTAATAGAGGTATCACTTGCTAATCTATTTTCTTAAATCAATTCCATTCAATAATCAAAACTCAACTCCAATATATCTGACTCTACTGAATATGCTGGACCACGATAACATTTTGGTAACGTGTATAGAATTGCCTAATCTAATTAGATCGGTCATTTATTTCAATTATTGTGAGTTAGGTCCGGGTAAATTATAGATGATTAGACTTGACTTTAATTTTGAATTTAATACCACATTTGGAAAAAAAATTATCATCTTATTAATTTCTTTTATCACTTAAAGAAAGTCTAGTTGATGATAAATCAAAGATTATTATTTTTGTTAAATTTTTAAAGAAAAAGTATGACTACCATTCATTTTTTTTTATCAGCAATAAAATAATAAATAAATGAAAACCATTTGAGGAGTGATGGTTCAATCCTTATGCAAAATACACAAAAATCAACTTCTAAGAAATACCACCAAACTAACTAACAAAAACCCTACCCGTATTAAAAAAATTTGAAAAAAAAAATCAAGAAACCATCATCTTCACATTAAGGTTCCAAACACCAATTAGAATATATTATAGGATTGTATCACTTCACTTGGTACATAATGTTTAATTTTTTTTTTCAAGAAAGAAAATAATAATGTATATTCATAAATAAATTGGTATAGTTCCCTGTTCACTTTGTTCTTTAATACTCACCTTAAATTCCCTGTTCACTTTGTTTATTTAATAATCACTATTTCATTTATTCGTTGAGGAAAAAAAAAACAGGCTAATAACCAATATACATTCTATATATTTGTTTCACAATGCTATTTATCTTTAGAGCATATGGTTCTGTGCTTCTACCTCCCAATTTTTTTGTTATGTTGTCCCATTCATCGCCATTATTATCTGCTCGAGAACGAAGTTCTTGTCTCAATCTAATTTGAAGAGTACATTGTGTGCATGAGTACCATCTTCCCTGTTAGTCTGAAATCACTTAATTAAAGCCTCTAATGCAATGGCCTACATTAATCCTGCATACTATGGACCTCAATTACTCCTCTCATTCATAATGGACCTCAGTTTAATTCTATTTATATACATAGATAATATACATAATTTAATATTTTATAATTCGAATTCAGAAGATATATATTTATAAAATATCTTTCTACTTTCAACTAATTGTAACTTTTTTAGCAAATTTTCATTAAAAAAACATAAAGATTATAACTCATAAAAACGTTACCAAACTAAATTCTTAGCTAAAAAAACAAAGAACAAGATGAACACATAAAAAAAATGTAAGACAGAAAAAAGAATAAAAACGTTACCAAACTAAATTCTTAGCTTAAAAAAAACAAAGAACAAGATCAACACATAAAAAAACATGTAAGACAGAAAAAAGAACATGTAAGGCTTCTTGATGTAGTACACGACTTCTACAAAATTATAATAAAAAAATAAAAGTGTCTATTACGTAATATATATTAAAAATTACATTATATTAGTAAAAAACTATATTTTTTACTAATCAATAACTCAAAAATATCACTTAATCAAACTTATACCAATATGAATAATCTTATTTAGTAATATTCTGGGAAGTCACTGATTAATTTGTCGTTTTTTTAGGATGATGTATCTTGGTAAAGAAGCCATTGTCGATATGGGACTTTGCCTTCAAGCTAGTATCGTGGAGATATGGTATAGTTGGTGATTAGTTATCGTTGGTGTGTCCTTGAATATTAGGTTTTCCTGGTTAGCCCTTTTGATCTAGTCTGAGTTGCATGAATAATCGTCTGGTAAACTGACATCAAAGTTCGCCTCATTACTTATCCAACCTCCAAGACACACTACCTCGCTACATGACCCATCATAATAAGGCTGTCTCATGCATGAGTCTCGATCCGTTGGTTACCCATTGCAGACAACCTAAGAGGTCGCCAAACCCTGGATTAATTAATTATCTTCCCTGTGGGTGTTAGCTTAGGTTATACTTTAACTTATTAGGTTTTAAGAAAGAATGGGCCTTTAACTGATTTGTCTAAGAAAGGATGGTACTCTTATCAATCAAATTGTGGTGCTTTTTAACCACTGTCTCCTAACTTCACTTGTTAAGAAAAATACGGTAAAAGTAAAGGTGTGAGAATATCTAAATTGTTGTTATGTATCTCTTGAATTCAAAAGTATAGACGAAATGTCCCCTCTCACCATAAGACAGCATGAGTCCAAACCCTGATTAGGTTCCTATTGTGTGCAAGAGATTATCTAGATTCCCTTCGCCATATTACAGATACATATATACCCTTTCAGCATGCTCATTTGCTTTGTGTGAAATATATGGGTATTGTTTCCAATGTCAAGTATCTGAAAAGATACATGCATAAATTAAAGCAGCAATATTCTGTGCATGGACCAAAGTTTCTCGGAAGAACCAATAGATAGAAAAATGTTGAACACATATAAGCACCAAATCACCCACATACATTAAATCATTAACCACCTAAAACCAAGTAAATACTCCCCCTCTCTTCTATACCACATTATACCAAATGTACCCAATATATTCCCATTCTCCCTATCCAAACCCAAAATCATTGCAAAGTTAACAAAATTGAAACCAATACTAGTTCCTTTCTTCAAGGACTAAATCCGCTACCCCACCTGGCTGAAACAGCTAATACATTACAAAATAAGAAAAAAGAGATGTCATTGCGTATATACATAGCAAAATGAAAGACCAACTAGCATTGCTCAACTATGGAGAACACTGCTTGACGAGGTGGCAGCAACTGTGAGATGATGAGAGAAGAGGATCCGAGGTTCCTCTCAGAGCAATATATGCAATTTTTTCTCAACCTGGACATATAAAAATAACAGGCTGAAGAGTAATTATATATTTTTGCAGGATGCAGCTGACATGATCGCTCCGATCCAAACTCCTCTCACCTTTAGCTTTCCCATTTTTCACAAGTATCACCTTTCCTCCTTCTTCAATAAATTTTTGATGTAATTGAGTAAACCAAACCCATATTGCCCCAAGAGAAGAAAAAAAAAGTAGCAGTAACAACACAGAAGGGGGAGACAAACTTGAAAAACATGTTTCTTGATTCGATTGGGTAGTATTTTCTAGATCAGAGAAGTGACTGAAGAACCGATATTAGCAGCTTGATCGCTCCAAACACCCAAAGCTGTTGCTGAATTATTCCAATAAAGCGAAGGATCGTACATGCCCACATGCTGGATCTGGTTTTGACAAGCACCATTCCACTCCAACCTGTTGTTTTGTCCTAATTCTACTTTCACATCTTTTAAAGCTACCATCCCTGCCTCACTGTTATCACTAGGCATTTGCAACTGCTCTAGTGGGGTTAAGCCTAAGCCATGCTGGAAAGTGTTGCTATCAACACCATCTTTCAATCCACAACCGATAAATTTGTGTTGAAGAAAAGTAGAGCTCAACAGGGAAGACATAGCTGGAGTAGTGGATGTAGAACTTGAAGAGGAACCAAAGATGGAATTATAACTTGAAAGAAGCGCGTTATTTGAACCAAACCCGTTTCTAAAACTGTTATTCTCACTAGCTTCATTGGATGAAAAACCTAATCCAAGGGCATTATTCAGCTGAAGATCAAACCTGGAAGTGGAGATTCTGGAACCAAACCTAGGGACGAGTGGAAGATTCACATCGGTGGAGCTACTCGGCAACCCATAAAACAAAGAGGTTGAAGCAGTGTCGATCTGGGGTTGCGAAGCAGCAGTGAGAGCAGAAGAATTAGAAGAAGAAGCAGTTTCAATGGCAGCAGAAGAAGAGATTGTTATTGGACGCTTGAGACGCTTGTTTTTTCTGCACCCCCCACCAACAGGAACGTTCCTGAGGGTTCCACCTCTTGTCCAATAGCGCTTGCAGGCTTTGCAGAAGTGTCGAGGCTGAGACAAACTGTAGTTGTTGTAGTAGCAGAACTTAGTGTTTGATGAGTCACAACGCGGGCACTTGAGGCTTTGTTGTTGCAGCTGCTGCTGCAAAACCTCTTGATCTGCTTTTTCCATTACCTTACTATTCTTACTTCCACCGAACGAACCCATCAACACCTTCTCATCATCCACCTGATAACATATTACTCGAGGGTAAGAAAAATTGATAAAATAAAATATGAAGGAAATGAAAAGGGAGATCCCGTTTAAGGTGTGATATTCTCTTCCAAAAGCTAAGCAACAAAATTGCACTGCTCATGTATTCGTCTAATAAGTGTGTTTGTGTGTGTTAGAAGAAGAGAGAGAAATGAACCTGTGGCCATTGGTTGGTCGTTGGAGGGATGACTACCATTTTCTCACAGTTACCCGACATTTTGCTGCTTCCAAGGAATCCTTGAAAACAAAGAGTAAACAGACAAAGAACAGATATGAGACTCGCTTCAAGGTTTCAAATAGTAATGTAGTAAGAGTTTTAGAAGAGACTCAGAAGCTGAAAACTTCAAGTTGTCGATCACCACATACCAACATCAACCTAATTATTTATCTACTGTAGGATAATATATATATTAATTAAATTGGTTTTGCACTTTTACTAACCATTCTTATAAAAAGTAATCCAGGTTTTTTTCTTTATTAAAAACCACCGCATGCAACGCATTAATACTATTAAATATTATATTTTTAATATTCTTTCATTTTTAATTTTCAGACCCTAAAGGATAATGCTCAGGTTGCAAAATTGATACTAGAATTATATTAATGACTTTGATAAAAAGAAAAATTGTCAAGTTCATGTCATGACCTACGTGACGAGTTTGATTTATATTAGAATTCAAAATAAGATTATTATTATTATAGTTAAATAGTTATAGTTTTTTTACATTTCAATTTTTATATCATCTTGCCCTCTTTTTATTTATTTTTATTCTTTATGTATTGTAAACCACTTTTTTTTTTTTTTTTTTTTGTTTTTTTTTTTTTTAAATATTTGTGTTAGAAATTTTTTTTTTTTTTTATTTTTTTTTTTTTGTTTTTTTTTTTTTAAATGAATAACAACCTAAATGGCTTGATTTGTTGTGTTCTAAAATACTGCAT
>Ga0123341_1006195_pt1 | contig 10787 bp, 2 predicted proteins | sample Turbeapinknodule_FD_89959 | JGI IMG/M metagenome (GOLD analysis project Ga0123341, IMG submission 89959) | Root nodule microbial communities of legume samples collected from Mexico - Turtle bean Mexico pink nodule | ecosystem: Host-associated > Plants > Roots > Nodule | place: Mexico: Nepantla...
GTTTATAAATATTGTAGAAAAATATATATATATATATATATATATATATATATATATATATATATGTGCTAATTCAATTACACTCACCTAGTTCTCTTGCCACATAAATTTGAATTTTGATGACAAAGACATTGGAAAATAGATTTATAGGACCTGTGCATGCAGGTGAACTTTTAAGGCATTACATAAAAAGAAATCTAAACTCTATACGTACTAAAGAATAGTGTGTCTGAATCTGTATAAGTACTTTGTACCACAAACTCTTGATGAGGCCAGCTATTTAGCAGTTGAGACGCACATGCAAGTAGCCTCTTTTGTTCAGCTCAATTAAATTCACAGCAGAGAGAGAGAGGTGAAGAAACAATGAAATAGCTGGAAAAGAACAGTGCAACTTGATTAGTAAATGCTCTGCTTCATCTTTCTGCTCCATTAAATTGTTTGGCCCAATTGGTCAAAAGGGTCTGTCTAAACTCCAACTATCATAAATGATGCTATGCTTACATCAAAAAGAAAATTAACTACTGAATAGCGACATATAATCGTTTGTGACAGTGAAATCCTCACTCTTGGCATGCAAGTTTTGATACATTTGATGCAGTAAAGGATCTCCCAAAGGGACAACTAGATTTTTCTGCACAAACAAAAAATTGCATGTGTATACTATATATTGTCTTCATATTGTTCAATTCCTTAGTCCGAAAAATTCAGATACTAAATAAGAATTTTCGGAAAGCACGAGTATATAATCTAGAACAGTGGTGGAACAAGAAGTAGTAATGTAATTACAATAACTGAGATTTGAGAATCAGAATTAAGTTCCATATTTGTTGGAAATTTTAAGCATTTTGCAACTTTGAATACATGAATTATACGTGAATGAAACGTTGGTTAGAGTCCAAGGTGGAGGAAGAGGAACATAGGATAGAACACTACAATAGTAACTTTTCTTGTAATGTAATACAAAAGGGTGAACTTCTAATTCCTAGTGCAGAAGATTTTCTTATTGCAAGAAAGAAACACTACTGAACTTGTAAGAAGTCTAGTTGAAATTCACATTGGTGGTGCCAGCCATGTTATCACAATGGGGCTTCTCACAGTATGCAAACCATCCTTCCATACCAGACTTCCAAATTCGGGTGAGGTTTGCCGAACCCTTGGCGTGAATGTGATCTTGTAAGACAGCTTTTGGTTTGTTTTTGTAAAATTCAGAGTTTCTGGCTCAACTTTGACAGAAGAACCTTCGAATGGTGAGACCACAACTTGGTAGTTGGAATCTGGCGGGCCAACATTGGTGACAGTTCTGTGAACAATCACAGGATCGGAGAATGAAGTGGCTGTTTTCTGGGTAAAGATTGATGATATGGCTGGGTAGTTCAAGTCCCCCGGACTGACAAGAGAGTGTGTGCAAGATCTGTTGGAATATTTGGAAAAAACTCGTAGTTGGGTTGGACTCAGCTTCTGTGTGCATAGGAATTCAAAGTAGTCCTGTGGCTCTATGTCATATACCAAACCAGGGTCAAGAGCTCTAATAGGGTCAATGTGTCCAGAACCATGATCATAAGGACTTGAAGGTTTAGCAGTTGAGGCATCTCTGAGAGTTTTTTTGGTGTTGTCAAGAACATAAGCCGTTGTCATCAAAGCAGACTTTATAGCAGCAGGACTCCACTCAGGATGCCTAGACTTGAGAAAGGCTGCTATACCACTCACATGTGGGCATGACATTGAGGTTCCAGAGAGTATATTGAACTTCTCTCTCCTGTTGTCCACTTTCAAACCTGATGGACCAATGGCCTCACTCCAAGCAGCAAGAATGTTCACCCCAGGAGCCACTAAATCAGGCTTCAGAATTTCAAGGCTGAGAAAATTAGGCCCTCTTGATGAAAATGCTGCCACTACAGGAGATGGCCTTATTCCCAACCTCGTACCTTTAAAAGCCAGAGTTGCAGTAGCACTTTGACTTGATTGGACATAACTTTTGATATCTTTTCCTTCTTTTTCTCCTATTGCAACTGCTGGAAGGAGGTGACAATCTGCAACCAGTTCTTCTCTATTAGCTTCAGTATTTGTGAGAATCATTCCCACCCCTCCTGCACTTCTCACCACATGACCCTTTTGCACTCTAGGACTAAGGCCTCTATCACACACAACTATCTTTCCTGAAACTACTTTAGGATCCAAAGTCCCTTCCAAGCACATGGATCTTGGATCAACCCTGCTAGAGTTGCTCCCCAAGTACACCAAAGGGTATTGTTTCTCAAATGAAAGCACACTTTGCCCTTTGTAGAGTGAAACTCCACTCACTATTTTACCATTTCCAAGCTTAACTAGTGCTGGAAAATCCCTATCTATTGTGCTGGCTCCAACTGTGGTGATCCATGGTGAAACATTGGTGAGGCTAGCAGGATCAGGTCCTGCATTTCCTGCAGAACATGAAACAAAAACACCCCTCTCCATTGCTCCAAATGCAGCAACAGATAAACTATCACGGTAATAAGAGGAGACTCCACCACCCAAAGAGATGGAAAGAACATTCACTCCATCAGCCACAGCTTTATCAATAGCTGACACAATATCTGAGCTGAAGCACCCACCAATCCAACACACTTTATAAGCTGCAATCCTTGCACCTGGTGCCATTCCTCTTGCAGTGCCATTAGCATAACCAAGAAGGTTAGCTCCAAGCACAGGAGAGCCACCAACTGTAGCTGCAGTGTGAGTGCCATGCCCATCTTGATCTCTTGCTGATTTAAACTCCTTCTGCTCATTAATTCTACCAATTGCTGCTTCATATCCATGGTAGAACACTCTTGCCCCCACAACCTTTTTATTGCAGTGGCTTTTTGTGAATCCTGTTCCAATCTCACAGGCACCTTTCCAATGAGCAGGTACTGGTCCCATGCTTACATCTTTGAAGCTTTCACTCTCTGGCCAAATCCCAGTGTCTAACACTCCTACTATAACATCATGGCCAGCAAGCTTTTCTGACCACATGTTAGGGGCTTTTGCTGGTTCAAGCCCAAGGAATGTAGGACTTCTAGTGGTGTGTAGCTCATACTTTGTATCTGGGAATATGGCCACAACTCCTTCTTCAGTCTCTAGCTTCTTAGCTTCTCCTTCAGTCAACTTAGCTGCAACACCATGAAAAGCATTCTGGTAAGTGTAGATTATTCTCTTCTCACTGTCCCCATCAGCTTCTGGAAGTGTGGACAGTGCGGATTTCACCTTTGATGAATACCATTCAAGGTGGTTGGGGAAGGCTTTTGGCATTGCTGACTTATCCATTTGAATGAGGTAAGTCTTCTTAGCAAATTGAGCATTTGCTGAGAACAACATTGTGAGAACTAGAAGATAGCTTAAAAGAAAGCAACCCATGTTTCCCATTAAGGTCTTGGCCATGTTTCATGCCAAGAAGGAGAGAGCTCTAGAGTGTTTGAAGAAGGGTGTTGGCTTAAAATGAAGGAAGTATGAAGAGATATTAAAAGGACTTGTGCTTCATAACTTGCCTGTTTTCTTTGAAGTTGCAATATTAAATATTAGAACAAAAAAGAGAGTGGTCTTTTATGTGTCTCAGCATATGGTAGGTGGTTGTTTTGTGAGTGACTAGTGGCTGGTATGAAGTTAATGCATGGTTAAGGTCCTCTGACATCTCTGCAACACTGTTTCTTGATTGATGCTTGCACTTTGTTCTCAGCATAATTATTTTAGACATTGCCTTTGAACAAGCAGCTACGTATGAGATTGGGGACCTTAATGTAGTTTGTGTTAGTCTCAGTACTTTTGAGGAATGATATATAATTGCAATTATAATGGTGGTTGTGAATGGTGAAATCAATTGAATTTGTTTATATAAGTTTATAGTGAATGAGAGTAAGGGACTTTGAAGTTTTTTCCGTACTCTAACAAAGAAAGGATGCACTCAAGAAACTACTGGGAAATTTTGAGAATGCAAGTTGAACTTGTCATTTTACTTGGTAAATTTTAGAGTTTAGTTAAACTTCTAACTCTCTATCCTGTTTCCATTAAAATAAACAACACCAATGAATTTTTTTACTTAAAGTTACTTAAATCAAATTACATCACCTATCTAACCAATATACACTCTAAATATAAAAAAAACATAATCTGGATGACCAGTATATAAAGTGACATACATCTTATGTTAATTATACTAATAACTAATCTATAATAATTTTTTTTTTAAATGCATGGTTTGTTTTGGCATCAAATAAAAGATTGTACACTGATATCTGATATCGGAGTATTAAATTTCAGCAGAAAAAAAAACAGTTATAGTAACTAACTTAAGTTATCTAACATTGCAAACTATCATAAAAGAAATCTAAAGTATTTAAACAAAATATAACTAAACCTAACTATGTTGAAGAAGATAAATTGACCATGAATGTTGTATTTGCGACATGTCATTCTCCAATAATGGAACGATATCCTATAATAAGAGAAACATTTGAATTATGTTAACACTCAATTCTCATAAAAAATAAATCTAAATTTATTCAAATATGTATTTATATTATTATGTAAAAATTAACAATACTTGTATTTATAATGACTCATATAATACATAAATGATGTAAAAGCCATTTAAATGAGTCTTCTTTCTTATTACTCTCACATCAGAAGTAAATCATATAATTATTTTAAAATTTATAAATAAATAAATTAATGCATCATAAGAAAAATCCATTTTAGCTTCCAACAAAAAGTGAGGGCTATAAAAAGAAGTCACTAGCAAGAGTGAAGTCTACTCAAGTTGGACACAAAAATAAATGTCAAACATTGTGTCCACAATGGAGACATTTAACTCACTAAAAATTATTAAAATAATAATAATAATAAGTTAGCGTCTACAATGGGGACACAAAGTAGATATAATGAAAAAAATAAGTGACAAAATAATTTGAGTCTAGAATGTGGACACAAAGTGGATGTGTTGGAGATCACACATCGACTAGAGATTAAGACATTTCATTCTATATAAGTGGGTGCAAACCTCACAACATGAGCCGATTTTATAAGGTTGAGTTAGGCTTAAAGTCCACTTCGTAATATAGTATCAAAGCCATTTTGAGTTTATCCTAGCAAGTATTTGTTGGGCTTATCAGGTCGTTATCAGACCACCCATCATATGTTATCCCACGCACGAGCTGTCACTCTCGGCGTGATGGGGGTGTGTTGGAGATCCCACATCGACTAGAGATGAGGACAATTCATAGTATATAAGTGGTGTAAACCTCACCTTATAATCTAGTTTTATGAGGTTGAGTTAGGCTTAAAGTCCACTTCTTAATATGGTATCAGAGTAATTTTGAGCCTATCATAGCGATTGTTTGTTGGGTTTATCAGGCCACATGTTATCGGTACGAACCAGCCATAATATATAGTTTCAGGGTGACGGGGGTGTTGTTGGAGATCTCAAATCGACTAAAGATTAGGATCATTTCATAGTATATAAATAGGTGAAAAAACTTAAAGTACACTTCTTAATAATTATTTAATTTTATAGTTATTTTAGTGTCCCCTAAACCTATGCTATAGTTAAATAATATATTTTTTCTTTATGTAGGCTTAGCCAACATTACCTTGTAAATTTGTGTCACATTGGAGGTCGTCTCTAATGCATAACCGACAATATATTAGCTTCCATTTCTATTGGGACGCTAAGCCCACACTAGTCCCATGTAGAGTCTCTTTTTTACTCTTTGCGTCACTCTTTAGCAGATTCTACCATCATTATTTCTTGTAGTGATGTATGTATTAAAAGATCACTAACCTTAGAATAAATTTATATACTTAAAATATAAAATATTTGTACAAATAAAAAATCTAATCAAATGAAATACACATGTTAGTTCTTAGACAAAGGAAACCTGAAAGAATCCAACAAACTTATTTGTGCCAATTTTTTCAACTGTAAGTTACAAGTCACAGTTTTAGGATAGTGTGCATGATTGTGCACTTATGGAATCTCAATAGTCTATTTTTTTATATTTTTATTTTTATTAACATTTATTATTCAACACTTATGTAAATATACCATTTGATCTAACTCTTTAGAGAAATGTAAGAGGAAAAAAAATCACTTCTATTTGCTCTATCATTTTCTTATTATTTAATTTTCTATGGGTGATGATTTGTAAATATGGTATTAGAGCTTTTTTTTGGAACTTGTGCTAAAGAGCTTTGATTCATATGTTTTTCTAATTATTTTTTTCTATGCAATTATGTCATTAGTCACTTAAAATGGAGAAATTTCAAGAAGGTAGGATTTTTGGTAAGGACGATTCAACATATACCAAATAAGAATTAACTCATAAGTAATATTAATTGGTGGGCTCTTCTTCTCATCCCAAATTGATTCCTCTCATATACTTTCAATTATGTCACTACCTCATATGATAATTCCACTAATTATGTGATTTCAGGTAAAAAGTCATATTAGACACAGAGATTACTATCCTTATTTGCTCTGATAAAGAATCTTTTTCCCCTCAATCACAAATATTTATGAAATTCAAGTGTTTCTACATAATAGTAATAAATTACATGTCAATCTTGCTGAATTGAATGATGTGTTATTCATCGATGCTTTCTTTGTCAATCTAATTTCTATCTCAATATTGAAAAAAAGTAATGGCATGTATTATTCTTTTTTACTACTCAAAAGATTTTATTTTTTAGGAAAATTCATAGAAATTGATTGCTACAACCGAGAGGGTGAAAAACTTATATTAACTAAAAACTTCAAGTATTTCTTGTTCTTTTACACCATGAAAGGAAGTCCTAATACAAATTGTAAGATGATCATTTACATTGTAATAAAAATAAAGGTAGTATAGTTCATGAAATAAAAAATTTGTGGCATTGTCACATGAGACATGCTTCAAATTATTCTATTCTCATATTGATACTTCCATTTGTTCTGCTTGTGATGTATGCCACTTTGTAAAACAAAAGAAACCATCTTTTGCTTAGCAATACCAAGCCACCAAAATTTCTTGAAATATCACATGTTCATATTTGGAGACCACATAGAATCCCGTATGCAGAATGTTACAAATATATTTTTACTTTGGTAGATGACTTTACTAAGTTCACTTGTATATGTTTGTTAAAAGGAAATTATGAAACAAGAACAAGTTTGCAAAACATTATAATTAACCTTGAAAATCAATTTGAAAGAAAATTAAAAATATTGAGAAGTGATAGTAGACCTAAACTTTTTATGCATGATTTTTTTAACAATAAGGAATTTGTTAACCAAATTAGTTGTGTAGAAACTCCTCAACAAGATGACATTGTAGAACAAAAGCACCAACACATTATGATCTCATTTTTCAATCAAATTAGCCCACAACATTTTGGTCATTTGTTGTCACGCATGTCATTCATCTCATTAATAGGACACCAACTTCTTTATTAAAAAATAAAACGCATTTGAGATTTTACATTATCATTTACCAAATCTTAGCCATTTAAAAATATTTGGGTGTCTAGCCTTTTCTAGTATCCTTTGTGCCTCACATGACAAGCTTAGTTCCAAAGTTCAAAAAGATGTTTTTTTAGGATAAAGGGAAGGTACCAAAAGGTTATACTCTTTAAATCTTAAAGAGTATTAGCATTATTCTTTCAAGAAATGTATTATTTTAGGAAAATATGTTCCCTTTTAGCCATGTTGATCAAGAGACATAAAATGTTTTTCTTGAATATGTGGACAACACCTTTATGAATTCTTTTCTTAAATTCCCAGTGGTTGTCCTATGCCCCAGTCTTTTGCTTTTGCACATACACTAGTACAAAAGTTTAAAACAACTATCCATTATTTAATGTTTTTTTACGGTCAGACGCGACCTTTCAAAACGCGGTGACATTTTTGAAATTAACTTGATTTAAGAAGACGACTATTTGTAATGCCGCATTCTTAAATCAAACGCTTTGATTTAAGAGTGCAACTATTACAAATAATCACCTTCTTAAAACCCTTTTTACCCTAACTCAGAAGCGCGTCACTATAAGTTTTCATACTCTCATTTTTCTCGCGCTTCGTTTCTCTTTTGTGCTTCCTCTTTTCTTTCTTTCTTCTTTGCATTGTCTTCGTGGCATTGGTAAGCATTGTCTTCCTCTCTTCTTCTTCACCATTGATTTTTATATGTTTTCCGTTTCTCTTATGTTTTGTCTTATGCCATTGCTAAGGTCACGGTTTCATTGGGAAGGTTTTTGTTTGCTTTCTACTATGTCTTCCTCGTCGTTGTTGTTGCCTTGCTTCGTCGTACGTATATTTGCGTTTCATTGGGAAATTTTTATTTTTTTTTTCTTGACTTTTATTTATGTTCTTGGTTATCAGGCTTTCCAATATCAATCCATTATTTAAAAATGTTAGATTTAGATTGACATGAAATACTAAGAATGTGAAGAGGTATGATATGGATGCACCAAGAGATTAAAAGAAATGCTAAAATAATGACCTGTTCTTTGGAAAAGATCAAAGTTGAGAACTTTGATTAGAAACCCAAACAACAACGAAAAAGAAAAGAACCCCTAAACGCCATTAGTAAATGCGATCTATAAATGTGACTATGGTAAATAGCTGCATTTATAAATCGAATTTACGAATGCGACTAAATAACCACCTTCTTATCTCTTCGATTTAAGACTACATGTTTATCAAATACGGCTATACAATCGCCGTTTTAAATTGAAAATATCTGTCGTTGTTTTGCCTTTCTACAATAAGAATAATAATCACACACCAACATTCATCTGAGAAAAATATTGGACACAATTACGTCCAAACAAATTCAAACCATGAATCTATTATTTTTATTTCCAATGGAAATATGAATGAGTTCATCATCAAGTGTTCCTTTACGTACTTCTAGTCATACAAGAAAAAGATTCGAGTACTTGAAGGATTTTCACACAAGTTTTCTCTCTCAAGCTACTACTCATTTGTCTTTAGTTATTAAATGTTTTAATCAAAATTATTTGTCTTCTGTTAATTCTTTTTAGTCTTACAACATTGTTTCTTGTGCTAAAAATTTCTCTAAAAATGAGTCCACCTCTTTTGATGAGGCTTCTAAATATAATTGTTGGAGAGAAGCCATAAGTAAGGAGTTACTTGCTCTTGAGAAAAATCAAACTTGGTCCTCGGTGAATTATCCTAAGGAAAACACCTATCTGGATGTAGATGAGTTTACAAAATTAAACATAAGTTTGATGGTACAATTAAAAGATTTAAGAAATGATTGATTGCTAAGGGGTACACATAAATAGAGGGTTTATATTATTATGAAACATTCTCTCTGGTATAATATTGTTCGATTTATTCTATCAGTTGCAACATCAAAAGGTTGGTTCTTAGAGTAACTTGATGTCAACATTGCTTTTCTTCACGATGACTTGAAAGAAAAGGTATATATGATTCCACCACTAGGTTTACATCTTAGTTATCCACAATAAGTTTGCAAATTGCAAAAATATTTTTATGGCTTAAAGCAAGCTAGTAGAGAATGAAATTTGAAACTTCCTTCCACTCTTGTATCCCGGGACTTTGTTCAAAGTACCTCTGATTACTCTTTATTTGCAAAGTTCAAGGGTGTCTCTTTGCTTGCCATTCTTGTGTATGTCAATTATATGATACTTAGTACAAACAATGTAGAAGAATTGAACGTTGTCAAGAATCATTTTAATACGAGTTTTGGGATCAAGGATATTGGCCCTCTTCACTTTTTCTTAAGGTTGGAGCTCTGTCCTTCTACTAATGGCATGATACTGGGTTATAGAAAGTGTTGACTTAACTTATTATCTTATACGATCTTTAGGGGTCAGTATAATTTAGGTTTTCTTTTGTAATTTTTATTATGTTTTTAATTGAGTGATTGAATGGTCACATGAGAAGTTAAAAAAAACTACAAGAAGGTGAATAAGTCATATTCTCACGGTGAGAAATTATGATGCCTTTAATGGAAATTAGAGACAACATGGTAGGAGTTAATTACCACTGAGCATTAAAGATTACTTAAGTGAGGATTAATGTGGAATTTAGATAGGTTTACATAATTTGGCCTATAAAAGGATGTACTTGAAATGCAATGAATAATTCATATTCTCATGGTGAGAAATAATGATGCATTTAATGGAAATTAGAGACAACATGGTAGGAGTTTATTACGAAGTGGACTTTAAGCCTAACTCAACCCCATAAAACTGGCTCATGAGGTGAGGTTTGCACCCACTTATATACAATGAATTGTCCTTATCTCTAGTCGATGTGGAATCTCCAACACACCCCCTCACGCCGAGAGTGACAGCTCGTGCGTGGGACAACATATAATGGGTGGTCCGATAACGACCCGATAATGGGTGACACGATAGGCCTAACAAGCACTTGCTAGAATAGGCTTTAAATGGCTATGATACCATATTATAAAATAGAACAGATATGAACAAAAGAGAACAAAGATGAACAAAAGAGTAAAAGGAAGGCAAAAAATATAAGAATGAATATCTCTTTTATTATATTGAAATCAGAGCGAATAGTCTTGATATATACAAGCTAGACACTCATTCTAGGTCTAGCCAAAGAAAGAAATAATCAATCAATAAATACTAGAATCATAACAGACAAATAAAAAATAAAGGTTATTCACCTCTATAAAGAGAAACAGCTAAGAATTAGAGAAGACACAATTAATATTAACATTTTTCTATAACGTTTGTATCCATATCCTTTAATATCCCCCCTCAAGCTGGGGAGCAAATATTGATGA
>Ga0123341_1006200_pt1 | contig 10786 bp, 3 predicted proteins | sample Turbeapinknodule_FD_89959 | JGI IMG/M metagenome (GOLD analysis project Ga0123341, IMG submission 89959) | Root nodule microbial communities of legume samples collected from Mexico - Turtle bean Mexico pink nodule | ecosystem: Host-associated > Plants > Roots > Nodule | place: Mexico: Nepantla...
ACAATATACAGCTTCTTAATAAAAATAATTTAAAATGAAAAAATAAAATAAAAAATAAGTAAGGGTAAAAAACAACAAAACTTCGTGTAAAGGCATCAAAACGATGTGATTTGAATTAAAAATTATAAATATAAATATATTTATAAAATTTATATAAATAAATAAATTGTGTTTGAGATAATACAATTTTTTTTCATCCAATACAACTTTCATTTCTATTACTTTTATTCCTAGGAAGAAATTGTGGTTAATAATATAAGAATTATTAATGTTAAGTTCAGATATAGTATATATCTTCTAACAATCTTTAATGACATGATGATTTTATTTTCATAAAATAAAGTATATTTTATTACTTTAACATGTTTTTTATTTTCATTTTATAAAAATATTAAATAAACAATACAATATACTCCTTTTTAATAAAAAATAGTTTAAAAAAACAAACAAGGATAAAATAAGAGTTAAGCATCCAAAATGGTGTTATTTGAATTATAAATTATCAATATGGATATTTTGTTTAACAACTTAAATGGATAGATATTTTATATTTAAGAAGAGCAATTCATAAAAAAAATATGTTTTTAAATGTTGTTTTAATTTTTCAAGTTTCTTTTATCAGGAAATGATTTCATAATAAGGAAGACTAAGAAGTTCAGACAAAAAACTAATCTAGGTCAATAATTTGGTGTTTCTAACCGTCTATCATACTTCGATATATATCATTTTTTTTACAACTTTTAATGATAACATGATTTCTTTCACACTCAACTTAATGTACAAACCTCTATGACTTTGTCACCATATGATCAACATTTATCTATTTGACTTGTATATAGCTAAAACCTATATATCTAATTCAATCTCCTAATTTAATTCTTATGTCACGTCATACTAGCTTACTCTTAGTAACTATTTACACATACAAAACATCAGATTTCATATCACACTGGTTGATTCACAACACACTTAGTGATTCACAACATATCATGAATCACACTGGTTGATTCACAACTTATCACCAATAAAATACATATTTCATATCATTCAACAAATAACACATATCAAACCAAGTTTCATCACAATTAATTCGATTTAATTTGTTCTCGTTAAACCCAATTTCACAGTTAAAAATAGTAATAATAGTAACATCACCAAATACAATCAAAGCAATACAAAAATATCAACCCCAATTCTCATAATTGAAGAAAAAAGTTATTTTATATACAAACTAACAAATCAATTAGAGGTACAACTTACCTAATCAATGATTTCTTTTCAAATCTAAGAGCTCCAATAACCTAGAAAACATTCAAAAGTACCAAACATTAAAATCAAAGATTGACTTTAATGAAACATCATCTCCTCAACCTAAACTCAGAAAAGACTACAAAAGATATTATAAAGCATACATGAACTTATTCTATTAGAAATTTTGATTAGTTAGAAAATATTCTTACTCTACTACCTTTGTATTTAAAAAAAGGATAAAATTTAGCTTGAGAATGTTAAAGGAAAGTCTAAGGAGACTTAAAGGAGATGATGTGACTTTAAAAACTAAATAGCTAAATAATTAAAATAGACTTTTAACATAGGTATCTTTAATGCCGTATTTGTATATAGGTGAGGAAAGTCATAAAGTGTGGAAATCACACCAAAAATTGAGAATGGATGTCAGATAATACATACAAGAAATATATATATATATATATATATATATATATATACACTAAATTAAAATCAAATCACTCATTCTTCACAACATAAAAGTTATCTTCCCCAAAAATTAATTTAATACTAAAAAAGAAGTAGGGATAGAGTTCTCTGATTCCTTCTTAAAGTTTCCAAGTGTCATTTCTAGATCTTGTATCCTAAACCACTTTCATTAAGATGACAATTTTGTTTCTCAATCGTTTCACTTGATATTATTATATTCTGATAGGTTTAACGTAAAAGGATACGTAATCTCTTAGATGAACCATCTAATTCCAAAACATGACTAGGATTGGATATGCACTTCATCAACTGAGACAATGAAAAAAAACATTGTGAAGATTAGCCAAAGATAGAGGTAAAGCTAATTCATATGCCATTGCATCAATACACTGGAGAATCTAGTATGGATTAGTGAAGTCAAAACTTAGTTTCCTTGACTTAATGACTATTCTTAAACATGTGGTAGGTGTAACTTATGAAAACACATGGTTTCCAACTGAAAACTTCCAAGGTCACATTCTCTGGTCAACATAAGCTTTTTGGCTAGTAAAATATGCTTTCATCTTTTCCAAAACCTACTTCACTTTATTTATGGTTTGTTGTTGTAATTCGGGTCCCACCAAAATACTTTCTCCATCTTGATGCCAACAAAGTGGAAACCATATAGGGCCTCATAAGGAGTCATCCCAATACTGGAATGATAATTGTTATCATAGGTGAATTTTACTAGAGGTAAAATATATCCTGAATTGTCCAACTGATCCAAAACACATGTCCTCAACAAATTGAAAGCCAATCAAATAGTCAAACAAAAACTGATATCAAAATTTCAATCGGTTAAAAGCACGATTTAACCGGTTGTTTATGACAACGGAAAAATCAAACAGTTATGGAGAGAAGAGATAAAGAGATTTACACACAAGGTTTATATTGGTTCACTCAATCCTAAAGCTACATCCAGTCCTCAGTTAAACCACTGAGTATTTCACTATGTAACCAATCATAGATTACAAACACACACCATAAAGAGGTGAATTTGAATCCCACAAAGCCTACTCACCCTCTTTGCACACAACCAACACCTCAAGCCAGAATCACACTGACTTTACAGGATTTTACAAACAGTTTTACTGAGTATAATATGAACAATTACAAGAAACCAAGCAAGGGTAGAAAACACCTGGAATTACAATACACCAGAAATCCTATTGATCAGTTCTTGAATCACAGCAAATCCCAAAGTCAATCTTGCTAAACTTGGTAAAACACCTTTTCACAAACGTTGGTAAACTCTCTTTATGATCTCAAATCAGAGTGTAAAACTTCTCTCTTTCATCATCATTTTTACATTTGAAAGAAGACTATTTCTATAACACTTTTCTATAACACTTGAAAAGCTACTGTTTAAGATAGATTCAAACAACTGAAACAATTAAAACAGATATTCAAAAAATTGTTATGAAAACTCACATTTAATCGGTTGAAACTACGATTTAACCAGTTGAATGGTTTCAGTAGTTATACAACTGATTCAAAAAACAGTTTCAAAACTCCTTTGTCAGCTAAGTGACAAACAACCGATTGTCTCGAAACTTTAATCGGTTGTTTTTCCCTTTGCATGGAAAAACACTTTAAACTTTAAAACATATTGAATTAAGCTTTGTTTGATAATCAAGACTGATCTTACAAAGATTCTAAACCCCTTAACTAAATCCAAACCTAAAACACAACACAGCTTCTAGCTCCATAAGGATTTGAAACATCAAAGCTTCCCATCTTTAACAGAAATACCATGAAACTGTACAATTTTCACCATATACAATCTCCACAATGTACAATTGAGCAAGCTTTTGCATGGTTATCCTTTTATTCATAGGTAAAAAGTGGATGCTCTTTGTCAATATGTAAAAAATAATTCAAACGTAATCTTGTATTCTCATAGTTTTAGGCAATTGAGTAATAAGATCCATGGTCATGCTATCCTATTCGTACTCTAGAATCTCAAATGGATGCAACATTGCCCAAGTCTCTAATGCTTAATCTTGGCTTTCTAGCACACCAAGCTAGAAGTTACGAATTGAGTCACATCTCTTTTCATCCCATACCACCAAAATGATCTCTTTAAATCCTAATACATTTTAGTCACACTTGGATGTAAACTATGTTTACTTATATGCCCTTACTACATAATCACTTTCTTCAACTCATCATCATCCCTGAGTATACAAATCCTACCTTTGAATTGCACAATATCATATGTTCCCTAAGAGAATATTTTAATGAAGCAACAATCTCAACTCAAATCTAGTTATAAAACACACACATTTCACCCAAGTATCAAACTGAAAGGCCTTTGATTTAGTAATAACAAATAGCTTGTTAGCTACCTTGGGATTGATCTCCTCACCCGTTGAATGTTCTGAGTAGGAAAACTAGTGGTTTTCTTTTTCTTGGTTGGTTAGTTTTTAACTAGATGTTCTTTCTTTTTGAAAAATGAAGTAAGTTATGATATTGGGTGGAAAAGCATTGGTTAGCATAGTGTGATCCACTACATCTGAAAGTTCTCACTTCAGATCTTTGATATTGTTATGGGAAAGAATTAACACCCTTCTGATGTTGGAGTCTAGAGTATGACCTTTACTAGACACTTTTCACTGTCACCGGAAGGCCCACAAGAATGTGATATAATGATGTTGTTATTCTTTAGATTCTCCACCACTTTAGTTTTCTCTGCTAAAGAAAAAACTTGTAGATAACCATCAAGATCATCACTTCTTGTATTGCATATCCCAACCCATTTTTAAACTTCATTCATCTTATGCTTCGAAAGTAGCCTAAGTATAGAACCTGGTCAAATATTTGAATCTAATTGCATACTCTAACAGAAAAAAAAAGTTACCTTATTCCAACTACAAAAAGTCAATCTTCTTATATACTACAACACATTGCAAGGCATAAAAGCCATTTTTTCTTTCACCCTTCATCACTACCATAAATCCCTTCATCACCTTCAATATTTTTCGTTCATATTTAAACACATATATCTTTGTTTTCAAGTTCACCAAGTGATATATGGTTACATTTCAAGTTAGGTATAACCTTGTTTCTTCAAGCACTCTCTCAATTCCATATTAAATACAAAACATAATGGTTCCAACTCCAGTTATCTTATAGGAGTTGTTATCGTAAAGAAGAACTAAACCTCTTTCAATTTATGTAAACTCCTAAAACTCTAAAAGATGAGGTGCTATGTTAAATTAGTAGCTGAAATTCATTATCCATTCACAATCATTAGTATTGTTTGACACCACATGGACTTTGATGATTCATAATCGTCTTCCACCAAATTTTTTCATCAAACATAAACGATCTATCAAAAATAGATAATTTATTATATCTAGACGATCTGTCAAGGTTGTTAGCCTTCTCCTATCTCTTGGAAAAAAATATTTGGGTATGACATTCCTTCTTACAATTGAAACATCTAATATTTGCTATCACTGGTAAACAAATTTCCCTTGTCTATAAGGTTGTTGCTAGCACTAAAAATTTAATGTTAAACTTCTCATTCAAATCCATCGATCTTTGAGTTGTCTAAACATCGTAAAGAGAAAAAGAGACTCCCTTTCATACAACAAGGTTTCCTTAAATGATCACATTTCTTAAGCAACAAACACAACAATAAAAACACTTGATTCACATCCTTAATTTGAACGTTAATATTTTCTAGATCAATAATTAGCTTATTGAATCCATTTTATTGTTCGCTAATTTTCCTTTCAATACTCATCTTGTATCATTAAAATGCTTGCTCAAGTTATAATGGATTAGCCAGGGATTTCGTCATGTATAAGATCTCAATATTTATCCATGATACCACTACAGTCTTCTTCTTGAAGACTTGCCCCAATAGATTGTCATCGAGGCTAAAAATAATTGCATTGTGAGCCTTACCCCACAATGTTTTCTTGTTCTTCTTCGTCATGGCTACACCAAGCTTGAATTCATCTTCTAAAACCTCAACAAGGTCTTATTGAATCAGATGTCCATATATCTTTAACCGTCACAATCTAAAACCATTCAAGCTAGTGAACTTCACTACTTCATTGTTTGTATAATTCACAACACAAAAGTAACATGGTTCAATTGAAGTGTTAACAAACTTTATTCTATGTTCACACAAGAATTCATGATCACAAATATTACATGAAGTTTTTTTAGTTACAATGACCTCTCGCTTAAGAGTCAGGATCAAGGACAGTTTAAATATATCATCCTCCCTTAACCCACTGAGACGTCTTTTAAGGACTAAACTGTGACCAAGCTCCAACCTCAAAACAAACAATACCTCGAATGCGGCGATTGACCCTAGTGATACTATATGAACAAACTTGAGGTCGGAATAACATATCTAGTCAATCATTATATTCCAAAACATATGAATGTTAAAAAAAAAATGTAAAATTGCTTCTAAGATTTGCAATCACCTATAAAACACCCAAAGATACCAAAAGATAAAAAATCAAAGGTTAATTTTATGATAATATTGTTACTCTATTAGAAATTATGATCAATTAAAAAATATTCTTACTATGCCATCTTTTCAATGATTTTATCTGATTGAGCAAAAAAATAAGAATTAACTTCAAGAGAAAAGTTCAAATAGATTTAGAGAAAATAATTTAGAGAGATGATAAAATTTTCAGAAATAAATAACTAAATAATTAAGAATATAATGTATATATTCAGGATAAAATAAAAAATTAACTCTTATTTAAAAAAATCTACAAAATTAAAACATGATCTTATATTTTTGTCCCAATTTATTATTTAAAAAGGAAAAATAACGTACAATATTTAACATTAACGTAAAAAATAACAGAGTACATAGCAATATTATAATATTTTAATTATAAACTACTAAAATATATAAATAATTAGATTGTATTTCTATGTAATTATTTTTAATACAAAATAAATTTCTAATCTTATTTTTATTAATTAGAAAAATAAAATTTCAACTATGACTCACAAATTTTTATAATTATTTATTTATTTACGTTAATTCAAACAATGTCATATTTTCTAATAAGACGTGGAATGAATGAGATGGGATGGTACAAAAAATTTCAAGTAACTATTGTCTCTATTGTTTTGTTGATTCTTACTCGAAACAAAACATAATCTAATGTTATTTTTTTTTAACAATCACTATTAATTTGTGAGCCAACGTCTCCGAGAAGTTTCATAAAGTAAAGGGAAAAGTGAGTTTGATTGATTTGATTGAAGGAAACATAGGAAGAATATTAAGATTAGAGAAATTAAACTGAAACAAAGGGCATGGAGAACGCGGTTTTGACTATGGTGGTAAGATGCTTTGATGAAAGGTTGTGTAGGTAATAGGAATGGAATGAGGAACACGAACACTCTACGCGTACGTATCTAAGGATTTTGTTGTCTTCCTAAATGCACTACATCACTGGCTAGCCACCATAATGGGGTGTAGAATATGGAGCACTTTACTAACATTTCAAATGGGTCCCATTCTAAACTTGTCACATATTTCCTAAAGTCCCACCAATTGTCCCAATATTCATGCTCTTTACCTTAACACTTTATGCTTTTCAGTTTCAGTGAATCAACTTTCACCACCTATTTTCCTTAAACTTCTTGTTCGCCACTTGCTCAGTCTTCAACACTTTCCACTACCCTCGCCTAAATCCAATCTACTGCACTACTACTTCAAAATGGCACACTATGATTGTGTAGAATGAATTCAGTGATTAAGGTGTAACCCAGATAGAGTATTGCAGCTTTTAACCAGAAACTGATTTCTTTTCAGTCTATATATAAGTATACAATGTGAGTGAGTGCTATTTCAGTCACAAAGCAGAAAGTTTTTATATGACTCACAATATGTATAATTTTAAAATAAGTACTTACAAACATTGTTCGGGTTGTAAATAAATAAATAAATGGGGGTAAAAACACTATATATAAATCAGTAGCGTACAGAGGTATATTGTGTACAAGATTGAGATGTATTTTAGTACTATGTTTTCCTATAAAGCATAAGAACAATGTGTTGATAACAAATATTAGGGGGAAGAAGACAACTTACACTTATTTAAAAAGTGTATTAGTTTCTTTGTGTCTGTAAGTGTTAATGTTATAAGTTTTTTACATGCTCTTTATTTTTATTTTTTTCATACTTTAATGTAACATCTAATTAACAATATATTTTAATAATAATTATTTTAAAATTATCATAAAAATAATATTTTTTGTCACATAGTGTTGGTATTATTAATTATTATTTTTTATTTATTGATAATGTTTTTTGTATTCTCAAGTCTTCATTTAACTTATTATCAATTAGTCATGTCATATGTTTTTTGATTGTGTTATTTTTTTTTTTACCAAAGATTCTATTTGTTTGTAAGATCAGATGGAGTTTCATGATCTTTATCGCATACGGACATTTGAACATGTTGACATGGTCATCATAGTTTTATCAAATTGCAACAACTTGTTCTAAGTTTGTCTTATGAGTCGTGTCAGTTAGTTAAACACATTCAATGTATTTGGGTATTGTTAATGAAAAATCGTTTTGAGTTGTTTTTTTTATCTTTCAGACATTTTACAATGAAATTAAAAATCAATTTGAAATTTATGTTCGAATTTGGACAATGATAAGGACAGTGAGTATCTTTCTCATTCTTTAAAAAAATTATAGTTACTCATGTTATTTTTAATCAAACCTCACGTGCTTATACACCTCAACAAAATGGGGTGGTTAAGCGCAGGAGTAGACATCTTGTTAAAATAACTCACACAATTTTAATATATGATGGGGTTCCATAACATTTTTAGGGTGATGCAGTTCTTAGTGTGTGTTATCTTGTTAATCACATGCCATCTTCATTTTTAGATAACAAAATTCCTCATTCTATTTTATTTCCTCATGACCCTTTCCATCTCTCACCTCCCAAAGTGTTTGGGTCTCATGCTTTATTCATAATTTTAGTTCTAGTCTTGATAAATTATCTCATAGGTCACATAAATGTGTCTTTTTTAAGATTCACTAGATCACAAAAAATGATATAAATGTTTCTCTCCTTCTTAATTTTTATTTCATTAATTATATATCACTTTCACTAAGTTTTCCCTTTACTTTAAAGTCTCCTTATCCTCTAGAGTTTTCTTTTGATCAAGTTAATATCCCTATTACCTGTGATCCTCTTGTTAGTCCACCTAAAGACTCCCATTGACTAACTCATTTCTAGTGTTAACTCCTCTATTTTTTTACAATTAAGTTTGACCTTCTTATTGCTCTCCGCAAAGGTATATTCTCTACCATAATTTTTCTCCTCATTACACCGCTTTGAGTTACCATAAATTATAATAATTTCTTCATACATGCCTTTCATTTATTTCTATTATGTTTGTTCCCAAAAATTGAGGTGATGCATTAGCGCACATCTTGGTTGGTATCAGACCATGTTTAATGAAATAAGTACTCTTCATAATAGTGGAACTTGGGAGCTCATTTTGTTACCGTTTGATAAATTTGTTGTTGGTTAAAGGTGGATTGTTTTCTATCAAAGTTGGTCTAATGGTACTATTAATTGTCTTAAAGCTTACCTTGTGGCAAAAGGGTATACACAAACTTTTGGTTTAGACAATGGTGATACTTTTTTTCTTCATCGACAAAGATGACTTGTGTTTGCTTATTCATAGTCATGAATGCTCTTCAATGATGGACTCTTTATCAATTAAGTTTCAAAAATGTCTTTTTAATGGAGATTTGCAGGAAGAAATTTATATAGAGCAAGGTTTTTTTGTTCAGGGAGGAGTCTTTTGGTTTGGTATGTTACCTTCGTAAATCTTTATATGGCCTCAAATAGAATCTTAGGGCCTAGTTTGAAAATTTTAATAATGTTTTTCAACAATTTGATATGACTCATAGTGAGACAGCTCATTTAGTTTTTTACCGTCAATCAAGTGTTGGGTGTATTTATATAGTAGTCTATGTCGATGACATTGTTCTTACATATAATGATTTTCATGGCATCACATAGGTAAAATAATGTCTTTGTTATCACTTTCAAACCAAAGATCTTGGCAAACTCATATATTTCTTGAGGGTCGAGGTAGAACAAACTAATATTGTTATTGTTATCTTTCAAAAGAAATATGCATTGGATATTTTGATGAATACGAAATTTGTTGACACAATCATGGATCCCAATTCCAAACTTCTACCCAATTAGGGGGAGCCTCTCTCAGACCTTGAGAAGCAGAAAATTAGTTGGAAAATTTAATTGTCTTATTTTTTACTTGTTTTGATATTTTCTTTGCAGTTAGTGTAGTAAGTCAATTTCTTAACTCCCCATGTAAAGATCATTGAAATGCAATCATTCATATACCGAAGTTCATTAAAGGTTCTCGTGGAAAATATTTGCTATATGGTCACAATAACAATACTAAAGTAATATGTTATAAAGATATTGATTAGGTAGGATCTCCATTTAATAGATCCACTTCCAATTATTTTTTCACCATTTGTGATAACCTAATCTCTTGGAAGAACAAGAAACAAAGTTTTGTGACGAGATCTAGTGCAGAAGCATAACATAGAGTTATGGTCTCAACTACTTCTGAACGTATTTGGTTTAAACAATTACTTAAAGAATTGAAACTTGGAGAGATCAATCAAATGAAACTTATATGTGCTAATCAGGTTGTTGTTGAAATCTTTTTTTTTTCATGAAAGGACCAAACATATTGAAATTGATTATGATTTTATTCGAGAAAAGATTGTATTTGGAGATATCAAAATGAAGTTTGTTAATCCAAATTATCAATTAACAAATTTTTTTACTAAATCCCTATGAAGGCTTAAGTTTGATTATATTTGTAACAAGTTGAACGTATATAATTTATATATACCAACTTGAGGAAAAGTGTTAAACATTTCTAGATATTATTAGATATTTTTATCTATGTAATGTACCTAACCCATATTTTTTTTTTTTTGCATGATTTCATAACCTTATGTGTTTATATA
>Ga0123341_1006202_pt1 | contig 10785 bp, 4 predicted proteins | sample Turbeapinknodule_FD_89959 | JGI IMG/M metagenome (GOLD analysis project Ga0123341, IMG submission 89959) | Root nodule microbial communities of legume samples collected from Mexico - Turtle bean Mexico pink nodule | ecosystem: Host-associated > Plants > Roots > Nodule | place: Mexico: Nepantla...
TAATAATAAAAGAAAATTAAATAAGCTACAAACTAGAAGCTAATAGAATTAACTTGTAACATATAAATTAGAAGTTTCTAAATTAAACTTTTTATAAACATTTTTTTTTCCTCCTAGAATAGTAAATCTGAAATTCATAAAATGTGTTTCAGAAAATATGTTATTTTTAAAAGAGGTAAAGGTTTTTGTGGAAATGACAGGGTGTAGGAAGAATTCTGTTGGGTGCAGGAAGAAACACCAAAAAGAAAATATTCTACTTAAGTATGAAACCACGTTACCACAACATAGAATCTTTCTTCCTATTCCATGCAAGTATTTGAGGGTGACAAAAAGCATGTTAAATTGAAGTTTCGTACATGGATATATAATTGTTTACAACTTTTTTACCTGTTTTTTTAAGAAAAAAAAATACTGTATTTTATTTGTATACTTCTTGGCACTCTCAAGCAACTAATGGAATGTTTTCAAAAACATGATACTGATTTTATACGGTTTTTTTACTTATTTTATCTACAAAATTTCCTTTTTCTTTCTAGAAATAAATGAAGAAAAAAAGTGCATAAAGATTTTTCTAAGGAAAATGTGGAGCAAACAATATCGGTTCACTACAAAAAAACGTGTATGTGGTGGTAATTATTTTCGTATAACCTGACGTTTATAACCGCCACATTTTACATCTGTGGCGGTACCTCATAACGCCAGCATTCTTGCCGCCACAAAGTTTAATGTGACGGTCAAGTGAGAACAGTTGTAACAGATGCCACTTATAAGCGTGTAATTTACGTCAGTTATAACTGTCCTAATTTTTAAACCAGTAAACTAATTCCAACGTAAATTGTGGCAGTTATAAACGCCACTTAATACGGTATAATATGGCGTTTATGATAACCTTTATGACGGTCATAATTCAAATATTAAATATTAAATATTTAATTTTATTTTTAATATTTATAATATTTTATTTAATTCTGTTTTATAATTTAATTTCATATTATAATTAAATTTCATATTACAATTAAATTTAATATTATAATTAAATTTCATATTATAAATCAATTTCATAATATTATTTAATTTTATATTCTAATTTATGCCTATAAAATATCCACATAAACTTGTCTTTCTCTCAGTTTTTTTACTTTTTGTTTATAGTTCAATGGTTGACCCTTAGTTGGAACAGAACTACCACACCTACCACCAACTAACTGAGCAACTATTCATATAATGCTGATCTTGATTCTGTTCTCTCAGTTCAACTGATACTTCTTCTACTACATTTGTTTTTGTCAGTTTCTCTTTTTTTCATGACTGCTATGTTTTTCTATGCTATTGAAAAATGACCTGAATTCTCTATATTCTTCTTTGCTTTGAACAGGTTTTGGTTATTCCTTGGTTTGTTATCTGATGAAGTTGCTGCATTAAATGATCTAGGTAATGTATTGAGTCTATTTCATTCAGAACATTTTTTTTGTATTCTTTCCATCCAAATTTTGACATTAAATAATGACAAGGATGTTTGTCTTAGAAAATCAACATCCTATGAAAGATACATCTTCATAATCTAAACTTTTAAGCTTATTCAACCTTATAATACTAGTTTAAGCATGATTCAATCTTATAAAACTAGTTCTTAAGAAGAGATTTACACTCATTTATATAGTATGAAATGTCGTTATCCCTAATCGATGTAATACGTGAGTTTGATGATTTGCCATTCAAATTTTAAAAGTAAATACTCAAGTTTTAAGATTCTATCTATAAATTCATGCATTATTTAACTGTAGAATGGCTGCCAATGTCATACTATGAACAAAGTTTTTCATGAACATTCAAATAGTGGCCATTGCAGAAGTATTATATCCTTAGCATCTAACTCGTTGTATGTCTCATCAAAGTTTAATTTTGACTGACATAACTATGTAACCTTTTGTAAATGAAATCAATTTAGATATAGTGGTGGATTCATCAAATAACAATGCAAATCCTTAACCCAGCAACATCAGTAATGAAGTTATTTTCTATTAGGTGAAGTTGATGTACTAAGGCACTTACAAAAAATTCAAAATAGTATTACATGGATAATCCTCCTGAAGGCCCTGACAACAAATTTAAAGGTGCACCACAACATGAGGCTCCAGAACCTGACCAATCTAAGAAACAAATGAGTCAAACAGAAGGTGAAGTTGGTGACATGGATCACCCTAAAGGTCCTGAACAAGAAATCAAAAGAGCACCACATCATGAGGGTCCAAAACTTGATCAATCTAGGAAACAAAAGAACCAATTTGAAGATGATATAAACTACATGGACCAGACTCCAGAACTTGATCAACCAAAAAGTCCTAACCAAAAGTTCAGAGGTCCACCAATTCCAAAACATGGTGAATCCACAAAGCAAAAGAATCGAGTTGAAGGTGAGGATGAATACATAGATCATCCTGAAGGTCCTAACCAAAAGTTCAAAGGTGTCCCACAATTGGAAACTCCAGAATCTGATAAACTCAAGCAACAAATGAATCCATCTGACAGAGAAGCTGGTTTCATGGATCACTCTGAAGACCCTAACCAAATATTCAAAGAAGCACCACAATATGAGGCCACAGAACCTGATGAATCCAAGAAACAAGGTGAGGTTGACTACATGAATTCTCCCAAAGATCCTGACCATGAATTGAAGGGTGCACCACTACAGGAGACTTCAAATATTGATGAATCTGAGAAACAAGTTAATCAATCTGAAGCCAAAAGTATCCCAAATCCAGCCAGTGAAAGTGAAGATGATAAAGGAAAACAAAGTTTAGAAAACACTGACAAAGGGGTCCCTCCTGTGCTAGGAGCACAAAAAGTAACCACTGAAGGGGAAGATGAAACCAATAGCACAGGTAATCCTTAGAAACATTTTCTTCTTCTATAAAAGATACTAACATGCAGTTAGTTTTTTTCGAAATATTTGACTGATAGTTAATATTCATGTAAGATTTACTAAATATAGAGTAAGACCCTATAAATAGATAGTGGGGTCCATTGCATTGACTGTTCATAAATTCCAATTCACAATAGAAAATTTGTTAAAAATTGTGTATATTTTGAGTAGAATTTTGAATAATATTACCTTTACAACTGCAGAGTGAGATACACCAGTTTACAACTGTGACATGTGATAATGCAATTTCAAAACTCTGCATCTCTTTACTAAAAATCCATATTTCATTTCTCTTTTCAATTGTAAGGTTGTGAAAGACTCTAGATTTTATTTCTAGATGTTAGCTTAGAAGAAATAAAAATATATATATTACAAATTTCCCAACAATCACAGACTATTCCTTAATTGTTCTCTAGGACTTGAAAGAACTGGAAACAAGAAGAAACCAGATGATTCATCAAGTCACTTAGCTGCAACCTCCCAAGATCAAGGTAAAGGTGAAATTGCACCAAGGAAGAAGCATTTTTGGAGTAATTGGCCAGTTTTTGGAGATGCTCCTAAGGCCTCTGTACCCAAGCAACCTAAAACTGACCCTTCAAAAGAGAGTGATTTGACAGCTGCTTCTCAGGCCACTGTAGCCAAGCAACCTGAAATTGACATTCCTGATGAGAACCTGCAAGAATATATCGAGGTTAAAGTTGATGAAGATAACAAACGTAAGCACTCCAAGTATGAGTAAATTTTTTTCATTTCACTATAATTTTGCAAGAAAACACTGGTTGGGTGATAAAAGGAATTGGTATAGTTTAGTCTTCACTTTGTGCTTGGTTTCAAAGATCGGTCATAGAAGTTAGTTAGAAAATTTAATATCCAATTTCTCATTACATTGCCATGAAATGATGTTAATTGTTTTGCAGAAGCAGCAGCAGAAGTTGTTCCTGCTGAAACTTCATCACTTGTTACGCCTAGTGAATCAAGTGTAGCAGCAAGTAGTAAGACATTGGAAATTCTAAAAAGTGTTGTGTATGGTGGTTTGATTGAATCGTTAACAAGTCTCAGTGTTGTGACATCTGCTGCTAGTGCTGATGCTACCACATGTAGGACATTTTTTTTTCATTTCATCATTCTTTTTTCTTTCTCTTTACAATAATACTTGAATATCAGTGCTGTTTTGTTTATATTGAGTTTTACTTTTTTGGGTTGTAAATTGATATTTAGTATTCTCAAATATTTTTATAAGATCACACTTGTTTAACATGTATGAAGAAAAAGAGGAAACATTTTTCATAACATAGAAAGATGTCCACAAGTGGGCTGCATCATTAGCAACGTTGTTGATCTTCAAAAAAACATTGTTAATAATGCGATCACAAGAAAAAAAATAACAAGTGAGTAAGTTTTTGGAATTAATATTGCCATTTTAATGACAGTTTTATCATTTTGCAGTAAACATTGTGGCACTGTCTATGGCTAATCTGATTGGAGGACTTTTCATACTTGGTCATAACGTGAGTTATATATCTTCAAATTTAATTCTGAGCTTTTTTTTTCTTCCAATTTCTATTTTCTGTCACAAGTTAATACCTCGAATTCCATCTATTACTTGCAACATGTTAAAAAAAAGTAAAAATAAATATGAAAACTAACTAAAACTCTTTTTAAAACAAAATAAACAAACTTATATTTAGTTAAATCAAATATATTCTTAAAATGGGAAGTAGGCCTTTCAAGTAAGGAATTAAACTGTTTGTTTGTGTGTTCTTTCTTATATATTGTTTCACTTTCTCATTTCTATCTAATGGAAATAAATTACAACAATGAGACTTGAACTAAATTCACATAAGAAATTGATAACATCTCCAATCTAAAATCTAAGACTATAATTTATGGATTTTCTTCTTTGTATGATGTTAATTTTCTATTTCTTCTCAAAGTGTGACTTAAACTCAGACTTACATTCCTAAAAGATAAAATGTGAAACCAAGCAACAAAAAAAGTTATGTTTATAAAAAAAATATGAATAATTTGAAATTATATTAAGAAATTCTAAGACAGATTCGATCTTCATTTGAACTTTTACGGCACCAAATAAGGGTGGTTGAAAGTTTTCACCACCAATTGAGAATCAAATTCCAACCACAAATAATATCATCCTTTAGAACTGGCATACTCAATAGTTATGATGATGGCATCAACGAATTTCACATAATGAGCATTCATAATACTATTATAAACCATAAAAACGCCTATGAACTCACTGCAGAAGAAACCCTATAGATACCAGCACTAAAAGATGGCTAGTATTTGTTTTAGCAGCAGCGTTGCACTAAAGGCTTCTTCCAGTTGACTTGAATATGATTTTGGGAGCACATCCGCAATGACAAACCACACTAAGAAAAGTTCAGCCTCTTGAAATCATGCATAGAATTATTCATGATGTTTGAAAATAATCAACCAAAATTTATTGATTCCCTTTATGTATAGATCAATAGATTACTTAATGTTGGTTATTACTTGCACTTGAAACTTGGTATTTGTTTACATTTCAGCTAGAGGAACTGAAATCTGAACAAGTGGATCGGTACATAGAGTTACTGGGTCAGAAGGAAAATTTCATTCTCCATGCTTTTATAGCAATCATATCATTCCTTGTCTCTGGATCAGTGCCACCTGTGGTATATGGCTTTTCATTTGGTGAGAGTGGTGACAAGGATTTCAAGCTAGCTGCTGTTGCTGCAGCTTCTCTACTATGCATCACTCTGCTTTCCATTGCCAAAGCATATATCAAGAGACCAAACAGCTACTTCACATACTTCAAAACGGTGCTTTACTATATCAGTACTGGTGCTGTGGCCTCACTGCTTTCTTACATAGCTGGTGATCTTGTGAAGGAACTCATAGAAAATCTTGGATGGTTTGATTCAGTATCAAATTTTTCCATGCAGATTCCTGGGATTGGAGTTCAACAAACCGGATGGGGATCATACTAAGGGAATGTGTGTAACTACTTAAAATGGTTGTTGTGAATGAGAATAATAAACTAAATATCATGGATGTTGATATTGACTTAGTGAAAAAGTAATTTAAGATTGTCTATATAGTCCACTGAGTTCATAATGGTTAGTATCTACTACATATTGGTTGTGCAAACTGTTTGATGCAAATTGTTTGTTTCATGTTTCTAACTTCTAGTTCACTTTCTAATAGTGGAAAGCATGTGGCTAAAATTATGGATTTGTTGGAGTGATTTGTGGAATTAGTTAGAGTGGTTTTATATATATAAACATCTTATACAAAACCTAAGGGCTGGTTGAGTGAGTATATATTAGTTGTAAGAGTAAGAGAGTAACAATTCAAATCATGGTGTCAAATATGCAGATGCAGATTGAAATTTAACCCTGCTACTATGTCATTAAACACTGTGGATGCTTTGGTGCCTCATGGTGATCCCATAAGCGATAGCTGGTAAAAGTGATCTGGTCTGATTTTGTTTGTAACTGAAAGAAGATAGTGGGGGGATGACATCACTTAAGGTGGAAAACTGATGCAATAGAGGGCAGGGTGTCCATTGTGGGATTTGGATGATAGGTAAACTTTCTGAAGTATTTGATTATAGTAGGCTATACATATGTTAATCTAATTGGATAATGTTTGGATCGCGTTGTTAAGCTGAGATTTAAAAACATAGGAATAATTGTTTATTTAATGGAAGAGTGGTTGATCATTCTGAAGTTTTCTCTTTGACACAGATAAATGTTTGGTCTTGTATTTCTTTAAAGATATCATCAGTGAGTTTCTCATTGTCTAACTAGTGTCTAAAAACCCTTGGTGTATATATATGCAATCGATTAAAAGTTGTTTATAGGGTGGTGGGATTGATCCTTGATTTTTCTATTGTTTTTAGTTGGTGTATTAGGCAGTTGGCAGTATTTTTGTGTTTTTATTTTTGTATGGAGATAGATGCGTTTATTTTTTTTTTTTTAAATGTTTGATCTTGTATTTCCTTAAAAGTACCATCAGTGAGTTTCTCATTGTCTAACTAGTGCCTAAAATCCTTGGTATATATGCAATCGATTAAAAGTTGTTTATAGGACGGTGGGATTGGTCCTTGATTTTACTATTGTTTTTAGTTGGTATATTAGGCAGTTGGCAGTATTTTTGTGTTTTTATTTTTGTATGGAGATAGATGCGTTTTTTTTTTTGTCTATATGAGAATTGAACCACTTTTAAAATGGATCACATTTATTTATTTTTTCTTATCGATAAAAAAAGTTATTCTAAATTTAATATAACTTTATTTTGGATTTCCACGATAGAGGTTATGAGAGTTAGATAATCAATAAACTTTTGTATAAATTACTTTCATTTTCACAACATTACATAAATCTCATCTTTGTACCTACCATTAGTTAAAGTATCGAAAATTTCTTTATTTACAATAATTTCTCCATTTTTACTTAATCATTGCAACTTAAATGAGTGGACATAAGAATACTAAGTTTTTTATACTACTTTGTCTTAGTCACATTAGTGCAACTTCATTATCAATTATGAGAAAAAATAACTTTTTATTGATTAGGCACCTAATAATATGAAAAATATTTTCTGTTTTCATAATCAAAGTTTTTTTTACTTGATCAAGCATTCACCTAACATAATAACATAAGCACTCACCTAACAGGTCATATATACATGATATAACATAATATTCATCACTAGAAGAAGGAAAAAAAGAGGATGAACTAGAAGAAATGAAAGAATGTTCACTATCCACATTTCTTTCTTCTCGAGATCATATTTCTCTTGTGGGGAAATTAGAAACAGTGTGCTCATATACCAAACATTTGAAGGATTTATTAAACTATAGTCTTATGAGAAAAGGTAGCAGTAGAAGTAGAAATTGTAGAAGAAAGACATTAGACCCTTAAAAACACAGCAAGGAATGACCTTTAAGAGAACTTGGAAGGGTTTTAGTCATTTGACTTTGACCTTATCCTTCCAACTTGAGTTATAGTAGATATCATTATTAATATCCTTCTCAAAACCTAATTTTTTAGTTGGGTTCCCACATTATTAATGGCTCACCAACTCTATGAAGAATGATACTCATATAATTTTGTTATATTTTTAATTTTTCTATGAAGGTCATTCACAAACTTAACTATCTTAATTTTTAAATTTTTATCATTTTAATTGGCTTTAAATGTGGTAGTTCTCATGTTTTTAAAGTACCTATCTAGAGTTCATAACTCCTAGAGAAGTCGTTGAAGCTTCAAGTGTAATTTCTTGTTGTAGTAAGAAGAAAATAAACATTTTTCTTGTGCATATTTTATTTTTTTAGAGTTTAGAAGATTTTTTTTTCCAACTCACAATTCTTAAGAGTTTTGCTCCTCATTGTTTTCAAATTTAAAAGTACCTAATTCGATCTAAGTCACATACATGAAATATTTTTTTAGCTTTAGTTTTGCATTCTAAATACAATTTAAATATTTTTTTAGCTTTAGTTTCGCATTCTAAATACAATTTGGGATGACGACGTAATAAGTGCAGCTAACTCTAGAAGAGGGTTAAATGGAGTCTGGACTCTTACTTGAAATGGATAAAGATAGACCATTTAAGTGACTATCTAATTAGATCATCTAATAAAATTGTCTAGATAGATCTATAACAAAAGGAATAGAGAAAACAATAAATCATGACCAACAACAAGAGTAATGAGAGATCAACACACAATAAATTAGTTTGGTTCACCTAAACTTGGGAAACAACCAATCCACTTAAACAATTGCTTAAAAGCTTCCATTAACCAACACACTTAACAAGTATAGACACTTCAAGTATTCTCACCTCTTCAGGTTGTACCTTCTTAAGCTCCCTCTAATTTCAAGAAAACAGAAGAAAACTCTAGAAGATAACAAAAAAAAAATTGAGAGAGACATAACTTCCCAATATAAAAAATTACAATAATTTAACACTTAACCCTTAATTATAATTTTTTTTCTTTTTATTTTGCATTTTAACTAACAAAATCATTACTTGATGGTACTTTAAATGAATAATTAGATTTAGGGTTCCATTAGACTAAAATAAACAAAAACAAAACATATTTAAAATATTAAGAATTGATGAACTAAAAGTATTTTTTTTTAAATACAGAAACTAAATCACAGAAAAACAAATAAGAAAACCAAAAACATATACAGTACTAATTAAAAAGTACTAATTAAAGGAGGGAAACTAACATTCTAACCTAACCTAAGTCAGGAGAAGTATTTCAATCTTATTTTAATGAGTTTCATCAGATCTAGCTTCCAATAAGCTTGCATTTCATTCACACGTTACTCAGCATAACTTTCAAACTTATACAGTATAATAAAATAATGAAAATCTTAATTCAATTTTATAAAATTCACTCATAAAATTATATTTACATTCACTTATATATTATAAAAAAATATTTTAATTAATATGATATCTCCAACACCAATCAATCAACTATTAAAAAAAAACAAAATAAGAACAAACATGCATGAAAGCTTGATATTACACACATTGTCCAACACCCTTTTTATAAAAAATGAGTAATAGTACTGAAAACACTATCATTTATTCTTTTACAGATAAAATGGATCAAATTACTTATTAGAATGAACTCCATCCAGAATTCTGAACACTGGTGTGAGGAAGAGGCAAACCGAAGTTTGATTGTGGTTGAAACCATCCAAGCTGTTCTACCAGTTTCTTCATCTGGGCTCCAGCCACATAAGTCAGTAGTGAGGCCAATACTCCAGAGGTAACATAAAATGTCACACTTTTGAAGTAACTCATGAAACTATTATTGTTTCTTTGGGTATAAGTTTTGGCAATGGCAAGCAATGTGATGCAAATCAGAGAAGCTCCTGCAACTGCTGCAAGCTTCATATCCTTGTCATCACTCTCACGAAATGAGAAGCCATAAACTATTGGGGGCACTAACCCAAATATAAGGAATGATAAGACAGCAACAAAGGCATGAAGATAGAAATTCTCCCTATTTCCCAGTAGTTCATAGTATTTATCCATTTCTGCATCATCTCTTTCACTTCCTTCTTCTCTTGCTTTTGAAGCTTTCAAGTCCCTGAGCTGTAACATGTATATAGAAACACTTAGTTTCATGAAAATAAAATTACAGCAATCATGCAATGAACAAAAACTCACATTATGTGTCAACACTGTAAATCCACCAATCAAATTTGCAATGCCCAGAGCAACAATACTCACTGCAAACACAATTTCAGCAAAAAAATTATAGTCAATATAAATTTGCTAGCACAACTTCTGGTCAATGATATCATATAATTTCAGGAATAAAGTTTTAAACTAATAACATGTTTGAAAAACAAAATCTTCCTAACAACTTCTATGATAGAGAAAATAGAAAAACATAATGTTTTCATATATTAAAATTAGTGTATGTATAAATCAAAATTATTTTCAATATAAATTTGTTAACTTTTTATTTCTAATTTATATATGAACTAATTTTTAATTATTAAATTTTCTTTCAATTTTTTTTAATTTTACTGAGCAATTTGTTATTATTTTATTCATACCCTTTTCATTGAAATTAAGGAATAGATCTCAGTAAAGAAAATTTGGGATTGTTAAATTAAATTCATGCATAAATTACACTGGTTTGATATTCTAGTGGGTTACTTACATTAGTTATTAGATAGTTTGTTTATCCAAGGAAAAACAGTATAATAATTTAAAGTAAAATCCATGCATGAGATACAATCTAAAAGAATTAGTAAATAAAATTTAATTTTAAAAATAAAAAATAATTAATTACTATATTAATTAAATTAAATATTATTTTAAAA
>Ga0123341_1006203_pt1 | contig 10784 bp, 15 predicted proteins | sample Turbeapinknodule_FD_89959 | JGI IMG/M metagenome (GOLD analysis project Ga0123341, IMG submission 89959) | Root nodule microbial communities of legume samples collected from Mexico - Turtle bean Mexico pink nodule | ecosystem: Host-associated > Plants > Roots > Nodule | place: Mexico: Nepantla...
CACGCCCCCTACTAAGCTCACTCCCAAGCTTCTAGAATTTCCTAAACTAAAGCCTAAAGATGCTTTTACAAAAGAGGTGTCTAATGTTTCCCTCTAAGCACCTTTTAATACACAAGAAACTATAAAAAGAGAAAACAATCTTCCACTATTTCCTAATTCCTTAAATTTGCTTCTTGTAAGCCTATGAGGTGGGCTATTGACTCTTTGAGCGTCTTCTACTTGAGCCTCTACCTCCTCTTGTCCTTGATCTTCCACTATTGCCAGAACTTTCCTAGACATGTAGTTTTACACTACTACGCTCTATATCCAGTACAAGAATAATTTCTCTCATGTGATCGAGATCATGATAGTGATGATGATGAAGCCACATCTCAGTTTCTACCGGAACAATGATTGTAGACCGTGAACTAGTACACCAGGTAAGTTCCTAGGAAAGAGGTGGGTCACCAATGCACGCGCTTAAATACCAAGTCTTTCCTTGCGAGATTTTTCCTAAACATGTACTTTTACACTACTACGCTCTATGTTCCTATCGGTTGACTCGATTATCTTCGCGCGCCTACGACAATCACACGCCCAATTATCCCTACTTTTGTTCGTGCCTTCTTCGATCAAACACCTGAAATCATAGAGACAAATGTCGCCTTAGAGGTCGTTTGCACTCCGACGCTCAAGTCAGTATAGGGCTAGGAAACACCAAAGGGAAGCTGTAAAAAGCTCCTCTGTAATTTGTGTGTGTGTCTTCGCGTAAAAGTTGCATATGAATCGCGTACCTTATTAGGTTTGATACTACCCCTTATATACTCTAGGGTTTCCACTGATTTCGCTAACCATAATTAGGTTTACTGAGGGTGTGCCTTAGCGCCACTATCACCCACTCTTAGGGAAATCTAGCACGTAAGACTCCCCTACTGGAGTGCAACCTCTGACGGGATGACCACCTGGGTACCAACTTGTGCACCTAATCTCTGAGGTCATTCGTCCTGAGAGTGCCCTAGCAGTTCACGTGCCATGCATGCATCTCACCCATGGAACGTGACCCTCACGGGTCGTATCTCTTCCAGTGGCTTTTTACTAGTGTTACGCTTGAACGCGTCATCCACACCACACGCATGGGCCCCTTGTGAACTAGGTTTCTCCCTAACTGATAACTGGTGTGTGGTCTGGGATCCACCTCTCGTGGCCCAAGTTCGAGTCATCGATGTCTGATGTCTCATCGCCCTCACTATATTGCCGAGGACACATTAGTACATCCTGGTGATCGATGCCTGACCACTCTTCGGCACCTTGGCTTATGTGTCTTGCGAGACACTAGCCCACGCTGCTCGTGGGACCCAGCTTACGTGGCCCCATCATTACTAGTGGTCAACGACGCTTGGTCAGTACATAAGTCCCCCAGTCTTGAGCTGTAACTTGTCCAGCGAAGAGACTAAGTCCTCGCCCTGGTGACCTACGTGGCTCTGTATGATAGGACGTGAACGGTGTACCGAAGTGACGCTTCTCTGTGCCTGTTTTAACCTGCGCACACGTATCTTGATCCAACGGCCATGACATAACGCCGCTTGCGCTTCTTAGTTTTACGTTAAGTATTCGAAAACGCGCACTCCCAATCACTGTTCCCTTATCAGAAACCTCTTGCACGCTTCATCTTTTTCTTCTCGAAGCACTCTCACTTCCCTTCGCGAAAAACCAAAACTTTCAACTCTCGTCGATCAAAGGTATGATTTTTATCCATTGATCGCCCTTGTTCTTTGATTTTGCTGCTTGATAACTGCCTGGGCCTATTTAAATTCCTCGTATTTTAGGCTTTCTCTGTTTTTTCTTCGTTCCTCTATTTTTCTGGGTTTTCTTCGAGTGTGGGGTTTTTCTGGTTTTTGCTGGGTTACGCCATCACCCTCTTCTAAACCTTTGTTTTCTCCATTCTTTTTCTTGATTTTTAGCTTTCTTCGAGATGGCTCAAACGAAAACAACCTCCAACCCTCCTTCCAAAGTAGATTACAGAGCCCTCTACCCCTGGGCCCCTGAGGACCTTCTCGCTGAGACCTCCGCTCTCACCTCCAGTAAGGATGTGATGAAACATAGGGAGGATGAGGCCGCTCATTTGCTTCATGTGTTTGGGCGAGAGTGTGATGCGTACGTGTTCGTCCAACCCTGCGTTGTTGGTGAACCCGTGTGCGCTCATGAACGCGCAAACGACGGGGAACCCTTCTTCTTTCTTTACGCTACCATCTTCAAACGAATCAAACTTCGTTTTCCACTCACGGGGTTCGAGTGGGCTCTACTGGCGGAGATCAACGTGGCCCCTACACAGCTGCATCCCAACAGCTGGGCCTTCGTGAGGGCATTTGGTATCCTCTTCAGCCACTTCGGGCACACCCCCTCTGTGGACGTCTTCCTTTATTTCTTCGAGGCCAAGAGTCCAGGGAAAAAGCTTTGGGTAAGTTTCAACAGGGTGGCAGAGAGAGTTCTTCTCACCCTGTTTCAACAATCGTACAAGGGCTTCAAAGGGAAGTTCTTCAAGGTGTGTTGCACCGACTACGACCGCACCCTTCTGAATGGCTTCCTACTCTATTGGGTGAAGAAGCTAGAGTTCAAGAAGCCGAGGACTCTTGAGGAGCCGACTCCTCATGATCGCGAGCTCGGCCAAGTCCTCGCAAGCCTAGGGGTGGTGTTTAACACTGCCCAACTGATCAAGTATGAGTTCAGCCCCTCTGATCTCAAGGGCTATATTAGTACTTGTCCATACACCTTTCTCACCCCACCTTGCGTGTCTTTGGTTAGCTTGTACATCTTAAGTTTCATTTTTTCTTCTTACCATGCCTATTAGCATATTGTTATACTTGCATACTCTGCCCCTTCATGCTTATATGTTTATTCTTGCATTCTGAACTTGCATACTTTGACCTTGATGCAGGTATGGTGCTGAACGAGGAGAAGCGGGCGAGGCTTGCTGACGCCCTTGCTCGTCGCCAAGGGGTGCCTGGGGCCGCAAGTGCCTCTGCTCCTCCCGCCCCCAACTCTGCCGCCGTCGCGCCTTCCCCCGCTCCTTCTGTTCCCATTTCCGCAGTACCCCTTGCCACCGTTCAGGCGTCACCTGCTCAAACTCCCCTTGAGAAAGGCAAAAGGGTGGTGAAGATCGAGTCTGACGAGGACTCCAAAGAAGGGCCTGTCTTCAAGAGGCACAGGGCAATGGTGGTCGCAACCTCTTACTCTACTACTGCGGGCCGCCCTGCATCTTTCAGGGAGCACCCACCAAGTGCTTCCTCACCTCGTGGCCCACTCGCTCTTGAAGGTGGTGGTGAGAGCGTCCCTGGGCATGGGCACACTCCACCTGCACCTGAGCTTCCTGCTATCGTTCAGCATACCCTCCAAGGTTTCCAACGAGGGGCAGCGGTGGGGGTGACCGAGGATGTGGCCAGGGAACACTTGGGACTTGGCTTCGGTGAACTCCTGGCCCAGGAAAACGCCCAGATCAATAAGGCTGAGGCGTTGAAGCAGCAACTGGCCTTGGTGGAGGCAAAGGCCTAAGAAGACTTAGCTCTGGCGGAGGAGAAAAAGAAGGAAGAACTGGCTTAACTGATCCAAGTCTTCACCAATTGCGAAACCGCGTTGGAGCAGGAACTGAGCAGCCTCCCCCAATCTGAAAGGGAGACCAAGAAAAAGCTCTTTGACAAAGGTCAGGAGTATACTGATCTTGAGTCAAGGGTCTTGACTTTGCGCACCAGGGTGGTGGAGCTGGAAGAGGAAGCAGCGACAACCAAGACCAAAATGGTGAAGCTTGAAGAAAGGGCCACCAATCAGGAAGTGCAGCTTGGTCGCGCGGAGGCTGAGCTCACTCAGCAGGCTGAAAGCTTCAAGAAGGCCAAGGCGGACCTGATTGAGGACGCTGCCGACGCGTATGCTGCAGGGTTCGAGGACGCCCTTGCTCAGGTTGCCTGTGCGCACCCTGAGATGGACGTCTCACCCTTCGTGACATTGAATCTTGTGGTGGATGGGCAGATCGTGCCTAGGGAACCACCATCATAAGTTGTATTTGGTTTCCCAACGAACAATTATTCTTTTAATGCATTATTCGCTTATAACTTATTTGTTTAGAGGCCTCAAACTCTTAACTTCTTTAATTTCCTTGGTCTTGCTCTGTCTGAATGTTGCTCTTCTATTCCGCTTAACTTGTGTTCTTCGTCTTGACTATTAACTATTGTACCTCGCGCTGAAGCTCCTAACAACGCCTTTGACAAACATTTGAACTTTAGGTAGCACGGTTGTTTATCTCATCTTACCGCATATTCCACTAGGTAGTGGGGGTATGCATACTAACCTGTATTGACATCGCCCTTGCTTAGAATCAAGAGAGGATTTAACTGTAAACTGCGTTGTTCAACCTTGGCGTTCTCACTCGAGGGGGGGTGTTCTCTGTGAACCTGCCCTTCCCACTCCCGAGACTTCTAACCCAAGGGAAAGCCTGTGACTGACCTCTTAAAAGAGGATTTCTCTGGCGAACCATTTCTCTCAACCTTAGCGTTCTCACTCGAGGGGGAGGCGTTCTCTGCGAACCTGCCTTTTCCACACCCGAGACCTCTAACGCAAGGGAAACGGCTCGTATCTAGCCTCATCTTCACTCAAAGGCGAGGGAGGACTTAGATGGTGAACCATACTTTCTCATTCTTGGTGTTCTCACTCGAAGGGGGGAGGTGTTCTTTGCGAACCTGCCCTTCCCGCTCCCGAGACTTCTAACCCAAGCGAACGGTTCATAACTGACCCTACCTTCGCTCAAAGGCGAAGGAGGATTTAACTGGTGAACTATTTCGACCTTAGCGTTCTCACTCGAGGGGGGAGGTGTTCTCTACGAACCTACCTTTCTCACCCTCGAGACCTCTAACGCAAGGGAAACGGCTCGTATCTAGCCTCATCTTCACTCAAAGGCGAGGGAGGACTTCACTAGTGAACTATTTTGACCTTAGCGTTCTCACTCGAGGGGGGAGGTGTTCTCTACGAACCTACCTTTCTCACCCTCGAGACCTCTAACACAACGGAACGGTTCGTATCTGGCCTCATCTTCGCTCAAAGGCGAATGAGGACTTCACTAGTGAACTATTTCGACCTTAGCGTTCTCACTCGAGGGGGGAGGTGTTCTCTACGAACCTACCTTTCTCACCCTCGAGACCTCTAACGCAAGGGAACAGTTCGTATCTGCATTGTACAAAAATTCGAGAATATACTTCAATCAAAATTTATTGGGTGACCTCATTAAAACACCCTTATAAGGGAAAAAGAGCGTCCCCTAAGAACTATGTACAATGCTACTGTTTAACTGAAATAAAACTTGAGGTTGGTCGCATTCCATGTACGCGAAATCGCGCCTTCCTCTAACGTCTCAAGCTTGTATGCTCCATTCCCAATGGCCTCTGTCACTCTGAAAGGACTAGTCCACTTGGGGGATATCTTGTTCTCTAGCTGATATGGGTGGGCCTTCCGCATCACTAGGTCGGCGACCTGGAACTGGCGAGGCTTCAATTTCGAGTCGTGCTTGTACTCCACCCTTATCTTCAATGCTTCAACTTTAATTCTTGCTTCCTCCCTGACTTCATCCAGTTGGTCCAGGATCACCTTTCTCTCTTCGTTGGACTCTTCAGTCACGATGTTCTGGAAACGTGGCGAGCTCTCCTGGATCTCCACTAGAATCATCGCGTCCGACCCATACACCAAGCTGAAGGGTGTCTCTCTGGTGGTGGATTGGGGAGTGGCGTGTTAAGCCCACACTATTATAGGAACCTCCTCTGCCCAGGTTCCTTTGGCCTTCTCAAGCCTTCTCTTCAAACCTCTGAGGAGGACTCTGTTGGCAGACTCGACCTGCCTATTCGTCTGGGGGCGCTCGACTGATGCGAACACCTGCTTTATTCCAACCTCTGAGCATAGCTTACCCAGTTGTTGGCTTGCAAACTGCATGCCATTATCAAACACCAAGCGCTTCGGTACCCCAAAGCGGCACACTATGCTCTTCCATACGAAGTGCGTGATCTTGTGGGCCGTGATCTGGGCCACGGGCTCAGCCTCGATCCACTTCGTGAAGTACTTTATGGCGACCAGGAGGTACTTCATTTGTCTTATCGCTAAAGGAAAGGGTCCCAGGATATCGATTCCCCATGTATGGAAAGACCAAGGTCTGTAAATCGACCTGAGCTCCTCTAGCGGCACCTTGTGTCAGTCAGTGTGTTGCTGACACTGCTTGCACTGCTGTGCGTACCTCGTGCAATCTTCCCTTACTGTTGGCCAATAGTATCCCGCACGAATGGCTTTTGATGCTAGAGATCGTCCACCGTTGTGACTCCCACTTATTTCTTCGTGGAGCTCTGCCATTATCCGCACGCATTGGTCTCCGCTTACACATACCAAGATTGGATGGGTGAACCCATGTCTGAACAGCTCTCCATCAATGAGAGTGTACTTGGAAAAAAATTTCTTGACTTTCCTGGATTCTGTGGGTTCCAATGGGAGTATCCCATCAGCCAGATAGCGCTTGTAGGGCATCATCCATGTCTTTTCCCCTTCGATCAGGCAGATCTACATTGATTCCTTCCCTAGGATTGGATATATGCTTACCTTGGGAGTCTGGAGTGTTTCCTGGGTCAGTGACCGATGACTCTTCGCCCCTCCTCTCGTCGTGTTGACTTGGTGCACCCCCACCCAGTTATCTGCAGTGAACGTTCGAGGTGTCTTCAGGGTTTCCTGTATGACCGTCCTCTACTTGCCCCCCTTGCCTGAACTGGCGAGCTTAGCTAGCAAGTTAGCTCGGGCATTCTGTTCTCTAGGGACGTGCACCAGCTCGAACATCGTGAATGACCCCTTCAGAACCTGGACGTACCCTAGGTACGCGACCATCTGGGGGTCCTTGGCCTGGTATTCCCCAGTTACTTGACCCGTGACCAGTAGGGAGTCGCTCTTCGCCAATAGACTCTTCGCTCCCATCTCTTTTTCCAATTGCATGCCTGCAATGAGGGCTTCGTACTCTACCTGATTGTTGCTGGCCTTGAAGGCGAACCGTAGGGCCTACTCGATCAATAGCCCGTTCGGTCCCTCCAAGATGACACTTTCCCCGCTGCCTTGTTGGTTAGAGGATCCATCTACAGAGAGTACCCACCGGAAGTCGGTTTCCTCTTAGTGTGCGTCTCCGAGGAGAGCTCTTCGACAAAATCTGCATAAACCTGGCCTTTGATAGGACCTCAGGGCTCGTACTGGACATCGAACTCTAAGAGTTCCACTTCCCATCGTACCATCCTTCCCGCCACGTCCGGTTTCTGCAGGACCTTGCAGATAGGCAAGTCTGTCATTACCACCACTGTAAAACTCTAGATATAATGGCGAAGTCTCCTCCCCGAGAAAACCATTGCCAGAGTCGCCTTCTCTAGGGCCTGGTATCTTACCTCAGGCCCCTGTAAAACTTTGCTCACAAAGTATATAGGCTTCTGCACTTGGTCCTGCTCTTGCACGAGGACCGAACTGATTGCCTGCTTCGTCACAGTGAAGTACAAGCGGAGTGGAGTACGCAGCTGTGGCTTGCACAACACTGGGGGCTGGCTAGGTACTCATTCAGCTTAAGGAATGCCTCTTCGCACTCCCTCGTCTAGATGAACCTGTTGTTCCTCCTCAGACACTGGAAGTAAGGGTGACCCCTGTCTCCTCCAGCCGATACAAATCTGGACAGAGCGGTCATCCGCCCCGTCAACTGTTGCACCTCCTTTACTAAGATTAGGCTTCTCATCGCAAGGATTGCAGTGCATTTCTCAGGGTCCGACTCTATCCCCTGCTCAGTGAGTAAGAAACCCAAGAATTTATTGGCCTCCACCCCGAACACGCACTTCTCGGGGTTCAGCTTCAGTTTATACTTAGCTATCGTCGTAAATTGCTCTTCTAAGTCAGCCACATGCTGATCTTTTACCTGTGAGGTCACCACCATGTCGTCCACATAAGCTTGCACATTTTGCCCTATCGTGGGCGCGAGCACTCTGTCCATCAGCCTCTGGTAGGTGGCGCCTGCGTTCTTCAGCCCGAAGGGTATCACTGTGTAACAGTAGCAAGACAACTCTGTCATGAACGTCGTCTTGCACTCGTCCTTGGGATGCATCTTAATCTGGTTGTACCCAGAAAAAGCATCCAGGAAGCTGAGCATCTTGTTGCCCGAGGCACTGTCTACCAAGGCATTGATGCTTGGTAGAGGATAGGAGTCCTTCGGGCATGCTTTGTTGTTCCCACGCGCCCGCGAGCACTGGCACGTGCGCAACCCGTGAGAGTGCATGAAGCAACAATAGAGAATAGGGCCCACGCGAAGAAGCAGCCCTACGAGCCTAGGAAGCCTCAGGCTAGGGGGCGTGGAAGGGAAGGTAAGCCTGTGAGGCATAACTTCTTGGTAGAATTGAAAGATTTGATAGTTGTGCCCAACATAGCAGTTAGGTTGAAGATGCCGCCCAAGACCGACAAGAAGCTGGGACCTCACAAGGAGGCTTGGTGTGACTTTCACCAGGTGTTTGGTCATCCTATATGCAACTGCTTGGCGTTGGGACACCAGTTGGACGAACTGGTGAAGAGTGGGTTCCTAAACGACTACCTGGCGGAGCCACAGAGGGTTGAGACCCCAGCAACGTCAGGTGAGGACCAAGGGCATGAGATGCCCGTTCATGGGGAGATCCACACCATCTCGGGGGGTTTCTCAGGTGGAGGGTGCACCGCCTCTCAGCGCAAAAAGTACGCACGATCGGTGATGTCAGTAGAGGCGCAAATGGCAGACGACGTGCTCGACATCGACCTTACTTTCACGAAGGCTGATCTTCAAGATGTCATTCCCTATGACAACAACCCTGTGGTGATTTCCGTTGTAACCGCAGGGAGGAAGATGCACTGAGTGTTAGTGGACTAGGGCAGCTCGACGGATGTGATGTTTTGGTCCACCTTTAACAAGCTGCAATTGTCTCCCGACCAGCTGAGGCCTTATGATGGGTGCCTATATGGCTTTGCGGGAGACCAGGTGGAGGCGCAGGGGCATTTGGAGCTGCGGACCACCTTTACGGATGGTGTTGCATCCCGCATGGAGAGTATAAGGTACTTGGTGGCTAACACTGTCTCGTTCTATAATATTTTGTTGGAAGACCAGCTTTGAATAGGCTGAGGGCGGTAGGGTCAACTCGCCACATGAAGATGAAGTTGCCAGATTTGAGCGGGAAGGTGATAACAATCAAGTCGAACCAGCAAGAGGCTAAGAGGTGCTATGAGAACAACCTCAAGGCCAAGAGGGGGGTGTTCATGGTTATAGAACGCCCACCTAGCGGAGACGGTGACGCCCGCGTGGTGGTCTCCCGCGCAGAGAACGCTTGGGAAGGGCGACCCGAGCCAACAGGGGATATGGTTGAGAGGCAAATCGAGGGTAGAACGTTCAAGCTTGGTAAGCCGTTGGACCAAGCAGAGCAAGACCAAGTTGCTGGGGTGATAGCACGGCACCTGGACGCTTTCGCATGGTCCACCTCGGACATGCCAGGCATAGACCCAGATTTCCTGTGTCACTGCCTCACCATGGACCCCAAGGTTAGGCCCATGTGCTAGAGAAGAAGGAAGTTTAATGAAGAGAAGCGGCAGGTCATCAAAGAAGAAACAAAGAAGTTGATGAGTGTCGGCCACATAAGGGAGATTCAACACCCTGAATGGTTGGCAAATGTGGTCTTGGTGAAGAAGGCCAACGGGAAGTGGAGGATGTGCGTGGACTTCACCGACCTCAACAAGGCATGCCCGAAGGACTCGTACCCCTTGTCAAGCATCGACGCCTTGGTGGACAGTGTCTTGGGATGCAAGATGCTTAACTTCTTAGACGCTTTCTCTGGGTACAACCAGATTAAGATGCACCTAGGGACGAGTGCAAGACGACATTCATGACCGAGTTGTCTTGTTACTGCTACACGGTGATGCCCTTTGGGCTGAAGAATGCGGGCGCCACCTACCAGAGGCTGATGGATAGGGTCCTTGCACCCATGATGGGCAATGTGCAGGCCTACGTGGATGACATGGTGGTGACCTTGCAGGCGAGGGGTCAGCATGTGTCTGATCTGGAAGAGCTATTTGCGACCATGGCTAAGTACCAGTTGAAGCTAAACCCTGAGAAGTGCGTGTTCGGGATCGAGGCAGGTAAGTTCTTGGGTTTTCTACTCACCGAGCGTGGGATAGAGGCGAAGCCGGAGAAATGTGCGACAATCCTTGCCATGAGAAGCCCGGCCTCGGTGAAGGAGGTGCAGCAGTTGACAGGGCAGATGGCCGCCCTATCATAATTTGTGTCAGTTGGAGGAGAAAAGGGGCACCCCTACTTCCAGTGTTTGAGGAAGAATACCCGGTTCGTGTGGACCGCAGAGTGCGAGGAGGCATTTTTCAAGTTAAAGGAATATATGGCCACCCCTCCCGTGTGTTGCAAGCCGCAGTTGGGCGCTCTACTCTGATTGTACTTTGTTGTAATGGAGCGGGCGATCAGTTCGGTGCTCGTCCAAGAGCAGGACCAGGTACAAAAACCAATATACTTCGTGAGCAAAGTATTACAAGGGGCAGAGGTGAGGTATCAAGCCCTAGAGAAGGCAGCCCTGGTGATGACCAACTCAAGTTGCTCCTAAGAATGTCAAAGAATCATGTATTCTTGTAAACCTTGCTCACCTCAAAAGGCAGCTCTCATTGAAGATTTAAAACATGTTAAACAATCAAATGCACAATATCTTGAGGTGTTGAGCCAAATGGAGACAAGGCTTCGAATTTTGGAA